>WBZX01000782.1_pt1 | contig 27003 bp, 28 predicted proteins | sample 5204211 | NCBI WGS metagenome assembly WBZX01 (sample SAMN12344362, study PRJNA552823) | activated sludge metagenome | biome: Activated sludge suspended growth; feature: Nitrification reactor; material: Wastewater; isolation source: activated sludge from nitrification reactor of wastewater... | reverse complement strand
CCTCAATCGGTTTCAGTCCAGCCGGACTTGGGTACTGCAAATACTGGATCACCCAGAGTCTGCCTTGGCTGTCAAAGGTGATGGTCACAGGCTGACGCACCAGAGGCTCAGCAGCTACCAGTTGAACTGCCAGCCCCTCCGCTGGCTTCATTCGAGATAGCGCCTGCTCAGGGCTCAACCCTTGGGCCCTAACGCTTAGAGGTAAGCTCAAGACTAGAGCACAACACAACCATCGAGAAGCATGCATAATTGCTACAACGGAGGGAGAAGCAAGCAGAACCCTATGTCAACATGGATGATAGGATAGGTCAAGCAAGTATTAAGCTTTCTCGTATGTACCCGTTCCACTCTGACAGAGCGACTTTCCATAGTACTATCGCGGCTATATAACCGGAAAGCCTTAGTTACTCCGGTGCCGATATGTGAAGTAGGCTATAAACTTCTACCAATCGCAAGGATCTACATTTTGGCCACCAACAAGAAGACCGGAGCTAAAGTCGAAGTGATCTCACAGGAGATCCCCCTTCGCATTGTCCTAGTAGCTCCCCCTTCTGGAGTGGACTTCGGCATCCAGCACGGCAAAGGCAACAACTATACAACGATTCTAACGCAACGGTCGGATGGAACGAATCTTACTTTCGAGTTCTCAGTGACAGGTAAGGTCAAGGCAGGTGATGATCTCCTTAATTTCATCGGTCCATTGTCACAAGGGCCAGCATCAGGAAGATTCATCTACATCGACATTGGAAAATACGCTGGGCAAACAAACTCATGCTGGGCACGACGGATCAAGGTGCCATTAAACGGTATTACATGCAAGCTGATCGATAATACGCTGAAATCCCCAAAGCTAATTCTCGAAGCACAGTTACCAGGAACCGGCAAAGATGGAGGACCGAGTTGTGCTACCATCAAACCAATTGACGGCTGGAAATGCTGCAATCGGTCAGATTGACAATGAGCTGATAACAATCTCAACATACTAGCCAGCTATCCTTGTGGCTTTGGTGTTTCTCCCGCAGATGCTATATCCCATCATTTCTTGTCTTGATGAAGAGATTGTCGTATCCCTTCTTATCTTTGTACTTAACGCCAACATCAGCGATCATCGCGTTGGCACGTTTCTTGAACTCCCGCATATTGCCGTTAGCGAAATCCTTAGCGGCAAGAGCAAAGCTTTGCATGTACCCACTGCTCAACTGGCTTCCCTTGTAGTGCAGAAAGAGTGCCTGGGCGAAGTGGGCATCGGCTTCCATTTCAGCCAATGTCATCTTCCACTTTCTCTTATCCTGGATTGCATGAGTCGCCTCATGTACGATCGTAGCCCAGTGTTCCGGCTTATTCAGTGGTGCCGTGGCTGCGGTCAGATTCAGGCGGTTAGCTTGCAATTGGTAAAACGCGGCAGCCCCTTCAATAGCCCCTTCATTTAATACGACAGGAATCGTTCCCTTGGCAATCATCGCGCCTATCTCGGCATAGTCGCGTGGCTTGTAACCAGCCACGTTCGGCAAGAACAACCTGGGGAAGTTGAAGTTCTGCAGGATCGGCCCGGTCTGCAGGAAATGGGCAATCTGCTGTATCGACTTGGTCGGCGCAAGGGTGCCAGTACTCATGGTTCACTCTCTTTCGTCATTGTGAAATCAGTCGTGGCACCACCGTGAGTTCCTGACGGACCAGCACCGCGACTACAAAAGGAAATGGCATTTGGTTGCGAAATCTTTCAGAGAATGCAAACAGGTAATTGGTTGTCAATTGCCTGAACCTTTCTGCCAGCAATGGTTCATGATTGCTATGAATGACACATTCTCTACATTGCAGCCACTGGGATGGAGCGAAGAGTGGGCCGGTTCCATCAGTGGAATTGGTGTGTCTGGCTGGCGGCCTGGTAGAATCGCCGTTGAACACAAAAATCGGTACCGCCTCTGGGATGGAGAACGTGAATTTGAAGGAATTGTCAGTGGCCGATTTCATCATGAAGCCTGCAAGCCGTCTGATTTCCCCGTTGTTGGTGATTGGGTGCTCTTTGAACCGTCAGAGTATGCTGGCCCTGTATCCATTCAAAAGATTCTGCCACGACGAAGCTGCCTAACTCGAAAAGCAGCTGGGGAAACGTCGTCCAATCAGCCGTTGGCCGCCAATTTCGACAAGGTCTTGATCACTACTTCCTGCAATGCAGACTTCAGCTTGAATCGTATTTTACGGTTCCTCACTCTTGCTCAATCCAGCAATATCCTGCCAATCGTGCTGCTTACCAAGCTCGACCTCATCAACGATCCCACAGTAATGATTGATGAGGTACGATGCCAGGTCGGAGCGGTTCCAGTTCTTCCCGTCAGCGCGAAGACAGGTGAGGGACTTGATGTGCTCCAAACCTATTTGCAGCCAGGGCAAACGATTGCTGTTGTGGGCTCTTCGGGAGTAGGAAAGTCTACTCTGGTAAATCGACTAATGGATAGTTCTCTCCTGGCGGTGAATCCCGTTCGGGAGTGGGACGACAAGGGACGTCACACCACCACACATCGTCAAATGGTACTGTTACCCGATGGTGCAATTCTTATCGACACTCCCGGTATTCGCGAAGTGGGATTAATCGACTCAGAAGGAGGAATAGAGGCAACCTTTCCGGAGATCCTCGAGCGGATGAAGGAATGTCGGTTTACGGATTGTCAGCATGAAGCAGAGCCAGGCTGCGCGGTACAGCTCGCACTGGCAAATGGAGAAATCCAACTTGATCGATACAAGCAGTTCACCAAGATGCGGAACGAAAGCGATTACCAGCATCGACGTGAAAGTGTGCATCTCCAGCAACAACGTAAACGACAAGATAAACAAGTTCATCAAATGCAGAAGCAGATATACAAGAACCGTGACAAGAGATGAAGCTACGACTATTGAAACAAAGACTGAATTGCCTTGCCCGCTGTCAGACTCTGTGGTCTTTGAAGTCGGTCTAGTATTTGTGTTGCCGGATCAATTCCAAGAGATTGATAAATGGTAGCCACCAAGTCTGCGGGTGAAGTTGGATCACTTGCAGGATGTGCTGCGTATTTATCGCTTGCGCCATGAACTACACCTCCACGAATTCCACCACCCGCAAGCACACTCGTAAATACTTGAGACCAATGATCACGCCCATCGCGACCAGCACCTGCCCCACCGACGACCGACTGGCCTACACGTGGTGTGCGTCCCATTTCTCCAGTCCAGACTACTAGCACATCATCCAGCATGCCGCGTTGTTCCAGATCATCTAGTAAGGCCGAGAATGCTTGATCAGTCGTTGGACAAAGACGAGTCTTGAGGTCAATGAAGTTGCGACTGTGCGTATCCCAATACACCGACACATTGGTGAGTCCATCGTTTTGCCAGAATACGGTGACGAGCGGTACGCCTGCCTCTACCAATCGACGTGCTTGCAATACCGCCTGGCCATGGATGTTCATGCCGTATCTCTCGCGCAGCTTGGGATCTTCTTTGGACAAGTCAAACGCTGCGGTCACCTCCGGCTTGGTCAGGATGGAAAGTGCGTTCTCGTAGTGCTTGGACATTGCTTGCAGTTGCAGATCATGTTCGAGTTTTCTCGATTGCGATTCCAGTCGATGTAACAACTCTTTGCGTCGCTCGAACTGGCTAGCTGGCACATCTGCTCGAAGTGAAAAGTCAGCGACTTTATATTGTGGTGAACTGGCATCGCTGTCGATACGCATGGGTTGGAAAAGTGGGCCAAGCCACCCAGCCCCTTGACCGTGCGATTCCTCAACGAAGCGAGGCGCGCCGTCCTTGCTTACCTTCGGCATCATGGAAACAAATGGAGGGAGAGGCTGCTTGCCACGTCCCAATTTGGCGAGCACCGATCCCATGTGCGGCCAGTCTTCATGCAGAGTTGCACCCTGCTTGGGTAACGGATGCCCTGTGAGCAATTCATGCGTAGCGGTGGTGTGGTTGACATCGCCATGCGTCATGGACCGGATGAGTGCCAGCTTATCCATCCGCTGGGCCAACTTAGGCAGGTGTTCACATATCTGGATACCTGGGACATTGGTCTTGATGGGCTTGAACTCGCCTCGATATTCATCCGGTGCAAAGGGCTTAGGGTCCCAGGTATCCTGCTGTGCCGGGCCACCCCACATGAATAGCAAGATGCAAGCCTTGGCTGTCTTGCGTGGAACTTTGACATGAAGACGAGACTTGCCGATCAACGACTGTGCTTGCAGGAGTTCGGGAAGCGAAAGACCCATCAAGCTGAGAGCACCAACTCTCAAGAACTCCCTTCGCCCCATCGGCTTGGAGTTTAAGAATCCATGATATGCAGAGGAAGGGTGCATTGTGTCTCGACGAATACGGCGGGAATACCAGTTTAGCGTGGAACCACACCAAGCGATACCCATATTCGTGGAAAGACCAAGGTGATACACCTTGACTTAAGTTAGACATCGCTCGGGTGCTGAACTTTTGGCCTCAACGTGTGCCAGGCTGCAAGTGTCAATGCCACAAATATCAGGGAGAGAGCCCATTCAAGTGTGCTGATGATTAAGTACCAGCTATGAATCCGGTAAAACTGTTGACGGCTTATCACTACTTGCGAACCAGCATCCAGCAGGCTATCCAGCTCGATATGCAACCAGGCGAGTAGACCATGCAAAAACATCATGGAGATCAAAAGGATCCACCGGGTATAGCTCCGGATAATGTTGGAGTCACGACGTAGCAGAACTTCTCCCAGCCAGTAGCTTAGTGCAACAGCACCGATGATGTTGAGAGAATGGGTAACTGCCTGGGTGACAAAGCCCTGAATGGTTTCGGATCCAAGCACTCTGGTCCCCACTGGAACGACGATGGCACCATAGAACATGAATCCGCCTTGCCAGACTGCGAACAAGACGATCCATAGAAGTCGCAAGACAATTTGCATCATGGTTACCAGCCAGAAACAGGGAGTGTGCAAGGCTTTATCTTACCGTTCAATGCACAGGTTCATGCAATTGTCACGGGATCTGTCTTGCTATTGAGCATATCGGAATTTAGGCTAGTGCTGGTATCAGGAGACTATTGTGAACAAGCTTCTTATCGTGGCACTGCTATTGGTGCTCGTTCAAATCAATGTGATATTGGGTGCTGAAGACAAACTCAACCTCAAGAAGTCTGGTGCCTTCGGATTCCCTCAAGACAAGTCGACAGTTGTTTGTGACAATAAGGAGACCCGTCTATCGGTATGGAACGATAAGGCCCACCTTTACGTTCAAGCCATCGTTTGGAAGGACAGTGACGACTCCATCGGCGAAACACCCGATGGACGCAAGATTGGAGATTCTTCCAGCCTTGTTCTTGATGTCGATGGCGATGGAAAGATCACTCCCAATATAGATCGAAGTTACACGCTCAATCCCTGGCCAACACTTCCCGGCTTACGTTATTCGGTTTATCTCAGTGAACGAGGCTCCACTCCTCTCAAAGGGGATTCCAAGGGACGTGGCTCAATTCACTACGCCCAGACAAGTGATGGCAAAGTGCGGGTAGACAGCTTCGTCATCCCGCTTGCTGAACTCGGACGGAAGCCGGGCGATAAGATTCGCTTCGCATTCTATGCCAGTTCACCGAAACCCAAGCTCATCCTCAACTCGATTGGTTTTGAGAAGAACGGACAATACTATCCGCACCATCTTCCGCGAGAGAAATACCATGAGGCACCACTGATTGACCGACCCGTTTCACTGGATGCCACGAAGGTGCCAGACGGGCGTGATGATCAGGTGGCTCTGGAGAAGAATCCGGTCAAGCCCATGCCCAACGTCGGCTCCACTCCGCCGGAAGTCTCCGCGAAGGATTGGTTGAATACGGAGAACACACCAACGCTAGCTGGCCTCAAAGGTAAGGTCGTTGTTGTCGAATTCTGGGCGACCTGGTGTGGTCCGTGCGTGGCAGGCATCCCGCATCTGAACAGAATTCATGAAGAGTTTGGGCCGAAAGGGCTGGTGCTACTGAGCTTCACTGACCAGAGCAAAACCGGGATTGAGAACTTCATGAAAGACAAGCCGATGAATTATGTCCTCGGAACGGGAAGCGAGTTGGCTTCAGAATATGGAGTCAGGGGCATTCCTCATGCCTTCATCATTGGCAGGGATGGCAAACTCGCCTGGCATGGAAATCCAAACGATAAGGAATTTGACAAGCAGTTGCTCATCGAACTTGGTAAGCAGTAGGAAGAACGTACGATAGACTTCAATGAAACCATTCTTCATACAGAATAACGCCATGAACATTGAACTGACGAAAGACGAGTTTGAAGACATCCTGAACGCCATGAAGGTGATTCGCAACATGCTTCACAAAGAGAAGTACCCAGCGACAGATGTCGAAAACTTGATAGCCAAGTTGGATGACATCAAGGAAAGATTGCCAAAGGAATAGCGTTACTTCGTTTGATGGGGTATAAGGTATTCAGTGCAGAAGTGAATTGCTTCTGCATCCCGCCGATGAATAGACTCTCCCATGCTTCGTACTTTGCTTATATGTAGTTTCTGCATGCTGATGCTGGTGACCGTGCAAGCTACGGAAGAGCCTACTGCGCCAATTGTCCATCGGTTCTTTCAGCCTGTATCTGTCCCATCATTACCCACTGTTTGTGGTACGGTTCGAACTCCGATTGATCGCTTCATCCTCAGCACACTCGAAGTGAAGCAGTTGGCAATGAACCCCGAAGCAGACCGGGCTACGCTGATCCGCCGTGTCAGTTTCGATCTGACCGGTTTGCCTCCGACAATTGCCGAGATTGATACGTTCCTGAAGGACACATCCAGTAACGCTTATGAGAAGATGGTCGACTGCTATTTGGCCTCACCCCACTATGGACAGCGTTGGGGTAAGTATTGGCTTGATGCTGCAGGCTATGCGGACAGCAACGGCTACTTCAATGCTGACAGCGACAGGCCTCTCGCCTGGAAGTATCGGGATTATGTGGTGAACAGCTTCAATACTGACAAGCCCTATGACCAGTTCGTGCGGGAGCAGATTGCGGGCGATGAGCTGGTAACCTACTCGCCCACTGGTGATGTCACACCTGCAATGGTAGACAGTCTGGTGGCCACCCATTTCCTTCGCAACGCTCCTGATGGAAGCGGTGAAAGTGATGGCAACCCAGATGAAGTGCGAACCGATCGCTTCACTGTACTTGAAGGCAACACTCAGATCATCCTGAATAGCCTGCTGGGGCTGACGGTGCAATGTGCCCGCTGCCATGATCACAAGTTTGAGCCAATCAGCCAGAAAGAGTATTACAGTCTACAGGCTATCCTGTATCCAGTCTACAACCCGGATCGCTGGACTAAACCAAACGACCGCTTTGTACAGGTGGGCATGAAGGCCAACATCGCAGCCCGTCAGCGATTGACTGAACAAGTGGATAAACAGATCAAAGCTCTGAGAGATGGCCTGAGTGCCTTCACCGAACCATTGCGAGATCAACTTCTCGACGAACGGCTCAAAGATTTCGACTCAGCTACACACGCTTCCATTCTCGAAGCAACAAAGATTCCCAAAGACAAACGGACTGCCGAGCACAAGAAGCTACTCAAGAAACACGCCAAACTGGTTGACATCTCCGAGAGTGATCTCGAGAAGCGATTCCCAGCTTATGGTTCGTTCCGCGACCAAACAAAGAAGGCCGTTACTGAGCGTGAAAAGGAGCGTCCGGCACCCACGGAAAAGATTGCTGCCTTTGTTGAAACCGATGCTCAACCAGCAGTGCATCACCTTCTTAGGCGAGGCTTGCATAACCAACCCACGGATGTAGTGCAGCCCGGTGTACCAACTGCACTCATTACAGCGAAGAACTCCTACCAGGTCTCCACTCCTCCGAAAGGAAGTGTCACCAGCGGACGACGCACTGCTTTGGCAAAGTGGCTTACTTCACCTGAGAACCCTCTTTTCGCTCGGGTCATGGTCAACCGAATCTGGCAACATCACTTCGGCACCGGCCTGGTTGCCACGGTGGATAACCTAGGGCAGTCAGGCGCCAAGCCATCGCACCCGGAACTGCTCGACTACCTGGCCGTTGAGTTCATGCAGAAAGGATGGAGCATCAAGTCACTTCACCGCACTATCATGCACTCTGCAGTCTATCGTCAGTCAAGCGTTCCTCGCAAGGAACTTGCCAGCATTGATCCCGATAATCGCATGCTGGCACATTTTTCCGTGCAACGACTGGATGCTGAAGCAGTTCGTGATGCCATGTTACAGATCAGTGGCGAACTGGATGTCATTAGTGGCGGACCAGCAGTTCCCAGCAAACGGACTGCTGAGGGTATTGTGGTCATAGAAGACTCAACTACAGGTGCGTTCAAGCGGTCTATCTACCTGCAACAGCGTCGCACGCAGGTGGTGACGTTTCTGCAATTGTTTGATGCACCATCCATCGTCACTACGTGTGGCACTCGTTCACCCTCAACGGTGCCGTTGCAATCTCTTGTACTGTTAAATTCAGAGTTCGCACGTGGGCGTAGCAAGGCATTCGCTATCAGGCTTGCCACAGGGGCTGGGAATAGCCTCAACAAACGATTGGACCTGGCGTACCAGCTCACCTGCGCTCGACTTCCAACATCGGAAGAACGTTCGCTGTGCGAGACATTCCTTACTTCCCAGCAACTGGTCTATGCCAAAGAAAAAGACGCGGAGACTCGTGCGTGGACTGATCTTTGCCAAATGCTGCTGGCCAGCAACGCCTTCCTCTATGTGGAGTAAGTAGACAATGCTCCATCCACTCGATTACACACTGAATCGTCGTGCCTTTCTAGGCAGATATGCCGGTGGGCTGGGCGCTCTCGCACTCTCACATCTAGCTGCTGAAGAGTCTGCCTCCATGAATCGCGATCCACTGGCACCGAAGAAGCCCCATCATCAGGCAAAGGCCAAGGCAGTCATCTGCCTGTTTCAGCACGGTGGCCCCAGCCAGATGGATCTCTTCGATCCCAAGCCGGAGTTGAACAGGCTTCACGGCAAAGATCATCCGGGCAAGCTCGAAGTCCACTTCCATACCCAGCAAGGCAAGCTCCTCGGCTCGCCATTCCGTTTCGCCAAGCATGGCCAAGCTGGTGTTGAGCTTTCGGAACTACTCCCTCAGACCGCTCGCATCGTTGACGACATTACTTTGATACGATCCATGCGGACTGATTCAGTGGACCATGAAGCAGCACTGCGACTCATTCATTCCGGGAAGATCTTCCCCGGTCGACCTGCATGGGGCTCGTGGGTGCTTTATGGGCTGGGTTCCGAGCGGAAGGAATTGCCCGCCTATGTGGTGCTTTCCGACCCAGGTGGCTTACCTGTCGATGGTACACACAACTGGTCATCGGGATTTCTTCCCGCGGTCTATCAGGGAACGCCGTTCCGGGCTACAGGTTCTCCCGTGGCACATCTGGCTACTCCGGGTGATGTTCCCGACAAAGCTCGTCGTCAGCAACTCGACTTGTTGAACAGTCTGAATGCCCAACACCTCAAGAGACATCCTGGCAGTGCCGAGTTGGAAGCCCGTCTTAGTCACTACGAACTGGCTGCCCGCATGCAGACAGCTGTGCCCGATGTGCTCGACATTTCGAAGGAATCTGAAGAGACTCGCAAGCTCTACGGGATCGATAACCCGAAGTCAGCAGAATATGGCAAACGTTGCTTACTCGCCCGCCGACTGGTCGAACGGGGCGTGCGTTTTGTGCAGATATTCCTCAGTGGTCAACCCTGGGATACACATAGCAAGAACGCGGAGAATCTGAAGAATCTGTGTGCGATGACCGATCAGCCGAGCGCCGGACTGGTGATGGATCTTAAGCGGAGGGGTCTACTTGATTCAACTATCGTACTGTGGACAGGTGAGTTTGGCCGACTGCCTATCTCTCAAGGAGCTGATGGTCGAGACCACAACCGCCATGCCTTCTCGCTCTGGGTAGCAGGCGGTGGTTTTAAATCAGGTTATGTTCACGGCAAGACCGATGACTTTGGATATCGATCTATCGAGAACGTAGTAAAGGTGCCTGAGTTGCATGCGACACTCTTACATACATTGGGCCTCAATCACAACAAACTCGCCTTCCCACATGAAGGACGGGATGACACCTTGACTGATGCCCCTGTCACTGGAGCTGAGGTGGTGAAGGAATTACTCTGGTGATCCTTTTCAATCTATTTATTTGCTTGTATGTCTTGGCCGCTGGCACCCCTGCCCATGACTGGTCTGAACTGTCTAGTCGACAGATCGGTTACACTGAACTACAGACCAATCTGCCTGGTGGGCGACATAACAATGTGCGTACTAGCCGTGCGGTAATCATTCAGGGTGATGGCACCCATCGGAAGCTAGTTGCTGAACAACTCATCGATAACCCCAATGCCTGGACACAGTTTGTATGTTGGTCTCCTGATGGACGTCAGAGCATTGTCTACCGTGGCTGGCAGAATCCCGACAACGCTCGCTGGGAGGAAGAACACAAGACTTTCCGGTTCGATCCCAAGTCATGGCAACTGGATTCGTGCCTGGTTGATGTCGCATCGGGAAAGATCACCAACGTCACCGCTGTGGAACGAGTCAGCCACTACAACGGCGGGCTTTTCTTCATGCCAGGCAATCGTCAGTTGGGATTCACGCCACTCATCCAGGGCATATCGAAGCCGTATGTGATGGACCTGGATGGTCGCAACAAGCGAGATGTCTCAGGAAAGGATGCAGGCTTTGCCTACGGCTACAGTGCTTCACCTGATGGTACGTTGATCAGTTACCATGAGAACTACCAGATTTACGTCGCCAATTCTGATGGCACGAACAAACGACACATTGTCACTGGCAACCCATTCAACTTTGGTCCACGCTGGTCGCCTGATGGTCAATGGCTCCTCTTCCTCAGTGGAGTGCATGGCAATTGTCACCCCTATATTGTCAAAGGTGATGGCCAAGGTCTAAAGAAACTAGCTGATCGCAACGGCTACCAAGGGTGGATTCAGTTTCTCGATGTCTACGACTTCCATCAGGGAAGCAGCGATGTACCTGTCTGGTCAGCTGATGGGAAGAGCATCTTCTACGCAGCTTCGGTTGACCAATCAGTCGAGCTGTTCCAAGTCAGCCTGGATGGTAAGAGTCAGCAACTCACTAAATCTGTCGCAGGTACACTACACTATCATCCAGAACCTTCAGCCGATGGTAAATGGCTACTCTTCGGTTCCAAGCGGAATGGTGTTCGACAGCTTTATGTGATGCAGCTGTCTGATCACACTGAGAAGCAGATTACTCAACTCACACCGGGGCGTGCAGCCATGTGGGCAAAGTGGAAGGACAAGTGATCAGACAGTCCGTCCGAGATTCGCTCGCATGATGGTGAAATCGAATGCATTGATTTGGCCATCGCCGTTGAAGTCGAAATAGTCACGGTAGGCTAACTGCCCTGAGGTAGACCCAAGGGCAGCGCGAAAGAGTGTCAGGTCCGATGCATTCACGATGGCATCGCCGTTGGCATCACCTATCAGCCGGAAGAAGTTGTCGGTTCGATCTGCTGCCAAAGCAGCACTGGAAGTGGTATCAGTCACTTGGCCGGCCACGGTCTTGAGGGTCCATCTGCCATCCGTCAGTGAGCCACCAGTCCAGGTGATGGTAGCTATTGTCTGGTTGCTGACGGTCTGTGTCGTGAAGCTGGTAACTTTCAGTTGGCCGCCACCTTGAGGCCGCAGTTCAAACGCTCCAGGCCCCAGGTTGACTATTGAGTTGAAAGTTACCACCAGTTGACGCACCATCGACCGCTGTGCCTGACCATTATCAATTTGTGTGGAGACCACTGTGGGCGTTGTGCCTAGCACTCCACGATGGACTCCGCCACCATAGCTCGTGACCCAAATTTCACTTGTATTGCTGGGGTTATAGAACACGCGTGTGGGGTGGCGGAAGGTGTAGTTCGCCACCTGGGTAAAAGTCGGCGTCGCAGCACGGATGTTGTTCGAGTACCATAGTCCGCTCAACTCCGTCGTCACCCATGCTTCGTTCTGATCAGTCGGGTTGATGGTGATCGAAGTCACATTGTTGAATGTGCCAAGCTTGGTCCACGAGATGCCCCGGTTGGTTGACTTAAAGAGACCACCCTTGCCGCTGGCAGCATTCCACCCCAGCCGTGCGCCGGCATACCAGGTGTTCTGCGAAGCATCATGCGGATCGATGACAACATCCATCGTCCAGTATTGCATGTCAGCATGAGTGCGATCTGCCCACGTGGTTCCACTATCTGTGCTGACGAAAACTCCACTAGTCGCCTGGAAAGTACCACCGACTGTTCGGGCACTGTAAGTACAAACCAGAGTGCCATCGTTCAGCACGACGACATTGAAGGGATGGGCCGATGCTCGTGCTGGTATAGCGAGCTTAGTCCAAGTGGAAGATGCACCAAGGTTGATGTTACTCGATACCCAGATGCCACCAATGCTCGTGTTGCTTTCTGCAACGCTGGCATACAGACGATTGGCGTTATTGGGATCGAGGGCTACCCACGCCACTACTGCGTTGAAATCGTGCAAGGTCTGCCAGGTTGCTCCTGCGTTGGTGGAGTATTTCACCTCACCGTCACCTGCATTGATGTCCGAATCGCTGATGTACCTGCTCCAGGTGTAGAGATCATGCACGGTCGATGTCGCTGCATAGAGTACGCTGTTCGACTGCACTACGCGATACATGCTGTTCTGGGAATGCCCTGTGTAGCCAAAGCCCCAACTCTTGCCTCCATCGGTGCTTCGCTGGCCACGGATGTCGCTGTTAGCAATCATCAGGGTGTTCGTGTTAGCCCACGCTACCTGCCAACTGGTGGTATTATCCAAACCACTCGAACGGTATGTGTCGCCCTGGGGAGTGTTCTGCCCCATGGGATGCTGATCTTCCGGGTAGGTATAGGTCTGCCGCCAGGTTGCTCCACCATCGACCGATAGGTGGGCATACCCATAGTCGGTAATGATGAGACGATTGGGATCATTCGGTGCAACGGTGAATCCCAAAGCTGCTTCGCCGTAACTCCACTGCCTGTCGCCGCCAGCTCCCTGCCAGCCGGTGAAGATATTGCCATTCGCGGTGGTGTTGAACACGCTGCTCCACGTAACACCACCATCGGTCGTTTTGTAAACCGCTGGTTCAGAGTTACGCATCCCTGCAATGTATGCCACGTTGATGTTGTTACTCGCCGTTGCAGCAAACCATAAGGCAAAGGTGCCACTATTGGGCAACCCCGTCGTCCGTTGAGTCCAACTCGCTTGACCTACATCAAGCGTGTACGCATTATTTGGTGTGCCAATGCCATCCCAGTACTGCAAGCCGTTGAACACATCACCTTGCGGAGCTGTGACAGCGAACAGCCTGACTGTTGCACCCTCCTTGGCTCCACTGAATCCCAGGATCGCTTCCGTTGATGCGATGCCACCCACACTCGACGTCGTCAGTGCTGAAGTCAATCCATTGCTGGAAGTGAGTAGCCCGCGCGAGGTGCCAACGTAGACATTGCTACCATCCCAGAATACGCCACCAATGTGAACACCCGAACCGTTGGCTGTCGTATAGACCTGCGTCCAACTGCTTCCACCGTTCAGAGATGCATAGATGGTGCTGTAATTGTTGATCAGCAGTCGCTGCCCATTGCTGGGATCAACCGAAAGCTTGTACGCTCCTCCACCGGTTGGATCAGTGATGCTCGTCCAAGTAGTCCCACTATCGATACTTTTCTTGGGGCTGGTGACATCGTTGGTGTAGTCGAGAGAATAGCGCAGCCCGGGTGTCGAGGTGAACTGTAATTGTGAATAATGTCCACCCTGCAACTGCTGGTGAGGCACCATCTGGTAGGTCAGTCCACCATTGGTGGAACGAAATACTTGTGACATATCAGACGCGACATAGAACTCGCCCGTATCCGCTGGGTTGAAGGATGGTGAGAACAAAGCTCCACCTCCACCGCTGCCCAATTGCACCCAAGTCGAAGGAATGCCGGACGCTGGCAACGTTCGGTCTTCCAAAGTTTCCAACATGGGACGATAGCAAAGCGAAACTAATGGCACCATGTTGACAGACCCTCTGCGCAATGAAGTGATCCCTCAATGGCAAATATGTGTCATGCAATGAATTGTGACAATAAATCTCTGATTATTTGCTGTCTGGCACTAGTTGAACGACATTGCCCCGACAAATGAGAATGACCTGATATCGCTGATACCAGGTCTATTAATATGCAGTAATCGCCTCAGTTAATAGGCAGGTTCCATCATCTCTTCTTCGGCCATTTTAGCATCTTCTGCGAGGATGTGTTCTGTGCTGATTTTGGTTAGCGTTTCATCTGCTGCTGCTTCTTCTTCCAATGTTTGCGTCAGCAGTTTGACCACCTTTTGATACCCAAGAAACTCTGCCATGGCACGAGCGGTACCGTAACCAGATATCTCGTAGTGTTCAACTCGCTGTGCAGCTGCTATGATCGAGAAATCTACAATTGCTGGGGAGGACTCCAATTCAAGGACTTCCTTAGCTTCTTCAAGTAAGCCTTCCATTGCCTTACATTTCTTGCCGGTCAGCTTGATATCAAGTTGACGACCGATGGCTTCCAGCCGTTCAACCTGTTTCTTGGTTTCTTCCAGATGATCCTGAATAGCTTCCTTGAGTTCGTCATTCTCAGCGGCTTTGACCATGCGTGGTAAAGCCTTGACCAGTTGTGATTCGGCACTGTAGAGGTCTTTGAGTTGATCTACCAGCAGATCGTCAAAGGTTGATACTTTCATCGTGGTTCTCCAAAGAGGAAGTAGTTGAACCCTGGTGATGCAAGGACTATGCCGCTCTTGTGCAAGCTGCTTCGATAGCAAACAGTATGTCCGCCAATAAGGATATAAGGATGTGCCGAGTGAGCAGCTTGCTGCCCAATGGGTGTCAGGACGTTGCTCAACGGAGTTATCTGGTTGCGTTAGTAGCACGCTTGCTGATGGTGGCCTTTCGCCTCTTCATTCCTGAACCGCCTTTCTTTCCGCCACTATCCTGCTTATTGACGGTTGCCCAGGCACGGGCGGCAGCTTTTTCTCTGACACACCTTGTGCTTCGTAGCTCTCTTCGATGTGACGAGCCTGTCGTTTCCGCTTCTCGGTGTATTTCGACTTGTCACCTTGTGGCATGATGCACTCTCCAAAGGGTAATCCCAAGTGAGAGTGATGCAGCCACCATGCCATGGTGCATGACCTTGTTGCATGGCAGGGCCGCGCATTCGTATATCCAGGCACATCAATTGCAACCTTGGAAATACCTTTCACTCTTTCAGGAGCAAGTTATGTCTTTGCTGATCAAGTCAGCCATCGCTACCACGTTCATCATCATGACTAGTTCCCTCGTGATGGCACAAGGTATTCCTCCGCCTCAGGGGAACAACCAGAACAACCAAGCCGGTAATTTTCAAGATCGCAACAATGCTGTGAATCTAAGCATCTTTGGTCGGGTCACCCAGACGCCCTGGTTCATGGATCAGGCCACTCGCACCCAACTCCGCATCAATGAAGAACAAGCCAAAAGGCTGAATCAGTCATACGCTCAGTTCTGGAATGTCTACAACCGGAATACCGAACCATACAACTCATCCTTCAACCTGACAGAAGCCCAGCGACAAAACATGCTGACAGCCAGCAACCAGTTCTATCTGGGCTTCGGACGCAATGCGAATGATATCTTGACCCCGGAACAACGAGTACGCTTTTTCCAGCTAGGCAACCAGTATCGAGGTTACAGCACGTTCTATGATCCCACGATCTCGGAACGACTGCGCCTCAGCAACGACCAGTTGGCACAGATTCGTCGCTATGAAAACGACTATAACACACAACTCGCTGCCTACTATAAAGCACGAGCCGTTGATCCCACCAATGCTGCAACGCAATTCAATGAACTGCGAAAGGACATGAACCAGCGTATCACGTCAGTGCTAACCGCTAAACAACGGGAAGCCTGGAAGGAGATTACAGGCGATCCGTACATCTTTAGAATTCAATAAGTCAATTTCAATCCCTTGACACAACCTGCCTGCAATGGCAGGTTGTTTGCGTTTGCTGAATGGCACGATCTTTGCTTTGGACTTTGATGCTCAATGATTTCACGAGTTTGCAAGGGTTTATTGAAATGGCTGACACGTCCAAGACCGCATACTGGCAGCGTTCGGTACTATTGTTGACACATATCGTGCTGGTTGTTTCCGTACTCTGTGCTCTCTACTTCCTTCGTGACGTTTTCATTCCACTGGCTCTCGCCATATTCTTCTCGTTCCTACTCTATCCACTGGTCAAGGTGCTGCAAAGGCAAGGAGTGCCCCGTAAGTTCGCTGTGGTTGTCGTCGTAGTTGGAACCTTGCTCATTCTTAGTGTCGGCGGTTATGTAGTCTCAACACAGCTTGCCAATCTTGCCCGTGAACTACCTAATTATTCCCGGAACATCATGACCAAGGTGCAAGCGGTTCATAATTGGGCTAGCGGCTCGGAACAGTGGAAGTCGTTCACTCAGGAAGTGTCAAGTGTCATACGTGGCAATGTCAGCAAGCCTGCTGCAGAGTCCCCGGAAGATCCGTCTGGGGCTACTGAAGAAAAGACTACGATGGTAATTAAGCAGGAAGCTTCCAGTTGGATGACGTGGATCGCCCTCTACTCCGCTGGTGCAATGAGCTTCATGGCGGAACTTGCACTGGCACTTGTCCTGGTCATCTTCATCCTGATCAACCGTGAAGACCTTATCAACCGAGTCCTTCGTCTCGTCGGCAGGCGTCGTGTATCCACCACCAGCAAAGCGGTCAGCGAAACCGGGGAGCGCATGAGCCGATTCCTGCTGGTGCAGTTTGTAGTGAACACCACCTTCGGGGTGTTGCTCTCCATCTGCCTGCTCATTCTTGGTGTCAACTATGCTTTGCTATGGGGGTTCCTGACAGCTACCCTGCGCTATCTACCCTACATCGGGCCTTGGATCTCAGCCATCTTCCCGGTAGCACTTAGCCTGGCTCAGTTTGATGGGTGGTGGCAACCACTGGTGGTGTTAGGTTTTTACCTGATGCTCGAGATTTCCATATCCAACTTTGTTGAACCCTATCTGTATGGGCAGAGCATCGGCGTTTCGGAAGTGGCTCTTCTCATCTCCGCAGCCTTCTGGGCGTGGATGTAGGGACTGGTCGGATTGGTTCTTTCTGCCCCCTTAACGGTGGTGCTAGTGGTGATCGGCAAGTACGTGAGCGAACTCAACTATCTCACGGTCCTTCTCAGTGACGAACCTGCACTCAGCAAAGACATGAGTCTCTATCAGAGACTACTGGCACAAGACGATGACGAAGCTGAACGCATGGTCGCAACTCGTCTGGCAGAAGCAGAACCAACCAAGATTTATGATGAGATGCTGGTTCCCTCTCTCTTTCACTTGAGGAAAGATCACTATCTCCGGACTATCGATCAGGAAGAGGTCAAGGAAGTGCAGGACACCATGCAAGCCATCGTGGTGGATATTGCCGATACGATGCAGGCCAACAGGAACGACGAGTTGAAGACCAGGAGCAAGCCTATTCCAGTTCTCGCCTTCGCGCTACGTGATCCATCCGACCATCTTTCCCTGGAAATGCTGGAGCAGATACTGGATGATCGCAAGTGGAAATTTGAGCTAGCTCCTGCGAACACCTTGATATCAGAGGTCATGGACAAACTCAGCAAGGAGCCTTTCCAAGCCCTGTTGCTGGGCGCGATTCAACCCATGAACACAACGCACCTGAGGCACCTGTGCAAGAAAATTCGTAGTCAGCATCAGAATGTGAAGATCATGATAGGCCTATGGGGGCCGGACAAGGTCAGTGACTCCAAGACACAAGTTTTGAAAGAGTCGGGGGCTGACTGGGTGGGAAATTCACTCGAAGAAGCAACGAATGCCTTGGCCGCATGGTATCCTGTCTGGAGTGAGCAACCATCACGGCAGGTTGCCTAAGAGGAACGTCTGATGGCACCAGCGGGTGAAACTGCAAGTAGTTCTCTCGATAAGCGACTGAGTGAACTCAGCCGTAATACACCTACCCCTGTACTCTGGATGATTGGCAAAACCCAGAGTGGCAAGACCAGCATTATTCGTTACCTTACTGGCGCGGAGGATGCTGAGATCGGCAAAGGGTTTGCTCCCTGTACCCGTTTTTCCAGACCGTATGCCTTCCCATCATTCGAAATGCCTTTGCTCCAATTCCTCGACACACGAGGCCTGGAGGAACCGGGGTACGATCCCGTTGAAGATATAGCAACGTTCAATGAGAATGCTCATGTAGTGGTGCTGACCATCAAGCTTCTGGATCATGCTTTATCGAAGATGATTCCGCAGCTCAAGCGGATCAGGCAGAGTAAGCCTAAGCGGCCGGTAATCCTAGTGCTCACCTGCTTGCATGAGGCCTATCCCCAACAGCAACACCCACAGCCTTACCCCTATGATATCGCAGGTGGTGCAGTTCCAGAATCGGTGCAGCGAAGCATCGACAGGCATCGTGCAGAACTGGCCGGCCTCTACGACTATCTGGTTCCCATCGATTTGACACCAACAGATGAAGGCTTTACCGAACCAAACTACGGTGGCCCGCAACTTGTCAAAGCACTCGTCGATGCACTCCCTGCAGGTTATCGGCAAACGCTACTGACACTGGAGAAAGTGACTCACTCTCTGCAGGAGCATTATGCTCGCAAGGCATTGCCTTACATCATGGGCTATAGCAGCCTGGCTGCCACCGCGGGGGCTTTCCCCATTCCCTGGGTCGACATGCTGGCACTGCCTGGCATCCAAACCCAAATGATCCATCACTTGGCCAGACTCTATGGGCAGCCAATCGATGGAAAGCGATTCCTCGAATTAGCGGGAACGCTAGGTCTGGGTATGGTGATGAGGCAAGCCATCCGGGAGTTCATCAAGTTCATCCCCTTTCTAGGCTCAGCCATGAGTGCGGTACTGGCTGGTTCCTCGACGTTCGCCCTCGGAAAGGCTTTCTGCTATTACTACTCTGCAGTACTCGAAGGACATGTGCCTGAAGCACACGAACTGAAGAAGTACTACCGTGATCAGTTATCGCAAGCAGAAGCCTTCTGGAAGAAACGTTCATGAAATGGTGGCGATGGTACGTTCTGCTTGGCCTGTTCACTCTGCCAGCACTAATATTGATGGGTTTCGGTTTCTACTTCCTCTGGCAATCGGGCTGGGGCTTGCTATTGGGGTGGATACTCCTCGCCTGCATCGGCTTGTCCTATTATCTCGCCAACCATTGGCAGAAGAAACAAAGATTGCTGCAACCACTGCAGGCACCAACTCCTACTTGGACCGAACGCGACCAGGCTGCCTGGAAGATCGTAGAGACTTATGTGGGCAAAGGGCAAAAGTACAACGCCACAGAGTTGCTCTTGCCCAACACCTATCAAGACACTGCTCAGAACCTGGCACTTGATCTTGCCAGGCACTATCACCCGAAGGTAAAAGACCCTATCAGTGCTCTCACGATACCTGAAATTCTGACAGTGATCGAACTCGCCACCCATGATCTATCCGTCATGGTGGATCAATACCTGCCCGGCGGACATCTGTTGACCATTCGTGACCTGAGACGAATGAAGAAGGCTGCTGACTGGTATCCGACCATTCAGAACCTAAGCTGGATCGTCTCTGCACTATTTTCACCACTCAACACTGCAGCTCGTTATGTGACTAGCAACGTGGGCTTGGCCAAACCCTGGCAGATGCTTCAAGAGAATGTAATCGTCTGGTTCTACACAGCCTACGTTCATAGGCTCGGGCATTATCTGATTGAACTGCAATCGGGAAGGTTACGAGTCAGTGCTGATCGATATCGTGAGCTTCAGGAAACCTATCGTGGAACCAGTGCGGAAAAGTCACCACAGTCCATATCCATCGTGCTTCTTGGGCAGACCAATGCAGGCAAATCGAGCCTGGTCAATGCACTACTTGGTGAGCAACGAGCGTTCACCGATATGCTTCCAGCTACCGCTGTAGCACAGGAATACCTGCTCAAGCCTAAGGAACTGGCAACTGCTTTGAAAGTGGTTGATACCGTCGGGTATGGAACTCAGGGGCCGACGGAAAAACAGTGGAAGCATACGGTGAAGCTGGCCGAAGCTGCCGACAGCCTTTTCCTTGTTCTGCATGCTCGTCAGCCCGGGAGGCAGACTGATCTGGAACAGTTACAACAGCTGGATCGCTATTTCAACTTACATCCCGAATTGCTCAGGCCACCGATTGTTGCAGTGCTCACTCATATTGACTTGCTGTCTCCCATGATGGAGTGGTCGCCACCTTACAACTGGCAGACACCTACCGGTGCCAAAGAAACCAGCATTCAGCAAGCTGTACAAGCTACACAAGAACAACTCGGTCAGTTAGTCGCGGCCGTGGTACCTGTCTGCACTTCACCGGGTAAGGAGTTTGGCATTGAACAAGGTGTTTTGCCTGCATTAGCAGCACTGCTGAGTCAGGCCAAAGGGGTTGCATTGCTTCGAGTTTTGCATCGTGAGGGTAGTGAGCATCAGGTACAAAAGGTCTTTTCCCAACTCCTGACTATCGGCAAAACACTGACGAATGTCTTTCTGAACACGAAGAAAGCCCAGTGAATGGGTCACTGGGCTTCCCGGTTGTCAACATCATCTATGCTGCGGGAGGTACTCGCCGTCCCATGGCGAGTGACAGCACGAAGAGGATGATGAAGACAACAAAGATGATCCAGGCAATGTTGCTGGAGATACCAGCAAGGCCGGTGAAACCAAACACTCCTGCGATGAGTGCAAAGACGAGAAAGACTAAAGCCCAGCTTAACATGACAAGCTCCGTGTTGTTAAAGTGCAGTAACGGGTTCAGGGGACGGTTCTACTGGATGTAAAATCGGGCCACGAAATGGCACGGCACCCAGGTGTTCGGAAAGGTCAGCAGTCAACTTGTCGGCTGCTGATGCCCATGCGGGCATATGATCTTTGATAATGTCGCGTACCAATGCCAGGCCCGCTCCTACCGAGAGACCAGTCAGATTGTTCAACTGACGTTGGATAAACCCTGGAGGAGGGGGTGGCGGCGTAGACATTACAGCCAGAGGCGGAGTGGCCAGGGCTGCATATTGTTGAACATCTTCAACAGAAGAGGCAACTGGCGATGCTGGCTTTCCACCAGTCATTAATCCGGCACCTACTCCAGCGGCCATACTTCCCATGACAGCCAGCCAGGGGCTATGTGAGATATGCTCACTCACGGTATCAACGACCTGCTTGGCAGAATCTACCGTTTGCGTAACAGCTTGCTTAGCATCCTCCACTGGCTTGATCACCTGTTTGTGAATTTGTTCCAGTTTGGATGCTAATTCGGCGCAGGTTTGCTTTACCTGATCACGGATTTCCTGTCGCTTGGTGATTGTCTGGAGGCTCATGGTTAATCCACATTCACTTGTTGGTTGATTCGTTCGACGGTCTTCTTGACACTCCGCAATGTCTTGCCGGGCATGGGGTTCACCCGTTGCCAGCGTCGGAAAGCCAGGAAGAGAAGCACACCACCGAAGAGCGATATGGTGCCAGCGATGATGGCAGACCACCCAAACCACGGCACACTCGGGACAAGCCAGGCCAGCCAGCCGATGAGTGCCAGCACCAGGAACAAGAATGCTGTCACCAACAGACTGGTGCCAAGCACCATGGGGTAGATGGCATTCTTGCTCTTTTCAAAATCCTCCTCTACTTCGAGACGAAGCAGGTAAAGATGATCTTCGAGCAATTTCTGCAGATCAAAAACAATGCCTCCGAACAAGGCAGACAAGCTAGTCTCGTCGGAGACAGGTGTAGTCTCTTCTGATGCAGTGTTCACAGTCTGTGTGTTGACAGCACTCATGGTTGGTTCCGTTACTTGCGAATCATGCGGCCGACAAGATAGCCGATGCCGAACACGGCAAGGACCGAAGTAATGGGATAGCGCTTGACCATATCGGTCACTTCGTTACCCACTTCAACGGCCTTGTCGGTGGCAGCGGATGCATATTCGCGTGTCTTGTCAGCTGCATCGCTGGCATACTCACGAACCTTGTCGGTAACCTGGCCGGCATACTGGGCAGCTGTTGAAGCTGCATCCTGAATGCCCTCTTTGGCTCGTGAGACATAGTCCTGCGCCTTGTCTCGAACTTGATTGGCAGTCGCTGTTGCTGACATGGTGAACTCCTGTGTGAGTTGTTAGTTGTGAACTGTGCGAAGAGTATTTGCAAAGAGTGTGCCAATCGCAGTTCCTGCTGAACTCATCTCGAATTGCCGAACAACACGTAGCCTTTGACCTTCACCAATACATCCGCGCTGCTTCAGTACACATGAACAGGCAATGAAGTGCGCAAACGATAGGTCATCGGTCAATGCCCTCTGCACTATTGCATACTGTGTTTCATCACATAGCTGGCACATGAAATGCAACTCATGAATCATGCTTCAGCACGTTGCTGCAGCTCATTACATGGAGAACCAATATGGCCACTTCAACAACCAAACCTGTCAAACGTGATCTCCCACCAAAGGGCAATCGCAATCCCGATCCTATTACCAACGAACCGGGTGCTCATCCCATTGAAGCAGGCATCGGTGCTGCTGTGGCAGGTGCTGCTACTGGCATGGTAGCTGGTCTGGCTGCTGGTCCCGTTGGCGCAGCAGTCGGAACGATTGCTGGTGGAGTCGCTGGTGGCCTTGCTGGCAAAGCAGTCGGCGAGCACATCGATCCCACACTGGAAAAGCAGTGGTTTGACGAGTACTACTCCTCCATCAACAATCCAGACAGAACACCAGAAGACTATCGTGTTGCCTATCACTATGGCCTCACCAGTCGTGCCAGCCGTCCCAACGTTCCCTTTGATCAGGTTGAAGATCAACTCGAGAATGAATGGAGTGCCCGAGAAGGTTCCACGGTTCTCGAATGGGAGGACGCCCGCCCTGCTGTGCAACACGCCTGGTCGCGGCCCATTCCGGCACGATCCTGCAACGGCTAAATCACTCACCATGCTCGGCATCTTCATGCCGAGCTTTTTCTTTTACCATTCACTTGGAGCATTCTCATGTCCACCTTCCTTCTCTGCCTCATCTCTCTGATAACCTTGCAAGAACCACCAGCAGGCCAACCACCTCCTCCACCACCCGGGCAAGGCAATACCGGCACCATACCGCCCAACCAACCAGGGTTCGGCAGCAACGTCTTGGTCGATGGCACCTATGTAGTACTAGCCTACGACAAGTTCGGACAGTCTCTTCCCGGCATGACAAATGTTCGTGTCGTCATTCGAGGCAACATCCTGATCTTCCCCGGCGATGCCAAGCTCCCCGGCAAGATGTTGCAACTCGCCTTCGGCCCAAACAACACCATCATGGTCACTCCCATCGAAGGTATCCGTAAAGATGCCAACAACAATAGTGCTTCACATAGTGCTTCACCCTGGCCAGAACCTTCCAAAGACCCCAATGGCGTGACACAAACTGGTGGCATCATGAATGCTACCTCCGAAATGGGTGTTTACATTCTTAGTAACGAATACTTCTCGATCAGCATTGCAGGCCGGCAGACTACTCCACCAGCACCTCCAGGTAGTGTGCCACCAGGAGGCACTCCTCCGATTGGAATCCTACCCGGCGGAACGCCACCAGGCTCCATGCCTCCAGGTACCATTCCACCTCAGGTACCTCCAACAAAGTTTCCTGACCGTGTTACTGGCAACACCGTAGGCAACGTACCTGCCAATTCCAACAACCCCTCATTTCCCATTCAGGGTGGAAATACTCCACCTCCTGGTAACGGAGTACGTCCAGCACCTGGTACGGGATCGTATCAGGCTGTTCTCGTCCTCAAACGAGTTACTCAATAACCAACCATCAGCAAGCGGCATGTTCACGCATGCCGCTGCATATTTGATCTTGGCATCAACCATGCTGAGTGAGAATCAGACCGCTCAATTTCCCTTTTGTTTGGAGAACCAACATGAAGAAGTTCATACTGCTGTGCGTCGCTCTGGCGTTGGTTACCGGCTGCAACAATACGACCAAAACAGGTAGCACGAGGCTCTCGCCGACCTCGAATGAAGCCGTGACCAAGACGCTGTCTCTGACATCTGCCAAGGAACAAACCATTGAAAAGAATGGCACTGATAAAGTGGATGTCTCGATCAGCCGTACTAACTTTGAAGACCCGGTAACTATCACAGTTACCAATCTACCCAAGGGCGTTGAACTGGTTGATAAGGAACTGTTGATTGCCAGCGGCTCCAAGAGTCTAACCTTCACCCTGAAAGCTGCTGCCGATGCCGTTGTTGGAGATCATCAGGTAACCCTGACTGCCTCTGCACCTGGTGTCCCGAACAACTCGCAAACCTTCAAACTGACTGTGAAATAGTTTACGCCGACAAACAAAAGAGCTGATCTCGATAAGATCAGCTCTTTTGCATTTTCTCGTACATAATTAACTGCGTGATGACATGCTGCCCAGTTTGGCAAGTACGTAGCCAATGCCCATGCTCACCAGTGCACTGCGAATCGGATGACGACGGATCACCTGCTGCAGGTCATTTGTCATATCAGGAATGCTATTGTCACGCACATACTGTTTGCCTTGCTCTGCGATGTTAAGCACACGCTGTTTGGCCTGATCGATCCAATTACCTGAACCTTCGAAGAACTCGGTCACTTCCTTTTCGACTTTGTCCTTGGTAATCTCATACCGATCTTGCAGGGCCTGCATGAGACGATGCCGATCGCCACGGATATCGCGAATATCATCGTCGGTCAGTTTTGTCCACTGATGTTTGACCTTGTCGTGATACTCATCCCAGTGGCTGCGTACATCATCCCAGTTAATGTGATTGTGCATCTGATTATCCTCCAGGGTTGTGTTTATGGAACAACTTTGACTGGAAGGACACTTGCAGAAACGATGCCAGAGTTGAGATGCGATTTCGGAAACTACAAGCGTGGCTGCACCCGCTTGCAAATGGCATACCCATGCTGATCTTTGCGCAACCCATTGCCTGACTGTTCTTCTGAGCTCAAGAACAGCCTCAAAAGATATGCAATTTTATTCGGCACGCTGCTTGCATTACAGTTTCCTTAACTGTTGTGTTTCACCCGCAACCAGCCAAGAACAAGTAAACTCGGTGGAGACGTGTCCTGGTACCGAGAAGCCCCAGGATGTGCTCGACACCGAGTTTACTCTTCTTTGAATTCGCTCTTATCAATGCCATATTGGGCAATCTTATCGGTAATACTACGCCGAGAGAGTCCTGACAGCTTGGCGCATCTGCCAACATGCCCCCGGGTTTTCCTCATCATCTTGCGAAGATATCGCTTCTCAAAGGTTGAGGTCACTTCCGCCAACTGATCGGGGAGTGGTCTGCTAATATCAACCGACATTTGCGAATTGGACGAAGACGAACTAATCTTCGATTCCAAAGGAAGTTGCTTGGGCGTAATGATCCCATCGCTGGCTGTAATACATGCTCGTTCTATAGCGTTCTCCAACTGGCGAATGTTACCCGGCCAACTAAAATTCAACAGCAGATCCATCGCTTCTGGAGTCACTTGAGCAGGCGCGTGGCCGGGTCGTGCATATTTTTGCGTGAAGTGGGTGGTTAAGAGGGCTATGTCCTCGGGACGATCTCGCAGAGGTGGTAGTTCAATCTGAACCACATTCAATCGATAGTACAAGTCTTCGCGGAACTTGTTCTGGCTCACCAACTTCGCTAATGGTTGATTGGTTGCAGCAATCAGACGGAAATCACTCTCAATAGTTTCTGTTCCACCGATACGCTCAAACTTCCTCTCTTGAAGTACACGAAGCAGTTTAATCTGCATGACCGATGGAATATCACCCACTTCATCCAAGAACAACGTTCCGCCGTGGGCCATCTCGAAGCGGCCTTTTCGCTGCGTAGTTGCTCCCGTGAATGATCCCTTTTCATGACCAAAGAGTTCACTTTCCAGCAATGTTTCCGGGATTGCTGCACAATTGATGGCAATGAACGGTCCATTGCGATGCTGTGCAGAAGCATCGTGAACCGCACGGGCCAACTGTTCTTTTCCGGTTCCTGTTTCCCCTTGAATCAGCACTGTCGTAGCTGTGGATGAGATGTGATCGATCAGCTCAAATATCTCGATCATCTTCGAGCTTTTGCTGAGTACATTCTTGAAGGAATGCTTGTTCTGTAATTGTTCACGCAGTGCCACCACTTCATCACGAAGAGAACGTTCTTCGAGTGCTCGCTTCACCAATAACACCAGATGCTGTGGATCAGCAGGTTTGGTGAGGAAATCGTAGGCACCCATGCGCATGGCCTGGACCGCATCCTGAATGCTGCCATGCCCCGTGGTGACAATCGAGGTGACGGGGAGCTTGCGGTTCTGCACTTCCTCAATGAGCTTCATGCCCGACATCTTTGGCATACGCAGATCGGTGATCATCACACTATAGGGCTGCGATTCCAGCATCTTCAGCCCTTGCGCACCATCTTCTGCTGTGTCGACTGTCAAATGCAGTGAAAGCTCAAGCAGTTCTTTCAGCGAATTTCGCGTGTCCTCGTTGTCCTCAACGACCAGCAATCGCTGTAATACTGCTGGTTGTGGCTTTTGCTGGGCTGATTCACTCATGGCTGTCATACCAGTTGGATCGAGATCGACATGAGAAGCCGATTTTTATTAACCTATGTTGGCACAAGACTAGCCTCAAGGATAATGTAATTAAGCTATGCACTGTTCTTGAGGTTAGGATGTCGTTCAGTCAGAAAATCAGGAAATGGTTGCAAGATTATTCAGTTGGCCTCTCCTGGTCTATTATTCTCGCCCTCCTGATCATTAATTCGATTTTAACCTATGTCAACTTTCAGTCGGTTGTTGCAAGCACAGAGGAAGTCAGGGTCATTAATGACAAATTGACCCTCACCCAACAACTCCTCATTGCTCTTGTTGATGCTGAAACAGGCCAACGAGGCT
>WBZX01000781.1_pt1 | contig 27007 bp, 20 predicted proteins | sample 5204211 | NCBI WGS metagenome assembly WBZX01 (sample SAMN12344362, study PRJNA552823) | activated sludge metagenome | biome: Activated sludge suspended growth; feature: Nitrification reactor; material: Wastewater; isolation source: activated sludge from nitrification reactor of wastewater... | reverse complement strand
AGCGGGCCATCGACGACGCGCTCGCGCGCCGGGCCCAGCGACCACGTCGGGGCTAGCCGACGTCGACGGTCGCGTCGACCGAAGGGCTCGTGGCCGCAGGCTCGCGGCCGTACACGCGGGCCGGCGGCGCCTTCAGATCCCACACCAGGCCGAGCCAGCTCATCACCTTGAGCGCGTAGAAGGTCAGGTCGACCTCCCACCAGAAGAAGCCCTGACGGGTCGAGCCCATGAAGTGGTGATGGTTGTTGTGCCAGCCCTCACCCATGGTGATGAGCGCGAGCACCCAGTTGTTGCGGCTGTCGTCCGTGGTCGCGTAGCGACGCTTGCCCCACACGTGCGAGAGCGAGTTGATGGTGAAGGTGCCGTGCCACAGCAGCACCGTCGACAGCATGAATCCGCCCCACAGGCCTTCCCAGCCCCAGATGCCCCACACTGCGAAGCCGAGCAGCGTCGGCGGCAGCCACCACAGCTTGTCCAGCACCACCAGCTCGGGGTAGCGCGACAGGTCTTTCACGCGGGGCCAATCGGTGTCGCTGTTGCGGTCGTAGATCCAGCCGACGTGCGAGTGCCAGAAGCCGAACTGTACCGGCGAGTGCACGTCCTGCGGAGTGTCGGAGTACTTGTGGTGGTCGCGATGGTGCGCCGCCCACCACAGCACGCCGCGCTGGCTCGAGCTCTCGGCGAGCAGCGCGAGCAGGAACTGCATGACGCGGCCGGTCTTGAAGGTGCGGTGCGAGAAGTAGCGGTGATAGCCGCCGGTGACCCCGAACATCCGCACGAAGTACAGCGTCGCGCACAGCACCCAGGTGCTCGCGCTCATGCCGGTCCACAACAGGCCGAAGACGCCCAAGTGCACGAGCACCATCGGCAACGTGGTGAGCCACTCGTAGTCGCGCCAGGAGCGAGCATGTCGGCCGACGGCCACGCGGGGGGCGACGTCGGGAACTTCGAGCAAACGCATGTCCAGAGTCTTCAGCAGCGGTGTCGCCGCAGCCGTCACACTCCCGTCGTCGCCGGTCATGGTTGTGTTGGCGACGGGGCGTGCGAGCGCGTGCACATGCGTGCACGCACGCGCCGAACGGGCACGCAGACCCGCACTTCGGCCCCATTTGATAGCCTCGCGCTCGCCGATGACCCACGAGGCCGACGTCTATCGCGCGTTGTTGCTCGCATGCTTCGCGCTGGCGGGCGTGACCTTCTTCGCCACCGGCGTGCTGACGGCCCCGTACGGCCGCCACACCCGCGCTGGCTTCGGCCCGACCGTGCCCAAGCGCCTCGGCTGGTTCTTGATGGAATCGCCGTCGGTGGTGCTGTTCAGCGCGTTCTTCCTGATGGGCTCGCGATCGGGCGAGTGGATCCCGCGGATGTTCGCGCTGATGTGGCTCGCGCACTATCTGCAGCGGGCCTGGCTCGACCCGTTCCTCATGCGCGGCGCCGCCGGCAAGCGCATGCCCTTGCTGGTCGTGGCCATGGGCATGACCTTCAACACGCTCAACAGCTACCTCAACGCACGCTGGCTCAGCGAGCTCGGCCCGGGCTACAGCTGGCGCTGGCTCGTCGACCCGCGGTTCTTGTACGGCATGATCCTGTTCGTCGGCGGCTACCTGGTGAACCGCTGGGCCGACGCAGTGCTCATCCGCCTGCGGCGGGACAACACCGACTACGCGATCCCCCACGGCGGGTTGTACGAGGACATCTCGTGCCCGAACTACTTCGGCGAGCTGGTCCAGTGGTTCGGCTGGGCCATCGCGACGTGGTCGCTCGGCGGCCTCTCGTTCGCGATCTTCACGTTCGCGAACCTCGTGCCCCGGGCCGTGGCCCACCACGCATGGTATCGGCGACAGTTCCCCGACTACCCGCGACGTCGCAAGGCGATCTTCCCGGGCCTGCTCTGACGCGACGCATGGGCCGGGTGTCCGCCGGGTGGGATGTCGCCCGACGGGCGCGGCTGTCATGCCGCGACATCGATGTCAGGCGTGGATCGGTCGGATCGGGCGGCGCGCAGGACACCTGCGTCATGCTGTCGCAGCCCTGCGCGGGGCCGTTGCCGCCCACCACGCACCCAACTCATTGAAATCAAGCGGCTTCGATCCAGGCGGCACGCCCACTGCACACAAGGGAGACAGCTGCGACAACGGGTCGCGGGGCCCCGGGTTCGGGGCCGCTCGGGTGGGAAACGGTTGGGGTGGAGTTGGGGCGGGCAGGATGCCTGCCAAGTTGGATGGCGGTTGGATGGGTTGGTTGGTTGGTCGGTTGGTTGGTCGGTTGGGTTGGGTTGGTTCGGGATAGGTAGCGAGGGGTTGGCAACGCGACTGGGAATCGAAGCATCAGGGTGACAGTGGCAATGCGGAGCACCTGGGCTCGAACGTGGCGATGATCGCCACGCGCGAGCCCAGGTGCTCCGCATTCGTGCGCGCGACGCTTCCGGGCTTCAGCGCGCGATCAGGTAGTCGCGCAGGTGCGGCACGATCGGCATCGCCAGCGCAGCCTCGGCGGACTTGAAACCGGCCCACACCACCTCGCGGTGATCGACGCTGACGCGAGGCTGCTCGTGCACCTCGACCTCGACGATCGTGACCTCGTCGGTGCGGTTCTCGAAGCGATGCACGCCAACGTAGGCCACGCGAATCGCCGCGGGATCGACCCGCACGTCACACTCCTCGGCGAGCTCGCGCGCGGCCGCGTTGGTCACCGGCTCACCGGGCTTCACATAGCCGCCCGGGAGCGTGTACTGGTCGCGGTACGAGTTCTTCACCAGCAAGATCTCGTCGCGGTACCACAGCGCGATGAGGGCCCCACGCGTGTGCGGGCGGCTCACGCTCCACCACGCGCGCAGCATCCGGTGCGCGGCCTTGTAGGCGGTCTGGAACCCGAGGTCGAGGAGCGTGGCGCTCTCCCCCTCGCCGGCATCGCCGCCTCCGGCGGCCCCTGGGCGATCGTTCACGGCGGCATTTGGCCACGGCCATCGGCCGTCGTCCACTGCTTCGTTGGTGATCGAATGATCGAACGGGGGCCCGTCGTCGCGGCGCACCGCGACGATGGGGCCTGCCGCGCGCCACGGCTCACTGGTACGGCGTGCAGCCCACGATCGAGAAGTCCTCGGGGAACCGCGGCTGCAGCTTGAAGTTGTTGAAGCTGTAGCCCTCGATGCCGATGATCTCGCTGAACATCGTGTTGAGCGGGCACGCGTTGCCGAGGCCGCTGCCGACCGCGTTGTCCCAGATCAGGTCGTCGACCCGCAGCGTGCCGGTGACCTCGAACTCGTCGAAGTCCGACGGCGCGTCGGGGTTCACGGTCGTGATGCTCACGGCGCCCACCGAGACCAACATCGACTCCCACTGCTCGGCGGTGGCCGAGGCGGTCGCGAGCTCCGACGGGTCGGCGAACGCGATCGGCAGGAACGGCAGATCGGTGCCGTTGTCGTCGACCGTGATGCTGGTCGACTCGATCTCCGCGAGGCCGAAGTACTCGGTGTACGTGCCCTGCACGCTCACGCGGTTGCCGACCTGCACGGTTGGTACGGTGTTGCCGGTGTAGATGAAGATGCCGGAGAACGCCTCGAGCGAGTCGTCCTGCACGTAGAAGCCCTGCGAGCCCATGCCGGCCCGTACCGCGGTGACGTAGGCGTCGGTGATCGACACCTGGGCGCCCTCGCCGGGGTACGCCAGGCTGCTGGGGTCGCGGATGTCCGGGATCGCCAGCGGGCACGGCGAGGGGCCGGGGTTGGCGGCCTGGCAGCTGTCGCAGACATCACCGTGGCCGTCGGCGTCGGTGTCGACCTGGAACGGGTTGTCGGTGTAGGGGCAGTTGTCGCTGGCATTGGCGACGCCGTCGTTGTCGAAGTCGTTGGCGTCCGGCACCACGCACGCGTCGGTGTTGTCGAGCGGGCACAGGTCGCAGACGTCGCCGACGCCGTCGCTGTCGGCGTCGCCCTGCTCGTCCTCGAGCCAGCGAATCGGGTTGAACACGCTGGCGCAGTTGTCGGTCGCGTCGTCGACCCCGTCGCCGTCGCCGTCACCCACGGTGATGCCGTCGGGGTACTCGTCGCGGGTCGGGATGCAGCTGGGCTCGAGCATCGGCGTGCCGCACTGGATCAGCGGGTAGTAGGTGCCGATCGCCGCGCTCAGCGACGCGATGGTGACGGTGTTGCCGAGCTCGGAAAGACACGCCCGCTTCTGCACGTCGCAGACGTCGAACGCCTCGCAGCTGCCGGCCTCGAATGCCGCCGACGCGACCAGGTCGGCGTCGCCGTACATCGGCACGCCCCCGCGCAGGACCAGCACGGTGTCGGCCAGCTCGGCCTCCACCACGGCCTCGTGATCGACGTGGCCGCTGGCCGCGAAGATCGAGATGTCGGCGATATAGCCCGGCTTGAGCAGGCCGATCGCGAGGCCCGTGCCGGTCGCGTAGGTCGCGTTGGTGGTCACCATCCGCCACAGCTGCTCGTACGAGAAGTAGCCGTCGAAGTAGTTGGCATTGAGATCGGCGGCGCACCGCAGCTCGCGCTGCAGGTTCATCGACCCGCTCAACACCCAGTCGGTGCCGAGTGCGATCGCGACGCCCATGCGGTCGAGCATCGTCACCGGCGCGGTGTTGCCGTACAGCACCACGTTGGAGCGCGGCGACCAGATGACCTTGGTGTTCTCGGTCGCCATCTCGGCGGCGTCCTCGGGCAACACGCCGATGGCGTGGATGACCGCGGTCTGGGGCTCGATGAGGTCGGTCGCGCCCATGCTGGTGCACACGAACTCGTTGCGGGCCGCGAGGTCGATGCCCTCGGCGATGTGCGGCAGGTAGCCGTCGAGCCCCGCGATGTCCGCGTTGGTCGTGGCGTTGTTGCCGTAGTTGCAGCCCATCTCGTGCATGGTGCCGTTGGCGTCGTCGAGCGGGAACGTGTCGCTGTCGGCTTGCTGCACCGGCAGGCCCTCGAGCTGCGCGCTCGAGCCGTCGAGGTTGCGCAGCAGGCCCGCACGACCGCCGGCGCTGGCCGCCGAGGTCGCACCGCTCATCACGAAGCGCAGCTCCGCGGCCTGCACGACCGCGTTCGAAGCACCGCTGTTGTACGGCACGTCCGCGTGGCCACCGAGGCCGATGCGCCAGTCGTGGCGGTGCTCGTAGCGATCGACGCCGTCGCCGATCGGGGTGTTGTTGGCGTAGGTGATGTGATCGTGCGGGTTGATGAGCCCGGGCGAGATGACGCCGTCGGCACAGGTCACCACCGACGCGAGATCGGCTCCTGGTGCGCCGCTGCAGTCGCAATCGACGCATTGGATGATGCCGGCCGCGTCGACGAACACCGAGCCACCGTGGAAGACCTCGTCGGCGCCCAGCACGTTGCCCTGCAGGATGACGCCGGCGGTGCCGAGCGTCGTGACCTCGCAAGTGCCCGAGGTCGGCGGCGGCAGCACGCCGCACTCCGTGATCACCGATCCGCGGGTGTTGCCGTCGGGGTCGCCGGTGGTGCCGCTGTCGCTGCCGCTGTCGCTGCCGCTGCCGCTGCCAGAACCCGTGCCGCTGCCGGTGTCGGTGCCCGGGTTGGGGCCGCTCGATCCGCTCGAGTCGACCGACGTGGTGGTGGTCGGCGACGTCGTCTCGAGCGAGCCGTTGCTGGTGCTCGAGTCCGCCACCGTGGTCGACGTCAGCGTCGTTGCGCCACCGCTCGAGCTCGACCCCCCGGTCGAGCTGCCGTCGTTGCCGGCGACGTCGTCACCGCCGCAGGCCGAAACACCGAGGGCACCAAGCAAAGAAAGAAGCGTCCGCGTGTACCGCATCGGCGCGGGAGCCTATCAGGTCTTCAGCAGCGTCCAGTGCCGATGAACCGCGCGGTTTCGTGACGTCTGTGCGTCATCGCGTGGAGCGCCGGCGGCGGCCGGCGCACCGCGTGAGCACGCTTGCACCGTGATACCCCCGAGATCCCCTGGGTGCCACGCGCGATGCGACGAAAGCTCGATCGCATGCGCGATCGATCGCCCGCGCGTGCACATGACGTGCTAAGGACGTCGCCCGTGTTGATCACACGGGGACTCGTTCCTGCCGCCCGGCCCGCCGCCGTCGTTGCGCTCGTGCTGGCGTGCAACACCGGGCCCGACAACCAGCTCAATTTCGGTGACAGCTCCACGGCTGCCGCGACGATCGGCGCCGATTCGAGCAGCACCGCCGTCGATCCTGCGACCACCGCCGCGGTCGACTCGACCGGCGTGAGTGGCTGCATCGCCGACGAGGACTGCGTCGACGACCCGAAGGGTCCGCACTGCGACACGGCCACGCACAGCTGTGGCGGCGAGTGTGTGCCGGGCGCGATGCAGCAGTGCTACACGGGCCCGGTCGGCACCGCCGACGTCGGCGCGTGCGTGTCGGGCAGTCGCAGCTGCGGCGCCGACGGCACCTGGCCGGACCTCTGCAGCGGCGAGGTCACGCCGGGGCCGGACGACTGCAACGCCAACGCGATCGACGACGACTGCGACGGCCTGGTCGACGACAGCGATCGCGACGGCGATGGCTACGGCGCCTGCGCCCACGACTGCTGCGACGTCGACGGTGGCGGCTGCGACGGCGCCGCGCTGGTGAACCCGGGCGCCTACGAGGTGCCGGACAACGGCGTCGACGACGACTGCGACGACGAGATCGACGAGGTCGACCCGCAGTGCGACGCGGGCCTGACCTCCGCCAGCAACGATCCCGACGACTACGCGCGCGCGATGGAGCTGTGCCAGTTCACCGAGGAGAACCCGGCCGATCCCGGCGATCGCGTGTGGGGTGTCATCGACGTCGGCTTCTCGACTGCGGCGGGCGACGGGGTGCCGCTGGCGGTGCAGCGCTCGCTGCGGGCCGACTTCGGCGACATCATCGACCCCGAGGCCGGCGATCGCATGGCGGTGCTCTCGAGCGGCCACGCCGCGGACATCACCGACGCCAACCCCGGCTACTTTCCGTTCCAGCCCGGGGCCAACCTCGGTACCCAGAGCGACGCGCCCGCGGACTGGCTGATGGCCAACGGCGACGCGTTCCCCAACCCCGCCGGCTGCCTCGAGCCGTGGGACACGCTCGCGCACGACCCCATCATGCTGACGATGCGCGTGCGGGTGCCGACCAACGCGCGCTCGTTCAGCCTGAAGATGCAGTTCTTCTCGGCCGAGTACCCCGAGTGGGTGTGCAGCGAGTTCAACGACTTCTTCGTGGCGCTGGTCGACTCGGCCGCGGTGAACACCGACGACAAGAACATCGCCATCTACGACGACGGCAACACCAAGTGGCCGGTCGGCGTCAACCTCGTGATGGTCGCCGACGGCCTGTTCACCCAGTGCGAGAACGGCGAGGTCGGCTGCGCGAGCGATTTCGCGTCCGACTACGCCGGCTGTCTCGGCACCGCACTGCTCGAGGGCACCGGCTTCGACGCGTCCGACAACGGCTGCGAAGCCAGCCAGACCGTGATCGGCGGCGGCACCGGATGGCTGCGGATGAGCGGCAACGTCGAGCCCGGCGAAGTGATGGAGCTGCGACTGGCGATCTGGGACACCAGCGGCCACCTCTTCGATTCGTTGGTCTTGCTCGACGAGTTCGAGTGGTCGCTCGAGGCCGCGACCCCCGGCGTGGCCCCGGGCTGACCGCACGCGTGCCCGGCGGTCGGCGCTTCGATCCGTCGTCGCTCGGCATCGCTCGGCACCGCACCACCGGTGGCGCGGGACGCTGGTATGCTGGCGCGACGATGCTCCATCCCCACGTCGGCGTCGGCCTCGCGCTCGCCACCGCGGCCTTCGGTTGCGCCCTGCTCAACCCGTATCCCGGCGGCGGAGATCCCAACAAGGCGCTGTCCGACTCGGGCGCCGGCAAGGGCGGATCGCCGTTCGACACCGGCGACCCGCAGGAGCCGCTGTTCGATCCTGCGGTCGACACCAGCGTGAAGGTGGTGTCGAACGTCGACAAGGTGGTCGCGATCCCCGGCTCGTCGTTCGTGATCGATCTGGCCTTCATCGCCGAGAATGCCAACGTCGTCGGCGGCGGCATCCAGTTCCCCGGTTCGTCGGAGATCCAGTGGACCTTCATCGACGGCCTCGAGGGCCTGTCGAGCGGTGACATCCGCTTCGGCTACGTGGTCGACAAGAACGTCTGCAACGGCATCCCGAACCTCTGCCACGAGATCACGACCACGCAGTTCGCGGTCGCGCGCAACGCCGACGGCGGCGACGTCGACGGCGACGGCAGCAAGGACGGCGAGTTCGTGGTCTCGCCCGGCAAGGAGGTCAAGGTCGTGCTGCAGTGCTCGACCTGCGACTCCGAGAGCTGCCAGGATCTGCTGCCCGCGGGCGAATGCTTCTTCTGCGGACAGCCCGATGTCTGCGTCGAGTACTTCGATCGCTGCCTCGCGGAAGGTCAGCCCAACGCGATGGACGAGTCGGAGGTGCAGCTGTTCGACACGCTGTTCGGTGAGGACGGCATCCTGTGGTCGACCCGCGATGGTTGCGTGGTCGGCGAGGGTGCATGCTCGAAGGCCCAGGAAAACGCGGAGACGATGCCCGATGAGTGCGGTCTGTAGCCTGCGTTCGACCCTCGCGATCGGCCTCGTCGGCGCGCTGCTGCTGGCCCCGCTGCCGGCTGCGGCCGCGCCCCACGGCAAGGCCAAGAAGCCGCCCGCCGAGACCACCGGAGCGCCGGCCGAGCCCGTGGCCGAGGCGCCGCCGCCGAGCGAGCCCGCCACCGCGGCACCGCCGGACACCACCGACGTGGCCGAGACGCCACCGCCCACCGAGGAACCCCCGCCGGCGACGGACGAGCCCGCCAGCGACGACGAGCGTCGCGCCCGCGCGGCCAAGGAGTTCTTCGAGGGCTCGCAGCGCTACGAGCTGGGCCAGTACCCGCTGGCGATCGAGCACTTCGAGCGCGCATGGGAGCTGAGCCAGGAGCCGCTGCTGCTCTTCAACCTCGGCCAGGCCAACTGGAAGTGGTTCGAGGTCGATCCCGACCCCGAGCACCTGCGACGCGCGCGACAGTCGTTCGACAACTACGACAAGCGCATGCGCGGGACCAAGGACTACGACCCGACCGAGGTGCATCGCATCCTCGAGCGCATCGACGAGCAGATCACCAAGGCGGTCGAGACCGCCGATCAGCGACGCGAGCGGGAGCTGCGGGCACTCGAGGAATCCGAGCGCCGTCGCCTGTGGGTCGAACGCGAGCGCCGCATCGTCACCAACTTCAACGCCACCGGCATCACCCTCATCACGCTCGGCAGCCTCACGCTGGCGATGGGTTTCGCCGGCCTGCTGACGCGCGTGGCCAACAAGATCGTGCTCGACAACGCCTCGGGCGGACCGCGCACCGTCAACCTGCAGAGCGCCGAGGAAGACGCCAAGCACCGCAACCAGTTCCTCGTGGGCGGTCAGCTCGCGTTCAGCGGCTTCATCATCGGCGGTATCTTGCTGCCGGTGGGCATCACGCTGAAGGTGTTGGGTGGTGTGCGCGAGCGACGTGCGCTGGGTGGCAAGCGCGACAAACCCAAGAAGGCCGACGTCGCAGTCACCGGCGACGGGATCCGCGTTCGCTTCTGACGCCGAGGATCTCGCCCCACGAACGCGGTCGGCCCGCCACATCCGCCGCCCCATGCCAAGTGCCGATCGTGCGGTCGCGTCGTGGATCGCCCGTGATCGAGGGGGCGGTGCGCTCGCATCGCGCCCGTGGTGGGCCACCTTCCACGGCGAGCGCCGTCGCCGGTCGCGGTCGTGAGTAGCCACCCACCGCGCCCATGCGACCTGCGCTGGCGCAATGGGAGCCATCGGATACCCTGCCGCGAACCGAGGAGCCCGCACGCCATGGCACTTTCATTCGAAGAGTTCAAGGCAGGTCTGGACGAACGCGAACGTCGACGCGCGCTGCTCACCCGCGACGGACGCCCGTACTTCGTGCTGCTGAGCCAGCAGTTCACGCGCCCGGACATCGATTCGCTGTGCGACACCGCGACCTCGATCCGCCGGCTCGAGCGGCACGTCGACGGTCGCGAGTTCCTGCGCGGGCTCCTGCGCGGCGTTCGCATCATGAACCTGTTCGCGCAGCCGAGCACGCGCACCGCCGAGTCGTTCATCGCGGCGGCCGACAAGCTCGGCGCAATCTCGCGGTTGGTCAGCGACCTGCGGACCTCGTCGTTCGCCAAGGGCGAGTCGATCGAGGACTCGGTGCGTACGTTGTCGAGCTTCTTCGACGCCATCGTGACCCGCCACCAGGACGACGAGTTCGCGTTCCGGGCCGCGTGGTCGCTGTCGTGCAGCCGGCGGCCGATCCCGGTCATCTCGGCGGGCAGCGGCAAGAGCCAGCACGTCACGCAGTCGCTGCTCGACATCTACACCCTGCGCTACTCGTTCGCCGACAACGGCGGCGTCGACGGCAAGGACGTCGTCATCATCGGCGACATCGCCCGCAACCGCGCCGCGCGGTCGCTGGCCTACCTGCTCACGCGCTTCGAGCGGCCGAAGATCCACTTCGTGTCGCCGGCCGCGTTCGCGCCCGACGACGAGCTCCTGCGCTACCTCCATCGTCACGAGGTCGCGACCACGCAGCACGAGTCGCTCGAGCCGCTGCTGCGCAGCTCCGGCATGAACCTCGACGCCATCTACGTCACCCGCCTGCAGCAGGAGTGGGACCGCGGCAACAACGGCATCCCCGACGCCGGCGAGCGCGGCAGCAGCGAGGACTACGTGCTCAAGTCGGAGTACCGCAGCCTGGTGCGCCCGGACTGCGTCGTCATGCACCCGCTGCCGCGCGTGAACGAGCTACCCGAGTCCTGGGAAGACCATCCCGGGTTCATGGTCTGGCGGCAGGTCCGAAACGGCATGTGGATCCGCGCTGCGCTGTTCGCAGCGACCTTCGGTGCCGATGGCGAGATCCGATCGCGCGCGGCTCGACTCGGCCTGCTCTGATCCGCCCGCTGGTCGACCCGCGTGCGACCACGCGGGCCCCCACGCGTGCCACAACTGCACTCGATGCGCGCAGCATGATCCCGCCCACGCTTCGCTCACGCCGACACGGCGGCCGCGCTCGATTCGGCATCCTGGGCGTCAGGCGGATCGCACCCGAGCCAACCCAGCCGCCGCAACGGCGTGGCCCATGAACCTTCGGCGCACGCTGTGGCGCGCATGTGCGGCGTGGGTCGCAAGCCACGAGAGGTTGCGGTTTGCCGGGCCGTTGTGCGATCCTGCCGGAAAGTGTCGGACGGCAATCCTCGCGACCCCGGTGACGGCAAGCCGACGGGCGTCGCCGGTCGACCGCCGCCACCGCCACCGAGCAAGCCCAAGGCCGTCGGAGCCCCGACGCCCGCACCGCGCGAGCCCTCGCGGCCGATCGCCGTGGGCGGTCCGAAGGCCCCGCCGCCGCCGCCGATCGCGGGCGCGCGACCACCGGCACCGCGACCGCCGGTCGTGACGGCACGGGATCCCGGACGTCCGTCGGCGGTGCCGGCGGCTCCGACCAAGCCCATCACGACCACGCGCACGCCAGCTCCGAATCCGCCACGCGCCGCCGCGCCGAGCACGATCCCACGGCCAGTCGCGAGCGCGCCCAGCCGGCCGATCGCGACCGGGTCGCCGGCGACCAGCCGCGCCGCGGCGGGCAGCTCGTCCGCGCCGGCGGCCGCGCCAGCGCCAGCGGCCGCGAAGGCCGAGCGCAGTCGCTTCCGAGCACTGCACCGGCTGTGGCGCCACCCGCTGGGCGAGGTCAGTGCCGGCACCGACGCGACCACCGGCGCACGCATCTCGGTGATGGTGCTGCACGCCGGGGCCACGGTGCCCGACGCGATCCTCGAATCGGCGCGCACCGCCGCGCGCGTCGCAGCGGGGCTCGCCCATGCCGCGGTGATCCGCCCCGTCGACGTGCAGCGGATGGCCGACGGTCGCATCGCGATCGCGACCGAGCCGTTCGAAGGCACACCGCTGCTCAACGTCGCGCGCAACCAACCGCTGCCGGTGGTGCGGTCGGTCGCGATCCTGCGACAGGTCTGCAAGGTGCTGGCCGCCGCCCACGACGTCGGGCTGGTGCACCGAGCACTCACGCTGGGTTCGCTGGTCTTGCGCGCCAAGACCGATCGACCCGACACCGTCGCGGTCACCGATTTCGGCGTCGGGCCGCTGCTCGAGGGTGAGATCACCATCCTCAAGGAAGACGCCGCGCAGCAGCCGGTGAGCCCCGAGCGCATCTCGGGCGCGCAGATCGATGCCCGCGAGGACCTGTACATGCTGGGGTGCATCGCCTACGCGCTGTTCACCGGCGGTCCGCCGTTTCGCACCGGCACCAGCGACGCCGTGAAGCGCCGCCACGCGATCGAAGATCCGATGCCGATCGCCGACAGGCTCAAGGGCACCCGCGGTGCACCGCCCGCGATCGCGCAGTGGATCCATCGCTGCCTCGCGAAGGAACCCGACGACCGCTTCGCCGACGCGGCGGAGGCCGAGGCGGCACTGTGCCTGGCGCAGATCGAGGCCCACGTGCAGACCCCGTGGGACGACCTGCCGCCCCCCGATGTCGATGCCGCCATCGTCACGCGCATCACCGCGGGCCTGCGCCGCGGACCGGCCACGACGGCGGCCGACGATGCCTACGACGACGAGGTGACGATCATCCGCGGTCCCAGCCACGACGCATTGCTCGAGGGGCAGACCACGGTCGTGCGCGGCGGCGAGGCCGAGCCGATCGAAGAGGTCTCCTCGCAGCAGATCGACGTCACGCGGCTCGATCGCGACGACACCGTCGTCACCCACGCCGACGACACCGTCGCGACCGCCAGCCCCCGCGCCAACGAGGCCACCGCGATCTCCCGCCGCGACGAGATCGAGGGTGCCATCGACGACGGGCCGCTCGATCTCGAGGGCGCACTCGCGCAGCCGACGTTCGCGACCGTGCCCTCGATGGCGCCCGAGCCCAAGCCGAGCCCGGCGCCCGCGATCGAGCCGCCCGACGCGGCGGATCGCACGATGGTGTCGCGGATCCCGAGCGCGCCGTTCGACGTGCCGGATCTGCCGGGCATGGCGGCGGCCGACGCCGTCGATCGCACGCTGCCGGCGCTGACGGCCCCGAGTGCACCGCTGCAGTCGAGCATGCCGACGCTGCCGGGAGCGCTGCCGCAGTCGAGCATCCCGACGCTGCCCGGCGCAGCGCCACAGTCGAGCATCCCGACGATCCCCGGTGCGCCACTGACGTCGAGCACCTCGACACCACCGAGCGCCGCGGCAGCGGAGCACCCCGACGCGCCGTCGCCCGCCGCCGACGTGCCGCCGCCATCGCCGGAACCCAACCCGATCACCGCACCCGCGTTCGCAGCACAGGTGATCGCCGGCTCGCCGAGCGAAGCCCCCGGCGAGGCCGCCCCGATCACCGCGCCCGCGTTCGCGGCACAGGTGATCGCGGCGTCGCCCAGCGTCGCGCCGCCGACGAGCCCACCGCCCGCGCTCGCGGTGGCCGCGATCGAGCCGCCCGCTGCGAGCGAGCCGCCGGCCCCTGCCATCACCGCACCGCCCTTCGCCGCGCAGGTGATCGCAGCGCCCCCGGTCACGGTGCCTCCGGTTGCGGCGCCTCCGGTCGCGGCGCCTCCGGTCGCGGCGCCTCCGGTCGCGGCGCCTCCGGTCGCGGCGCCTCCGGTCGTTGCGATCGCGCCGACGCTCGCGCAGCCGCTCACGACGACGGGCCCGCTGGGTCCCGCGCCACTGCCCTCGCACCTCGCACCGCCGTGGCCATCGTCGCCGAGCGGGCTGACGGGTGCCTATCCGTCGGCCGGCGCGTCGATGACCGACTTCGATGCCTCGATGATCGCGGCGATCCCTGGTCGCAATCGCGGCCTCTGGATCGCGTTGATCGTCGCGGGTGTGGCGGCGGCGATCGTGGTCGCGGTCGTCATGATGCGGCCGCCCGACGATGCGCAGCCAAAGCAGGCCGACGGCGGCGGTGCCAGCGAGCCCGCGACCCCGGCCAAGACCATCGTCGCGGCGCCCAAGCCCCCCGACGACGGCGTGAGTGACTTCGCAGCCACCCCCAACGACCTCGCGGTCGCAGGCGATCGCGCGCTGGCGGACGGTCGCGGCGGCGACGCGGAGGCGCTCTACCAACGCGCCATCGTGCGCGAGCCGAGGCACCTGGGCGCACTGCTGGGCCTTGGTCGCGTGCAGCTCGCGGCCGGTGATGCCGAGAAGGCCGCTTCGTACTTCCGTCGCGCGGTCGGAGCCCACCCCAACGACGGCGGCGCCCGCATTGCGCTGGGTGACGCGTTGGTGAAGCAGGGCAACGTGACCGAGGCGCGCAAGCAGTACAAGAAGGCGAAGTCGCTCAAGCACCCCGACGCCGCGGCGAAGCTCGCCGCGATCTGAGCCGCCCAGAACGACGAAAGCGCGTGCCCGGAGGTACCGGTCACGCGCTTCGTCGGGGACACGTGGGCGAGGCTCGCGAGCGGGGCTCGCAGCTCACATCACGTCGGCTCGATCAGCCGGCCGAGTCCTCGGGATCCTCGCCACCGCCGTCGGTGCCCTCGGGATCCTCGCCACCGCCGTCGGTGCCCTCCGGATCCTCGCCGCCCTCGTCCTCGTCGTCATCGGCCGTGCCGTCGTTGTCGTCGTCCTCGTCCTCGTCGTCGGACTCGCCGTCGTTGTCGTCGTCGTCGTCCTCGTCCTCGTCGTCGAGGCCGTCATCGTCGACATCGTCCGCGTCGTCCTCGTCTTCCGAGTCCTCGACGCCGTCGTCGTCATCGTCGCTGTCGTCGGCATCCTCGACGCCGTCGTTGTCGTCGTCGGAGTCCTCCGAGTCGACGATGCCATCGCCGTCGCGATCGACCACGGGGTCGCTGCTGGCCTGATCACAGCCGAAGGTGGCAAGGCCGAGGGCGCACAGAACCGAAAGGGACAGGGAGCGGGTAATCATCGTTGGGCTTCTCCTGCCGCCTCGATGCGCGAGCGGAGGATTGCTTACGGCGAATTCTCGACTCGACCCAACTTCGGGGCGAGTTCGTAGCCGAAGCTCGGCCGATGTAGGCCCGCGCCCGCGCCGCGTTCGGCCCCGGGGCGGCGGCCGAAACCCCGCGCATCAGCCCCAAGGCTGCATCGCACGCAGTTGCTCGACTTCGAGCAGGCCGTGCTCCAGCTCGCCCGTCGCGGCGTCGAAGATCCGCCACGCCTGCGTGTGGCCGAACAGCGGCTGAGCCTCGACGAACACGCAGCGCAGCTCGCCGGGCTCGAACCCGCACTGCGCCTGGACCGCGCGGAGCAAGCCGTCGTGGTGCAGGTGGCCATCGCCGAAATTCCACCCGAGCACCAGACCCGCCACGAGCTCGCCATCGACGTGCTCGTAGTCCTCGTAGCGCTCGACCGCGCGCGGGATCAACAGCGGCAGCGCACGTCCGTGCAGGTGCATCATTCGAAAGCCCAGCACCTTGCCGACCAGCCCCACCGAGGTGCGCCGGTCGTACATGCGATCGAGCTGCGCGTAGATCCACGGCGCGCTCTTGGTGAGGCGCTCGAGCTTGGTGTGGCTGTCGCCGCGGAACAGCCACACGCCATAGGCCCAGTTTCCGGCGTAGTAGCGCATCGCGAGCAGGAACGAGACCGCGTGCGGCCACAGGTTGCCCACCAGCGGCACCAGCACGAGCATCACGACCAGCAGCGCGCCGACGGCGAGCGACGCGGGGTCGCTGCCGACCGCGAACGCGGTCACGCCGGGATGGGCCCAGAACAGCGCGAAGCCGCCGTAGACCACCATCGCGTTCCACTCGATCGGGACCCCCATCGGCACGTTGCTGGTGATGTAGCCGTGGAGCATCAGCATCAGCGCGATGCCGACCACCAACGAGGCGCCGCCAGGGCTCGCGGCCAACACGATCGGGACCCCGAACTCGAGCGAGGCACCGGCGTGGGCCATGATGCCGGCGAGCCTCGAGGGCCGCAGGTCATCGGGGTAGCTGCGGTACATCCGACGGCGCAGCCACGCCCACCTCGTGAACGGCGAGTTGCTGGTCATCACCGCCACCACCGCGGGGAAGTGCGGCCCGATCTTGGATACGCCCGCCCAGAACCACAGCGCCAGCGCGACCGCCTTCGCGCCGGCGATCGGCTCGGCCGCGAATGTGAAGCAGACGAGCGTGGTCCAGTAGTGCTCGCCGCGCGCCGCCAGGAACAGAGTGCGGTCGGCGACGCCCATCACGACCACCGCGATCACCACCGGCAGCAGCTCGGTGGGACCCGGCACGTCGGTCACGAGCACGCGCAGCGACAGCGCAATCGTGGCCGCGTACAACAGCACGTCGACGATGGTGCGGCGGGAGCCGCCCAGCAGCGGCGCGCGCTCGAACAGCGGCAGCTTCGTGGTCCCCGGCCGCAGGAAGTAGAGGAAGCCGCCGACCGGCGGGAAGTAGCGCCCCGTGAGCGGGCCGCTGCCGCATCCGAGCCCCAGCAGCTCGAACACCATGCTCCACGTGATCGCCTTCACGAACGCGATCGGCGACAGCCACCATCGCGCGATGTCCGTGGCACCGCCGAGCTCCGGCGAGAAGCCGCAGAACCACACCCACGCGCCGACATACGCCGCGAGCTTGATGGCATAGACCAGGTACACCGCCAGCGGCGTGCCGTAGCCCTGCATCGCCCACGACTGGCACACCATGCGTCCGCGCTCGGCCAGCGGCTTGGTGATCCACTCGAGCGGGTCGTACGGTGGCGGGGTCGGATCGAGCAGCCCCATGGGCGGCGACTCTACCGACGGCGCCGCACCAGCGCGAGCACCAGCAGCAGCCACGGCGCGTCGTCGGCCGCAGGCGTCACGGCGCACCGCGACCGGGTGCCGCCGCCGGTGGCCCCCGGCGCGCCACCGGTGCCGCCGTCGCTGCCACCGGTATCGCTGCCGCCCCCGGCAGTACCGGCGTTGGTGCCGGAGCCCTCGTCGCCGGGTTGTCCCGCACGGCACTCACCGGCGACGCAGCTGGCCCCGTCGTCGCAGACGACATCTTCGTCGAGCTGGTCGTCGCAGTCGTCGTCGAGGAGGTTGCAGGTCTCCTCGCTGGGCTTGCCGGGATCACAGTTCTCGGGATCGCAGGTCCAGGCCTCCCGCGCGCACCACCCGACGCCGCAGATCGGCCGCACGCGCTCGTCCACGCGACCATCGCAGTTGTCGTCGTAGAGGTTGCACACCTCTTCCGCACCAGGGTGCTTCTCGGCGTCGTTGGGCTCGCAGTCGCCGGGCTCACCCGCGTAGCCGGGCGTGCCGACACAGCCGACCACCGTATCCGTGCTCGCGCCCTCGACCGCACCGTAGTAGCCGTCGCCGTCGGCATCGGGATAGAGCGTGATGGGGATGGCGTCCTCGTCGATCTCGCCATCGCAGTCGTCATCGCGCTTGTTGCAGAGCTCCTCGGCGCCGGGATGGACGCTCTCGCGGGTGTCGTCGCAGTCGCCGCCCGCCATCGCGTGATCCGAAGGCGCAGCACCGGCGCACTCCAGCCGCGAGGCGTCGTCGCGGCCGTACGCATCGTCGTCGAAGTCGAGGAAGTACTGCTGCCCCTCGCAGCCGTAGACCAGATCGAAGTGCGCCGAGTCGCCCTTGTCGCCGCTCGACGAGCCGTTGCCGTTGCCCACCAGCACCGAGATCGCGAACCGCACCGCACCGGGCGAGTTCGGTGCCGTCCACCGGAAGTCGAACGAGGTCGATCCGCCCGACATCGACTTCGGCTGCGAGTGCGTGAGCCCGGCGGGGACGGTCGCGAGGCCCTCGCCGCTGATGGTCGTCATGCTGCCGGCATCGGCCTCCACGAACAGGCCGGCGACCGCACCGCCGGCCGACGACACCGAGATCGTGATGACCACCTGCTCGCCAGGATCGATCTCGGACTGCGACGACTCGAGGGCCAGCGTGATGTCGCCGCCGCCGTGGCAACCGACGCAGCCCGGCCCCGGCTGACCGTTCGAGTGCGCGTGCGCGACCGATCCCACGACCAACGTGCCGATGGCACCGAACCCCACTGCGCGCAGCAACCGCATCTGCGTCGTCGAGCATCGCACGAAGCCCGCGCGCGGAGTTCGGCGGACGGCCGCGAACGACTTCGCCTCGAGCGGGCGCGCGAGTTCGTGGCCGAGTCGCCGCCGAGTCGCGGCCGAGTCGCCGCCGAGTCGCCGTGGCCGCGTACGAAAAATTCATCCACCCGCGGGACCGCTTCGCCAAGGCGTCGCCCCACGTCGAACGGGGCGCCATGGGGGCACGAGGCGCGGGCGCCGGCGTTTCGACACCGCCGGATTCCCGGCGGTGCAAAGCGACAACTCGAATCCGCAGGCTGCAAGTTCGTGACATCCAGGCGCGTTGATGCGCTCGAGCGGCCGCGTTCGGAACCGATCGCCCGACACGGTCGTTGGCATGACCCGTGCTCTGTCCCGGTTCGTCCCTGCGGCCCGAGCCCCGCCCGCGCCCCCGAAGCCCCGATGACCACCGCCCTCACCGCGCTGCTCCGCCGTCTGCTGCCCCGCCCCGCGGGTGACACCACGGCCGAGCCGATCGCCGCGCGTGCGCGGATCCGCGGTGCTGCCGGTGTGCTCGAGGTGCGGATCAACGGCCTGGGACGCGAGCTGCTCCACGTGTCGCGGGCCGGCGGCTTTCCGCAGACGCTCGAGCGGGGTCGCGCGATGCTGTCGATCGAGGACGAGACCGGCGCGCTGCGCATCGACATCCCGGTCGCAGTGATCACCGGCGGCGACCATGCGTGGGTGCTGCGCATGCTCGCGCCGCCGCTCGTGCTGCGCCGTCGCACCATCCGCGATCTCACCCTCGCCGAAGCACTCGGTGTGGGCGCGCCCCCGCTCGGCATGGTCGCCTGACGACGCCTCAGCCCTCGAGCAGCGTCACCGGCATCATCACGACGTGGCGGGGCGCGACCAGACTGCGCACCACGGCGAGGATCTCCTTGGCGCGCGGGGCCGCCTCGAAGAACTCGAGCACGATCGACTTGCCCTCGATGCTGGCCAACGAGTCCTTCTCCCGCGCGGTGTGACCGAGACCCGCACGCGCATCGAACACCGTCACGCCGCGAACGCCGTGATCGTCGTGCAGGTGCTGCAACAGCTGGTTGACCCTGGCCCGACGCTCGGTCAGGTACACGCGGACCAGCAGTGCCTCGCGCTTGTCCATGCGGGGCACATCGACCAGGTCGGACCAGAACTGAACCCGCGTGGCCCCGCCCGAGCGCACCGTCGCCCGCGCGTGAGCTTGCACGGCCCGCACCTGGGCCGTTCGCTACGCGAGGAGGTCGTCGAGCGGATCGGTCGACAGCGCCTCGCCGCCGCCGAAGCTGGTCGCGCTCGGGTCGTACGCGTGCAGGCACGCCAGCGCGATGTCGGAGATGTTGCCGGCCGTCGGTAGATCCGAGGTCGCGACGCCGTTGGGGTCGTCGGCATCGTTGGGCGTCGCCTGGTGGTGGTGCCCCGGGTACTTGAGGTGGCCGCCGCCGGTGCCGATGAGGATGACGGGCTGCCGCGAGATGCTGTGCAACCACCCCACCGAACAGTCGCTGGTGGCGTAGACGATCGTGGAGTCGAGCAGGTTGGCGCCGCCGAAGTCCTCGGCATCGCGCAGCGCCTGCACGAAGTCGGCGAGCCGCGTCATCTCGTAGACCACGCTCTGGTGCAGCTGCTCGCGCGCGGCGAGGTTGTACTGCGCATCGTGGCTGAGCAGGTGCTTGGTCGCCGAGACGCCGATCTCGGTATAGGGCGTCTCGCCCGCGAGGCCGAGGAAGGTCACCGACGCCACCCGCGTGATGTCACAGCGCAGGGCGTACGTCAGCAGCTCGGCCATCAGGTGGGTCACCGGCGTGATGAGCTCCGATCCGACCGGCTCCTCGTTCTCCTCGTTGGGCTCCTCGGGCATGATGCACGGCGGCGGCAGGGCCTGCAGCTTGTGCTCGAGCTCGTCGACCCCCTGCAGGTGCGCGTCGAGGCGCTGCCGGTCCTGGGTGCCCAGGCGCCCACGCAGGGCCTCGCTCTGCGCGCGCACGGCATCGACCATCAAGGCGCGGACCTGACGATCGTCCTGCGGCGCGTCGGGCCCGGGGAAGATGCCGAACAGCGATGCCCACACCTGCTTGGGGCTCGACAGCGGCGGCAGGGCAGTCAATGCGCCGGGCTCGCCACGGAACGAGATCGCGGTGCCGAGCGAACCCGAGCCAGCGAAGGTGTTCGCCTTCGAGACCGCGACCTGCATCGATCGAACCGGCGTGTCGCCACCGATCGCATCAGCGACCAGCTGGTCGATGGAGGGCCCGCCAGCGTCGTAGCCGGCGCCCGCGAGCACGTACGGATGGCCGGTGAGCGCGGTGACACCTTCGACGTGGCCGCCGATGTACGAACCGACCTGGCCGAGGTTGTGGAAGCCGGTGCAGACGTTGACGTAGTCCTTGACCCCGGCCAGCGGCTCGAGCTGCTCGCTCAGGCTCCAATTGGCCCCGACCTGATCGGGCTCGAAGCGATCGAGCAGGACCCCGTTGGCGGTCAGCCACGACACGAAACGACGCGGCGGCGCGCTGCCGTCGGCCAGCGCCTCGCCGTGGGCGTCGAACATGGCCTCCAGCAGCGGCAGGCCCATGACCACGCCGGCTCCGCCGATGGTCCCGCGCAGCATGGTGCGGCGCGACATGATGGATTTTCGCAGCAGATGCATCGGAACCTCCTACTGCGCCTCGGTGACCTGCTGGAACGCAGGGTTGGCGACCAAGTCGATCATGAGCGCGCGCAGGTCGTGCGACCCGGCTTCGAAGTTCTCGCTGAGATAGGCCATGGCGTCCGCGGTGCCTTCGTCTTCGACGCGCCCGATGGCATGACGGTAGAGGTTGCGCACCAGGCACGGTGACAGCCGCGGATCGTCGCGCACCAGCGCAGCCAAGCCCACGGCGTCGTCGAAGGTGCCGAGATCCTCGACCTCGCCCGAGGCGTCGATCGGGAAGCCGTTGTCGAGGTCGCGCCGCACGCCCGAGGCGTCGAAGAACTCGAACGCGAACCCCACCGGGTCAGTCTGCGCGTGGCAACCGACGCAGGGCCCTCCCTGCTCGATGTGCCCCTCCATGCGCGCCCGCAGCGTGGTCGGCTCGGTCGGCTCCGGCAGCGTGGTGTCGACGTCGCCGGGCGGCGGCGGCACGTCGTTGCACAGCAGCGTGCGCTGCACGAACAGGCCCCGCCGCGTGGGCGAGTTGCGATCGTGGTGCGAAGCGCTGGCCAGCAGCGCCGGATGCGTCAGCACGCCCATCCGCCCCTGCCCCGCCGGCAGGTCGACGCGGTGGAAGCTACCGTCGGCCGGCACCTCGAGCCCGTACAGCGGCGCGAGCGCGGCGTCGACAAAGGTGTGATCGGCGTCGAACAGGCGCAGCAGATCGTGATCCCCGTCGGGGTCGAACACCACCTCGTCGACCAGGCGCAGGGTCTCCTGCCGCATCGACGCGGCGACCGTGGGCGTGAACAGCGGGAACAGCTCGGGGTCCTTCGACTTGGTGACGACGTCGCGGGTGCGCAGCAGCTCGTCGAAGAAGCGCCCCACCGAGCTGCGCGCGTCGGGATGGACGACCATCTGCTGCGCCAGCTCGCGCGGCGCGTCGACGCCATCGAGCTCACCGGCGTCGATGCGCGCGAAGATCGAGGCGTCGGGGGCTCTGCCCAGCACGAACAACGCCGCGCGGGTCACCCACTCGTCGGTCGTCAGCCAGCGCTTGCCGTCGTCACGCGGCTCACCGAGCTCCACCGCGTAGAGGAACGCAGGTGCGACCAACATCGCGGCGACCTCGTACTGCAGGCCGACCTCGAAGCTGTCGCCGTTCTTCGAGCGCGCCAGCCGGGCGATGTCCACCAGGCGGTCGAGCTCGTCGGCGTCGATCGGTCGGCGCCAGAGCACGCGGCCCAGCTGCTGCGCGACCGCGACGTAGCAGCCCTCGTCCTTGGGTCCATCCACGACACAGGGCGCCACCGCGGCGATCGATTCCGGAGCGGCCGCGGCTGCCGCACCGACGGCGATCGCCGAACGCTCGTACTGCTCGACCGCGGCGGGCGACAGCGGCAGCGTGGCGACACCGATCGAATCGAAGCCCTGCAGCGGCAGATCGGGGGGCGGCACCGCGGCCGATCCCGCCGGGGGTCCGAGCACGGCCGCAATCGTCTTCACGTACTGATCGGCCCGCAGCCGACGGATACCGGCGGGCGCCGCGTCGACCTCGGGGGGCTGCGGTTCACCACCCGAGCTGTCGCTCGATCCGCCAGGCTCCGTCGTGCCCTCGGAGGTGCCGGTGCCGGTCGAGGTCCCGGCGCCGGTGCTGCCACCGTCCGCACCGTCGTCGACGGCCGCAGCGTCGTCACGGCAACCCGCGAGCGCCAAGGCCACCACAAGCACGTGCCATGATCTCGAACGCTGGCCCATCGCGACCCCGGGAGCCCAAGAGACGGCTCAACCCAGGGTAATGGTGCGTTGGGGCACTTTCCATCGGCGACGCCGCCCAAGAAGTGCACGACCGACCCCGTGCAGCCGCGTGCGCAGGGGTGCCGCTGCTACCATCGGCCCGTGGTTGTCCATCGGATCGCATGGCGCTTGCTGCTGCCGACCTCGCTGCTGGCCGTGGTGGCGCTCCCGGCCGCACCGGGTTGCTTCGGCCAGGACTGCGTCGCCAAGGACGACGTCGTGCCCGAGGGCGACGTCGTGACCATCGTGCTGCGCAACACCACTGGCGCGGTGCTGTTCGTCGACGCCGGCGAGGGCTGTTCGTCGACCCCGTTCGAGCTCACCCACGACGGCAAGGCCGCCAAGTGGAACCGGGGTGTCTGCGAGTTCTCCTGCGAGGACGTGATCGCCGGCGACTGTGCCTGCGCGGCCGACTGCGCACCCGGTTCGTTGGTGCGGATCGAGCCCGGCGCCAGCCACTCGATCAGCTGGGATCGCTCGATCTACGCCGTCGAAGATCTCTCCCTCGAGTGCCCCGCCGAGGGCTGCCCGACCCAGTGCAGCCGCCGCGCGGTCGCGGGCGACGGCAGCTACACCCTCACCGCGGTGGCTGGCACCGCGTGCGATCCCGACTCGGGCACATGCACGTGCAGCGACGGGCAGGACGCGTGCACGCTTCCGGCACGCCTCGACGGCGCGCCGACGATCACCACCAGCGTCACGTTCGCGCTGCCCGACGATGCCGGTGGCAGCGTCGAGCTCGCGCTGCAATGAAACCGCGGCGACCCCGACGCGCGTGAATCGTCGGGGCCGCCGCCTCGAAAGCCTGCGCGGCGCATCACCGCGCGGCGTCGTCGCTCACACGAAACACTCGGGGTACTCGTTGGCGCAGTGTTCCTCGGTCCACGCCTCGGCCTCGCAGTGGGCCAACGCCTCGTCGCAGTTGGTACCGCCACCCTCGGCGCCACCACCCTCGGCGCCACCACCCTCGGCGCCACCGAAGCAATCGGGGTACTCCCCCGCGCACTGCTCCTCGCTCCAGCCTTCGGCCTCGCAGTGAGCCGCGGCCTCGTCACAGTTGGTGCCACCACCTTCGGCGCCGCCACCTTCGGCACCGCCGCCTTCGGCACCGCCGAAGCAGTCGGGGTACTCCGCCGCGCACTGCTCCTCGCTCCAACCTTCGGCTTCGCAGTGGGCGGCCGCCTCGTCACAGTTCACGCCGCCGCCCTCTTCGCCGCCGCCCGCTTCGCCGCCGCCCTCTTCGCCGCCGCCCTCTTCGCCGCCGCCTTCTTCGCCGCCGCCCTCTTCGCCGCCGCCCTCTTCGCCGCCGCCTTCTTCACCGCCGCCGCCCTCTTCGCCGCCACCCTCTTCGCCGCCGCCCTCTTCGCCGCTGCAGCCCTCGCCTTCGTGCTCGCCCTCGGAGGCCGACTCGCCCTCGCGATCGGAATTGGAGTCGTTGGTCACGTCGCAGCCGTAGAGGAACAACGGCGCGAGAACGAGGGTGCGGACGCTACGATGAAGCAGGGTGCGAAGCATGGTGATGATCTCCCGGTCGATGTGTCGTGATGGACGGCCAGGCATTCGACGCGTGCTCGGTCTCTCCCCCCCGGGAAGTCCTCGAGCGCGTCGAATGCCCGCCGCACGCCATGAGGCACGCGAGCGCGGTCGCGATTACAGCGGCCCCGAACAATTTTCGGGCGGCCGGCCCGTCGCGCTCGAAGGCCAGGCCATGGACACTTGTCCAAGGGGCGTGGCGAGGTCCCACGCCGAGGCCGCGATCGCTGCTCTGGCGCGGGCAATCCGGCGCGCCGCCGCGCCTGGCACGGATGCTGCGAGTACCCGAGGTCATGCGTCACACCAAGCTGTCACTGTCCGCCATCGCGCTCGCCTCGGTCGTCGCCGGCGCGGGCGGCTGCGAGTTCGAGCAGGCCTCCGCCGCCGAGATGCGGATGGCGGTCGACGAGTCGGTCGCCACGGGCGAGGCCTCCAACCTCGAGGATGACGTCTTCGAGATCACGACCGACTTCACCATTGGCCAGGGCCTCGCCGATGCGGCCGCGCACATCCGCGACGTGCTCGAGAGCCAGGTGCCGTGTTCGACGATCTCTGCCCCCGACGCAGAGACCCTCGTGGTCGACTTCGGCACGCTCGACGACGCGTGCAGCTACGAGGGCCGCACCTACGCGGGGGTCGTCACGCTGCACTTCTCCCACGACGACGCGTCGGTCACCGTCGAGCACGGGTACGACGGTCTCACCAATGGTCGCGCGACCCTCGACGGCACCGCCACCGTCACGTGGACGCCGGCCGAGGACGGCGGCGTGACGCGGCACATCGTCAGCAGCCTCGATCACACCGGCCCACGCGGCAGCTTCCACAGCGACGCCGATCGTACGCAGCACTTTGGTGCGAACCGTGGCGCGGGCGTGTTCTCGGTCGAGGGCACGCGCACCTGGGAAGGCCCGCGCGGCCAGACCCACGCCGAGTGGACGGCGACGATCGATCTCGACTTCGCGGTACCGGTCGACGGCTCGGCCGTGATCGACACGCCCAAGGGCCACGAACTCACGCTCGGGTTTGCGCAGATCGACGACGACACCGTCGAGGTGACCGTCAGCGGCGGACGGCGCGATCGCGTGTTCCGGGTGACCCAGGCCGGCAGCGTCGACGGCTGAACCTCCTCCATGGGCTGAGCACGGGGGCGGCCGCGGTCCGCCGTCCCCCGGCGCGGGGCACCGTCACACACGCACCGGTGATCGTCGGTCCCCTTGGGGAACGACGATGTCGGCTTCAGTTCGGACCGTACGCGCTCGGCTTCGCGAGGCGCTCCAGACAGCCCTCGACGAACTCCGTCGGTGGGAAGAAGCGTACGCCGTCCTCGTCGATCTCGGTCGGCAGCGCCAGCAGTGTGCCGTCGCGCCACCAGTAGAGGCTGGGCGACAGCGAGCCCGGCCCCTCGGCGTGGCGCCGATGGGCGAGGATCGCCATCGCGTGCAGGGTGTCGACCACGGTCAGATCGACGATGGGTGCAAACAGCATCGTGTGCCGGTTGGGGACTGCGACCAGCGCCCCCATCGACGACACTGGATCGAGGTAGTCCTCGAGCACGAGCAGTCGTGAGGTGACGAAGAACGACTCGCCGACCATCACCTGGAAGCGGGTGCCGTCGTCGAGCTCGAGCGTCTCGATCTCGACCTCGTCCTGCTCGAGCACGTTGCGCAGCGCGACTTCGTAGACCTGGTCGAGCGCGATGGGCCAGGTGCGTGGCGCCTCGGTCGGCACCGTCGCGACCGCGTCGGGCAGATCGTAGACCAGCACCGAGACCAGGTCCTCGCCGACCTCGCGATAGACCGTGCTGTCGGCGAGGTCACCCAGGGAGTCGCGGGCATACAGCCGCACCTTGAGCATGTGGCAGACCTTGGCGTAGTCCCGCCCCAGTGCGTCGAGGTCGTGGGTATGCGTGCTCACGATGACGCGGTCGAAGTGCTCGCGCACGAGCTCGCGCCAGCCCTCGCGGTCGACCTGGTTGCACAGCTGCGCGAGGTTCTGCAGGCCGAGGCGATGCTGACCACCGCCATCGATCTCGAGCTCGGCGACCCCTTCCTCGATCACGACGTCGCCGCGCCGGGCCAGGTCGGCCTCGACGATGCGCATGAAGTCACCGAACTGCTCCTCGTCGAAGAACGTCGCCCAGCTGGGCACCCCGCGGACCTCGAGATCCTGCATGCCGGTCACCAGCCGCAGGTCCGGCCTTGGTTCTGCTCCTCGAGGTACTTCGAGAGCGGCCCGAAGTACTCGACCATCGCGCTCGCGTCCATCTCGCGGCTGCCCGTGAGCACCTCGAGCGCGTCGGGCCAGGGCTTGCTCGCGCCCAGCTCGAGCATGGCCTTCAGCTTGGCGCCCGCGGCCTTGCTCTCGTAGATCGAGCACTCGTGCAGCGGCCCGGTGTGCCCGGCGAGCTCGCACATCGCCTTGTGGAACTGGAACTGCAGGATGTGGGCGAGGAAGTAGCGCGCGTACGGGGTGTTGCCGGGGATGTGGTACTTGGCGCCCGGGTCGAAGAACTCTTCGCCTCGCTCGCTGACCGGCGCGACACCCTGGTAGTCGCGCTTGAGCTGCCACCACGCCGCGTTGTACTGCTCGGGCGCGGTCTTGCCGGCGAACACGTCCCAGCGCCATTTGTCGATCAGCTTGCCGAACGGCAAGAACGCGATCTTGCCGAGCGCGTCCTGCATCTGCTTGTTGATGACGCCCTTGTCGTTGTCGCTGATGGTGTCGAGCAGGCCGATCTTCTTGAGATACGCCGGCGTGATCGACAGCGCGATCGCGTCGCCGATGGCCTCGTGGAAGCCGTCGTTGGCGCCCTGCTGAAAGAGCACCGGCTTCTCGTAGTACTGCATGAAGTAGTAGTCGTGGCCGAGCTCGTGGTGGACGGTGATGAGATCCTCCTCGTCGAGCTTGATGCACATCTTGATGCGCAGATCGTTCGAGTACGTCACGTCCCACGCGCTGGCGTGACAGATCACCTCGCGGTCTTTGGGCTTGGTGAACTGGCTGCGCTCCCAGAACGAGGCGGGCAGCGGGTCGAAGCCGATCG
>WBZX01000780.1_pt1 | contig 27030 bp, 22 predicted proteins | sample 5204211 | NCBI WGS metagenome assembly WBZX01 (sample SAMN12344362, study PRJNA552823) | activated sludge metagenome | biome: Activated sludge suspended growth; feature: Nitrification reactor; material: Wastewater; isolation source: activated sludge from nitrification reactor of wastewater... | reverse complement strand
CAAGGCCCTGCCTAACCGCACCGATCCCCACGCCCAGCGCACCTTCGCCGTCGTGGCTGAGCATCGCGATCACCGCGTGATCGAACCGCGGGTCGCCCATCCCGGGCATGGCCAGCAGCAGCTTTCCGGCAAGGTAGGTGCTTTCCATGCCTCCCGGACTAGCCCTGACATCGCTGGAAGGAAAGCGCGGGCTTGCTTTTGCGCCGATTCCCCATTAGGGGCGCGCGCTTCACCGACACGGATGAGTCATTCTTCGTGAATGATTCTGGGATCGGCCTGGCCATCAAGGGCTGCCACGGCTGATCTTTCGTGTCTCTAGAAGGAGACGAAAATGCCCAAGCTCAAGACCAAGAGCGGCGTCAAGAAGCGCTTCAAGCTCACCGCCACCGGCAAGGTGAAGCACGGCGTTGCCGGCAAGCGCCACCGGCTCATCAGCCATAACGGCAAGTACATCCGCCAGAATCGCGGCACCGACGTCATTTCAGACGCCGATGCGAAGACGATCAAGAAGTGGGCGCCCTACGGGCTCAACTGAGGAGTACTGACCAATGAGCCGTATCAAACGGGGTGTTACCACCCGCGCCAAGCACAAGCGGATTCTCGATCAGGCCAAGGGCTATCGTGGTCGCCGCAAGAACACCATCCGCGTTGCGCGCCAGGCCGTCGAAAAGGCCGGCCAGTATGCGTACCGCGACCGCAAGGTTAAGAAGCGGACCTTCCGCGCCCTGTGGATCCAGCGCATCAACGCTGCGGTCCGCGCCGAAGGCCTCAGCTATTCGCAGTTCATCCACGGAGCCAAGCTGGCGGGTATCGAGCTTGACCGCAAGGCGATGGCCGATCTGGCGATGAACGAAGGCGGCGTCTTCGCTGCCGTGATCGCCCAGGCCAAGGCCGCGCTGCCGGCCTAAGCTGCGATCGATCGCACATTCGAAAGGGCGTGGCCGGACCTCCGGCTGCGCCCTTTCCGATTCCTGACGCCTTTTGGCTTGCCCTGAAGGTGCAAGCCGTGGCATTCTTGCGCCGCGAGCAAGACATTTTCGGTCGCTGGACTTAGTTAGGGGTTTCGCGCGATGTTGAAGACTGTGCTCGAAAGGGCGGTGGCGGTGCATTTCTATCGCCCCTCGCCAGAGCTGGCACCATACATATCCACCTATTACCTGACCGAGGTGAACCTCGAGGCAGGCGGCGTGGTCGAGGACTGGCTCCATCCGGAATGGGCCAACCTGCGCTTCACCAGCAATGCCCGCTACAGCTCGGCGCTGGGCGATGGCCCGCTGGAAGCCTTGCCCAACGTGATCCTGACCGGCCCCACCAGCCTGGCCGCGCATTTCCGGATCGACGGGACCGCGCGGATCTGGGGGGTGGGGATCCTGCCGCTCGGCTGGGCCCGGCTGATGGGCAAGTCGGCCCACGAGTATGTCGATCGGGTGGTCAGCCCGCATGATGAAGCTGCCAGCGCCCATTTCGCCGGGATCGCCGAAGCGGTGTTTGGTGCCGAACGCGATCCGGTGGCCGAGGTCGGACGGATCGATGCTTACCTGTCCGCACTGCTCGCGGCGCGCCCAGCGGGTGAGGATGAGGCGCGTATCCGGGCAGCGCATGCTGCGCTGATCGATGATGACATGGCTGCGGTCAGCGAACTTGCCGCGCAGCTGGGCATATCGGCCCGCTCGCTTGAACGGCTGTGCCTCAAGGCTTTCGGGTTTTCGCCCAAGCTGTTGCTGCGCCGGCAACGCTTCCTGCGCAGCCTGGCGCAATTCATGCTCGACCCTTCGCTCAAATGGATCAACACGCTGGATTTCCACTATGTTGACCAGGCGCACTTCGTCCGCGACTTCAAGCGCTTCATGGTGATGAGCCCGAGCCGCTATGCCGCTGCGGAACATCCGGTGCTGCGCGCCGCCGCGCAGGCCCGCACAGCTTCAGCCGGGGCAGCGGTCCAAGCACTGCACCGCCCGTAAATTAACCGCCTGCGGGCTTGTCAGTCCGCCGGCTTCATGCGAAAAATTATCAACATCACGATCGAAACCAATAACACGATCGCAGCAAGGAACCTTTGGTGTCGCCAGATTATCGCATAGATTTGCGGTTTCATCCGCCGCCAGAGGACCTGCGCCGGTATTTTACCACGTTCTATTCGGCCGAGATCGATCCGGGCAGCAACGGGACATTGCGTGACAGCCTGCATCCCGAATGGGGTGGAATGCGTTTCTTCACGCCCGTTGGACCAGATTCCTGGACCGATGGCGGCCAGCGGCTCGAGGGGGCACTCTTTGTAACCCAGGGGCCCAGCTCGCATCCGATCCATTTCAGCATGCCCAGGACCCGGATGTGGGGAATCGGATTCCTGCCGCTGGGCTGGGCCAAGTTCATCCAGCTTCCCGCCGCCGAATTTGCCAACCAGATTTGCAACGGGTTCACCCACCCGGAGTGCGAGCCGTTCCGTCCACTGGCCACCAACCTGTTTGACCCGGATGGCGACGAGCAGCTGGAACTGGCCCGGATCATCGCCTTCTTCCGCGAATTCAAATCGCGCGAGCCGGTGGATGAGAAGCGGATCCTGGCGATCCACACCGCACTGGTCGATCCGCAGCTGGCCACCGTGCAGGAGCTGGTCGATCGGGTTGCCGCCAGCCAGCGAACGGTTGAGCGGATCAGCCACAAGCATTTCGGCTTTTCGCCCAAGCTGCTGCTGCGCCGCCAGCGCTTCATGCGCAGCTTGGCCCAGTTTATGGTCGATCCTTCGCTGAAGTGGATCGGGGCGATGGACAGCCACTATCACGATCAGGCCCAGTTCGTGCGCGATTTCCGCGAATTCATGGGGCTGAGCCCGCGTGAATATTCCAGCCAGCCGCACCCGGTGCTGGAACGCTTCACTCAGGAACGCAACCGCGTAGCCGGGGCCGCGGTCCAGACGCTTGACCGGCCAAGCGGCGTGGGTGATCCCGCCGCCTGAAGCGGCCGCGCAATTTGCCATTTGGCATCGCGGGCCGTGCTGGCTAAAGGCGCCAGTTCAATTCAACTGCCCGGATGGACTTGCTACAGTGGACTATGCCGCATCCCGTGAAGAGGCGCTGGCGCGTATCGCGCAGGCGCAGGATCTCGACGCGCTGGAGAAGCTGCGGGTCGAGTTTCTGGGCAAGCAGGGTTCGATCTCGGGCCTGCTGAAGACGCTGGGCGGCATGTCGCCCGAAGAACGCCAATCGACGGGGCCGCAGATCCACGCGCTGCGCGAAGCGGTCAGCGATGCGCTGGCCGCGCGCAAGGAAGCGCTGGAAGGCGCGGCGCTCGATGCCCAGCTGGCGCGCGAGACGATCGACCTGTCGCTGCCCGCACCCGATATGCCGCGCGGCACGATCCACCCGGTCAGCCAGGTGATGGACGAACTGGCCGAAATCTTCGCCGATCTGGGCTTCGCCGTCGCCACCGGTCCCGAGATCGAGGACGACTGGCACAATTTCACCGCGCTCAACATTCCCGAAAGCCATCCGGCGCGGGCGATGCACGATACCTTCTATTTCCCCGACAAAGACGCCGAAGGCCGTGCGATGCTGCTGCGCACCCATACCAGCCCGGTGCAGATCCGCGCTATGCTGCAGCAGGGCGCGCCGATCCGGATCATTGCCCCGGGGCGGGTCTATCGCTCTGACAGCGATGCCACCCACACCCCGATGTTCCACCAGGTCGAAGGGCTGGTGATCGACAAGGGGATCACGCTGGGCCACCTCAAGTGGACGCTCGAGACCTTCCTCAAAGCCTTCTTCGAGCGTGAGGATATCGTGCTGCGCCTGCGCCCCAGCTACTTCCCCTTCACCGAACCGTCGGTGGAGGTCGATGTCGGCTTTGCGCTGGTGAACGGCAAGCGCGTGCTGGGCGGCAGCGGTGATGCGCCGGGGCATGGCTGGATGGAACTGCTCGGCTCCGGCATGGTCAATCGCAAGGTGATCGAAGCCGGCGGGCTCGATCCCGATCAGTGGCAGGGCTTCGCCTTTGGTGTCGGCGTCGACCGGCTCGCCATGCTCAAATACGGAATGGATGACCTGCGCGCCTTCTTCGATGGCGATGTGCGCTGGTTGCAGCACTACGGCTTCTCGCCGCTCGACGTGCCGACACTTTCCGCCGGCGTGGGAGTGCGGCCATGAAGTTCTCGCTGACCTGGCTCAAGGACCACCTCGACACCGAAGCTTCGGTCGAGGAAATTTCCGCCAAGCTCAACGCCGTCGGGCTTGAGGTTGAAGGGATCGAGAACCCGGCCGACAGGCTCGCCGGTTTCAAGGTTGCCAAGGTGCTCACCGCCGAACGTCACCCCAATGCCGACAAGCTGCAGGTGCTGAGCGTCGATGTGGGTGCCGGTGAACCGTTGCAGGTGGTCTGCGGCGCGCCTAATGCCCGCGCGGGCATGGTGGGCGTGCTGGGCCTGGCGGGCGCGATCGTGCCGAACGGTGGGTTCGAGCTCAAGAAGAGCGCGATCCGCGGGGTCGAATCGAACGGCATGATGTGTTCTGTTGCCGAACTCGATCTGGGCGATGATCACGACGGGATCATCGAACTGCCCGGCGATGCTCCGGTCGGAACCGATTTCGCTGCCTATCACGGTGCCGATCCGGTGATCGATGTGGCGATCACTCCCAACCGGCCCGATTGCATGGGCGTTTATGGCATTGCCCGCGATCTGGCCGCCGCCGGACTTGGCACGCTGCGCCCGATCGCTGCGCAGGCGGTGCCGGGCAGCTTCGCCTGCCCGCTGCCGATCCGTACCGACGATGCGGAAGGCTGCCCGGCCTTCTATGGCCGCGTCATCCGGGGGGTGAAGAATGGCCCCAGCCCCAAGTGGCTGCAGGACCGGCTGAAGAGCGCGGGCCAGCGCCCGATTTCGGCGCTGGTCGACATCACCAACTATGTCATGCTGGCCTATGGCCGCCCGGCGCATGCCTATGACCTCGCCAAGCTGTCAGGCGCGATCTTTGCCCGCCGCGCGCAGGATGGCGAAAGCTGCCTGGCGCTCAACGGCAAGGAATACACGCTGACCAGCGGGATGACCGTGATTGCCGACGATAACGGCGTCCACGATATCGCCGGGATCATGGGCGGCGAGCATTCGGGCTGTTCGGACGATACTACCGACGTCCTGCTCGAAGTCGCCTATTTCGATCCGGTGCGGATCGGCGATACCGGCCGCGCGCTGAACCTCACCTCGGACGCGCGCCAGCGGTTTGAGCGCGGGGTTGATCCGGCCTTCCTCGATATCGGGCTAGCCCTACTGACCGACCTGATCGTCGGGATCTGCGGCGGCGAGCCGAGCGAACCGGTGTTTGCCGGCCAGCCGCCGGTCCAGCCCAAGCTGATCAAGTACGATCCCGCAATGGCTGAGCGCCTGGGCGGCGTGGCGATCCCCGAAGCCCAGCAGCGCGCGACGCTCTCGGCACTAGGTTTCGCCAGCGATGCCGCCTGGAACGTGACCGTCCCCAGCTGGCGCCCGGATGTGGATGGCGCACCTGATCTGGTCGAGGAAGTGGTGCGGATCCACGGGCTCGACAACATTGCCAGCGCGCCGCTGCCGCGGATCGACGGGGTGGCCCGGCCGACCGCCACTGCGGCCCAGAAGCTGGAGCGCAAACTGCGCCGGGCTGCGGCCGCACGCGGCAACAACGAAGCGGTTACGTGGAGCTTCCTGCCCGAACCCGAGGCCGGCCTGTTTGCCGATGGCAATGGCGGGCTGTGGGTGCTGCAGAACCCGATCAGCGAAGACATGAAGGCGATGCGCCCCTCGTTGCTGCCGGGGCTGCTGGCAGCGGTGCGGCGCAATCTCGATCGCGGCGCGGCGGGCCTGCGCTTGTTCGAACTGGGCCGGCGGTATCTGCGCGGCGCTGCTGGGGCCAGCGATGAGCGGCTGACGCTGGGCCTGGTGCTGGCGGGCGAAAAGACCGCGCGCGGCTGGGCCAGCGGCAAGGCTGCAATGTTCGATGCCTTTGATGCCAAGGGTGAGGCCATGGCGCTGCTGGCCGAGGCCGGCGCGCCGGTCGACAACCTGCAGGTGATGGGCGAGGCGGGGCCGCAGTTCCACCCGGGGCAGTCGGGCACGCTGCGGCTGGGTCCCAAGACCGTGCTGGCGCGGTTCGGCATGCTGCATCCCGCACTGCTGAAGCAGTTCGACATCGACGTGGCCGTGGCCGCGGTCGAGCTATTCCTTGATGCGATTCCGGCGAAGAAGGCAGCAGACTTTGCCCGCCCGCACTATGCCCCGCCGGCGCTGCAGGCGGTGCGGCGCGATTTCGCCTTCCTGGTGGATAGCGCGTTGCCCGCCGGCGATCTGGTTCGCGCGATCCGTGGCTGCGACAAGGCCAATGTGGTGGCCGCGCGCCTGTTCGACGATTTCCGCGGCCAAGGCGTGCCCGAAGGCCAGAAGAGCCTGGCCATCGAAGTGACGCTGCAACCGGGCGACAAGAGCTATGACGAGGCCGAGCTTAAGGCGATCGCCGAACGGGTAACCGCGGCGGCGGCCAAGCTGGGCGCGGTGCTGCGCGGCTAAACCTTGCGCGAGAGGTCCAGCACCTTGGCGTAAAGGTCTGGCGCGGCTTCGCTGCGGATCAGCATCACCGCGTGGGTCAGCCGCACCCGGCGATCGGCCCCGCCGCTTGATATCCGGGCCAGCTGGTCACGCACTTGCGCGGTGTTGACCCCGTCACGGCCCAGTGCGGCGGCAACCAGCAGCGAGGAGAGATGGTGCTGCCCCGGATCGGCGTCGAGCCGCTTCTGGCGCTGATAGTTGTAGAACCACAGCGCGCCGATGAAGCCCAGGATCAGGACGCCGTAGATGCCCATCTCAGCCGCCCCTCATTTCAGCCGCACTGTCCGCGGTGGAGCAGCTTGTGGTCGGCCAGGACCAGCGCCATCATCGCTTCGACCACTGGCACCCCGCGAATGCCGACGCACGGGTCATGTCGGCCCTTGGTGCGGATTTCGGCGGCCTGGCCCTCACGGTCGATCGTTTCCACCGGGGTCAGGATCGAGCTGGTCGGCTTGAAGGCAACCCGCACCTTGACCGGCTGGCCGGTGCTGATCCCGCCCGCGATCCCGCCGGCGTGGTTGGCGGTGAACAGCGGAGCGCCCGGTCCGGGCCGCATCGGATCGGCGTTCTGTTCGCCGGTCAGCCGGGCGGCGGCAAAGCCATCGCCGATCTCCACGCCCTTGACCGCGTTGATCCCCATCATCGCTGCCGCGAGATCGGCATCAAGCTTGCCATAGAGCGGAGCGCCCCAGCCGGCGGGTACACCCTGCGCCACGCATTCGACCACCGCGCCGACCGAGCTGCCCGCCAGCCGTGCTTCGTCAACAATTTTTTCCCAGCGCTGTGCCGCGACCGGATCGGGGCAGAAGAAAGGGTTGTTGCCGATTTCGTTGGCGTCGAAATTGGCCGGCTCGATTGCATCGCCGCCGATCTCGCTGACCCAGGCCAGCACCGCCACTTCGGGGATCACCAGCCGCGCCACCGCGCCCGCTGCAACCCGCGCTGCCGTCTCGCGCGCCGAACTGCGCCCGCCGCCGCGATAGTCGCGAAAACCGTACTTGGCGTCATAGGCATAGTCGGCATGGCCGGGGCGATAGGCCTTGGCGACTTCCGAATAATCTTTCGAGCGCTGATCGACATTCTCGATCATCAGGCTGATCGGGGTGCCGGTGGTACGGCCTTCGAACACCCCTGAAAGGATCCTGACCGCATCCGGTTCCTGCCGCTGGGTGGTGTATTTGGACTGCCCGGGGCGCCGCGCATCGAGGTATGGCTGGATCTTGCCTTCATCCAGTTCCAGCCCCGGCGGGCAGCCATCGACAACGGCGCCCAGCGCCGGCCCGTGGCTTTCGCCCCAGGTGGTGAAACGCAGCAGACGGCCGAATGTGTTGACGGACATGGCGTGGCTTTGGCCAAAAACGGTTGCGGGCGCAAGCTTTGCCCCGCTAAGCCTGCACCATGTTCCTCGTCGTCTTCCGCAACCGCAAGCGCGCCGATCTGGACGCTGGTGCCTATTCGGCCGATGCGAGCCGCATGGAGGAGATGGCCCGCGCCCAGCCCGGGTTCCTCTCGTTCAAAAGCTATACCGCCGATGATGGCGAGGTGATCGCGCTCAGCGAATGGGCCGATGCCGAGGCCGCACGGGCCTGGGGCAGCCAGCCCGATCACGCCGTGGTCCAGGCCAAGGGCCGCGCCGATTATTACGCCAGCTACACGCTCTACACCTGCGACAACCCGCGCACCCATCGTTTCGAAAGTCCCGACGCGTGACCATTACCCTTTACGGCATTCCCAATTGCGACACTGTCAAGAAGGCCCGCGCCTGGCTTGATGCGCAGGGCATTGCCTATGCGTTCCACGACTACAAGAAGGCCGGGGCCGATCCGGCCCGGCTGGTTGAGTGGTGCCAGGCGGCGGGCTGGGAAAAGGTGCTCAACCGTGCCGGAACCACCTTCAGGAAATTGCCCGAGGCCGACCGGGCCAATCTGGATGCGGCGAAGGCTGTCACTCTGATGGCGGCCAATCCCAGCTGTATCAAGCGGCCGATCGTCGAACATCCCGGCGGACTGCTGGTGGGTTTCAAGCCCGATGAATGGACCGTGCTGGGATGAACCTCGACCCTGATCTGCTCGCGAACCTGGAATGGGTGGCGGCCGGTTTCGGCGTCGCCAATATCGCGCTGCTGATCTTCCGCAGCCACTGGAACTACCTGTTCGGGCTGGTGATGGTGGCGCTGTATTTCTTCGTGTTCTGGGAACGCCGGCTCTACGCCGAATCCGTGCTGCAGGTGTTTTTCTTCGCCGCGCAGGGTTGGGGCTGGTGGCTGTGGCTCAAGGTCGGGGGCGATGACAATCAGGTCAGCGTGCGCTGGCTCGACTGGCGCAGCCGCTGGGTCTGGCTGCTGGTTATGGCGGCGATCAGCATCAACCTCAGCTGGGTCATGGCCAAATACACCACCGCCTCGGCGCCCTATGTCGATACGCCGATCGCGGTCTTCTCGGTCGGGGCGCAGATCCTGCTGGCTTTCCGCCGGATCGAGAACTGGGTGCTGTGGATCGCGATCGATCTGGTTTCGATCGGCCTCTACATCTACCGCGATCTTGAGCCGACCGCCGGGCTTTATGGCGGGTTTCTGGTGTTGAGCCTGCTCGGCCTGCGTGAATGGATCGAGGCCGAACGGCGCGAGCGACTGGCTGCGTGATCCGGATCTGCTTTCACGGGGCGGAAAGCACCGGCAAATCGGTGATGGCCGACAAGCTCAGCCGTGAACTGGGCGCGACCTGGGTGCCCGAATATGGCCGGACCTATTGCGAAGAGCGCGGCACCGACCTCTCCATGGCCGACCTGCTGGCAATCGCCGAAGGGCAGGACAAGGCGGTCAGGGCGGCACTGGCCGGGCAGCCCCGGCTGCTGCTGCTCGATACCGATCAGCTAATGACCGCGGCCTGGGCCGAAATGCTGTTCGGCGAAGTGCCCGCAGCGCTGATGGGCTATCCCAAGGCCGATCTCTACCTGCTGTTTTCGGCCGATGTGCCGTGGGTTGATGATGGCACCCGGTTCTTCGGCAAGAGCCCCTTGCGCGCCCGGTTTGCCGCGTTGGCGGAAGACATGCTGGTCAGGGCCGGGGTCCCCTGGCGACGGATTACCGGCAGCTGGTGCGAACGTGAACAACAGGTACGCGCGGTGATTGCCGAACTTACGCATAATGCCGGGGCTTGACCCGCGGCGCTTTTCGGCATTTCCTGAGCGGGTTCAGCAGGAGGCGGGGATGGATTTCATCAAGGCGCTGGTGCCCGGTTCGATCCTGACATTCGTGGTCTGTGCTGTGCTTGGCGCAGGACACAGCAAAGGCGGCTGGCTCAATATCCAGCCTTATTATGTGCAGGACCACCGGTTCTACTGGTCGTGGGTGATGTTTGCCATCGCGACGGGCCTGGCCTGGATGCTCTATATCATCACGCCGAAATAACAGCGGTTACGATGTAGTTGAGCGACAGATCGCCCGACAGGTGCAGCCCTTGCAGTGGTGACCAGGCAATGCCGCGCGGCTCACCCATTTCCAGACCGGCCCCGGCCAGCAAGTCGCGCAGCTCTTCAGGCGTGACGAAATCGTCCCAGTGGTGCGTGCCGCGCGGAACCATTCCCAGCCGCTCGGCCGCTTCGACCATCAGCAATCTGGACCTGGCGGTGCGATTGGGGGTGGACAGGATCATCAATCCGCCCGGGGGCAGCGCGGCCTTCAGAGCGGCGATGAATGCGCCCTTGTCGGCAACATGCTCGATCACTTCGAGCGAGGTGACCAGATCGAATCCTGTGAGACCCAGCGCGGCGACATCGCCGCAGTGATAGGCGATATCCAGCCCCGCGCCTGCCGCATGAGCACTGGCCACGGCAATGTTTTCTTCTGCCGCATCAACTCCGGTTACCGCCGCGCCCAGCCGGGCGAGCGGTTCGCACAGCAGGCCGGCCCCGCAACCCACATCGAGCGCGCGTTTGCCCGCCAGCGGGCGCACAGCGCGCGAATCCGCGCCGAAATGGGCATCAATCGCTTCGCGGACGAACCCCAAACGCACCGGGTTCAGCCGGTGGAGCATCGCCGATGAACCCTTGGGATCCCACCAGTCAGCCGCCAGTGCGCCGAAATGCGCGGCTTCTTCGGCGCGGATGGTCGCCCCGGCGGTGCGAGTCTTGGTTGCATTAGCCATGCACCCTCCCTAACAGGACGCCCGCCCGGACGCGAGGGTTCGGTAACAGCAAACGGAGCGCAGCACTTGGCCCGCATCGTGATGAAATTCGGCGGCACCTCGATGGCGGGATCGGAACGGATTCGCCGCGTCGCCAATATCGTGCGCCGCCAGCAGGCAGCCGGGCACGAAGTGGCGGTGGTCGTGTCGGCCATGGCCGGCGAAACCGACCGGCTGGTGAACTTCTGCCGCGAAGCCAATCCGCTTTATGATCCGGCCGAATACGACGTGGTGGTCGCCGCGGGCGAGCAGGTGACCTCGGGGTTGCTGGCGCTGACCTTGCAGGCGCTGGGCTGCCAGGCGCGATCGTGGCTGGGCTGGCAATTGCCGGTTCACACTGACGATGCCCATGCCAAGGCCCGGATCGAGGATATCGACAGCGCAGCGCTGCTGGCCAGCATGGCCGGGGGCGAGATCGCGGTGATCCCGGGCTTCCAGGGGCTTTCGCCGGCCGGCCGGGTGACCACGCTGGGTCGCGGCGGATCGGATACCTCGGCGGTGGCGGTGGCGGCGGCGATCGGCGCGGATCGCTGTGATATCTACACCGACGTCGATGGGGTCTATACCACCGATCCCCGGATCGTCGCCAAGGCGCGCAAGCTGAAGTACGTCACGTACGAGGAAATGCTCGAGCTGGCCTCGGTCGGCTCGAAGGTATTGCAGACCCGCTCGGTCAGCCTGGCGATGAAGGAAGGCGTGCGGGTGCAGGTGCTGTCCAGCTTCATCGACGATGATGCCACCCCGGCCGATGAAATTCCCGGCACCATGATCGTCAGCGACGAGGAACTTGAAGGACACGAGATGGAACGCCAGCTGATCACCGGCATCGCTGCCGACAAGAACGAAGCCAAGATCATCCTGACCCGCGTGCCCGACCGGCCCGGCGCGGTGGCAACGATCTTTGCCCCGCTTTCGGCAGCCAACATCAACGTCGATATGATCATCCAGAACGTCGGGCGCGACAAGGGCGAGACCGACGTGACCTTCACCGTCCCCGCCGCCGACCTGCTGCGCGCGCAGACCCTGCTTGAAGCGCAGAAGGAAGCGATCGGCTTCAACCGGATCATCACCGACAGCAAGGTGGCCAAGGTTTCGGTGGTGGGCGTGGGGATGCGCAGCCATGCCGGTGTCGCCAGCACCATGTTCCGCGCGCTGGCCGATCGCGGGATCAATATCCAGGCGATCTCGACTTCGGAAATCAAGATCTCGGTGCTGATCGACGAGGACGAGACCGAACTGGCGGTGCGCGTGCTGCACACCGCTTATGGCATGGATGCCGAGGGCGAGGCTGCGTAAGGCGCAAGCGCCATTGCCTGTTTGCAATGGCGAGCGTGACGCGAACCAGCTAGCTCCCGGCAAAATCGGGGGAACCGCCGATGCCCGGGGAACTGCCGCTACCTGCCTTCAGCTTCCTGCCGCACCAGCCCAGCCTGTGGCGGTTGCTGCGCGTCGGGGTTGGCGACGTTGGCAGCTGCATCCCCGCTGAGATCCTTGACCAGTTCAGCGTCCAGCTGCCCGGACCAGGCGCACCGCTGATCGTTTCATCGCCCGAACTGGCCCGCGAAGTGCTCAACGACCGGGCCGACCTGTTTGCGCGCGACAAATTTATCCGCCGGCTGTTTCGCCGCGCCTGGGGGCAGGGGCTGGCCGGTGCCGAAGGTCCGGCATGGGAACGCCAGCGCAAAGCGGCGGCACCGTTTTTCCGCCCCAAGGCGGTGGCCGGGCAGCTGGCCGCCTTTGCCCGCGAAAGCAATGCGGTGGCTGCTGAATTGCCCACCGATGCGGCGGTGGAGCTTAACGCGCTGGCCTTGCGGATCGTCTCGCGGATTGTCTTTTCAGTGCTGGTCGATGCGCGCGGGGCGGTCGATCCCGAAGCGGTATCGCGTGATGTCCCGGGCTATATCGCGCGTATTGTCGACTTTGGGCCAGCAGACCTGCTGCCCTTGCCCGAGCGCCTGCTGGACTGGCTGAACGGCGTGAACCGCGATCCGCAGGCCCGGCGGGTCCGCGCCGCGGCTGATCGACTGGCCAAAGCACGCGGCGATGGGCTGCGGCGCGTGGACATGATCGCCCTGCTTGAAGGGGTCGGCCCCGCGCGCGACAACATCGGCGGGCTGATCCCGGCGGCGATGGACACCACCGTCCACGGCCTGTCCTGGGCGCTCAACACCCTGGCGCTGCGCCCCGATTGGCAAACGCGCCTGGCCGGCGAAGCCCAGGCCGCCGGGCCACTGCCCACGCTCGATCAATTGCCGCTGACCCGGCGCGTGGTGCAGGAGGTGTTGCGGCTCTATGCTCCTGCGCCGCTGCTGGCCCGCAGCGCGGCGGTGGATCAGGTGATTGGCGGACACCGGGTGCGGCGCGGCCAGACCGTGATCGTTGCGGTCTATGCCATGCACCGACATCTGCGGCTGTGGGACGATCCCGATCGGTTCGATCCCGACCGGTTCCTGCCGGACCGGGGATTGAACCCGGCCTGGATGCCGTTCGGCACCGGCCCCCGGATGTGCATCGCCGCGCAGTTCGCCCAGGCCGAGATCGCGGTTGTGCTGGCGCGGCTGCTGGCGCAGTTCGAATTCCTGCCGACCGGTCACCAGCCACGCCTGCTGCTGCGCACGGCAACCCGTTCACTGAACGGGCTGCAGGTGCTGGCGCGGCGGCGTTAGCCGAACAGCCAGGTGCCGTTGCTCGCGACCGGATTGCGGCGCTCAAGACGACGGGCCGACAAATTACGCTACGGCAGGTCTGGAATCCGCCGTGCACCCCGCCTATAGGCGCGCAATATCAGTCTCATCCCCAAGGGCCTCCATGACCAAAAGCAAGACCCACGCGCTGATGCAGCGCGGCATCGAATTCCTTGGCAGCGAGCACGCGATCTTGTGCGGTGCGATGAGCTGGGTCAGCGAACGCAACCTGGTGGCCGCGATTAGCAATGCCGGCGGGTTCGGGGTGATCGCCTGCGGGGCGATGACTGCGGAACTGCTCGATGCCGAGATCGCCGCGACGAAGGCGCTGACCTCGAAGCCGTTCGGCGTAAACCTGATCACCATGCACCCGGACCTGACCGATCTGATCGCGGTCTGCGCGCGGCACCAGGTTGGCCACGTGGTGCTGGCCGGCGGGATTCCGCCTAAGGGCTCGGTCGAGGCGATCAAGCAGTTCGGTGCCAAGGTGCTGGTCTTCGCGCCGACGCTGGCGCTGGCCAAGCGGCTGCTGCGCAGCGGCGCCGATGCACTGGTGATCGAAGGCAGCGAGGCCGGCGGCCATATCGGTCCGGTCGCAACCTCGGTTCTGGCGCAGGAATTCCTGCCCGAACTGGCCGAGGACCATGTGGTCTTCGTGGCCGGGGGGATCGGCCGGGGCGATATGATCGCGGCTTACCTGGAAATGGGGGCATCGGGCGTGCAGCTGGGCACGCGGTTCGCCTGCGCCACCGAATCGATCGCACATCCTGCGTTCAAGCAGGCCTTCTTCCGCGCCAACGCCCGCGATGCCGAAGCATCGGTTCAGGTCGATCCGCGCTTGCCGGTGATCCCGGTCCGCGCGCTCAAGAACAAGGGCACCGAACTGTTCACCCAGCGCCAACGCGAAGTTGCCCAGCTGCTTGACGAGGGCAAGGTCGGGATGGACGAGGCCCAGCTGGAGATCGAAAAGTTCTGGGCCGGTGCGCTGCGCCGCGCGGTGATCGAAGGCGATGTCGAAAACGGCTCGCTGATGGCCGGCCAATCGGTCGGCATGGTGACCAGCGAGCAGCCGGTCGCGGAAATCATCGCCGAATTGCTTGCGCAATCCGAAGCCGCCTTCGCCGCGCGATAACCGGACGCGACACTGCCGCGCGCAGGCCAATTCGCATTCCGCGACTCGGGGCGAATCGGTCAGATAGGAATGAATCGCAAACCAATGTTTCTGTAAGCTTTATGTAAGCTTATGAAATAGTTACAAAAATCTGACAAGTCCCATTTTCGGACATTTCCTCGATTCGACGCCCGAATTGTTCCTTAATATGCTGATAACCATCACTTTTTGACCCCCTTCGGGGTGGGCGAAGAGAATCGCTTCGTTGATGGTTACCAATCTTGCCCCGCTTTCGGCTGCTGGAATATTCTTCCCGTCAGCAAAGGTTCTCGCGCTGGTCGCTCAGAAGAAAGAACCGAGCATTCACGCAACCTGAGTGTTGAAGTGCGCGATTCTGCGCATGGGGGGTTATTGTATGTGCAAACCGGTCCTTGAGCGATCATTCGCCATGTTAGGCGCGCTGGACACTGTGGCGAGGCCGAAGTCGACGAACGCCCGACGAAGGCGCATCGACCGGGCGGCGCCAGCCTGACCCTGAACCCGCAATCCTAATTGCTTGGGCGACCCCCGGGAACGACCTGGAACGCCCGTTTCCTCAGATCCGTTTCAAATGATTTTCCAGATTGGGAGTTTTCATCATGGCTAATGTCCGCCTTACCGCACTCGACCTTCGCTACATCCTCACCCAGGTGAGGATCGGAACCGACTATTCGCAGCTGTTCGGTGCGCTCGATCCCGCCGGCGTGCGCGAAGTCAGTAGTGCCAACAACAACCTGGTTGGTGCTTTTGACCAGTTCGGCAACTATACCGCCGGTGCCAACCCCCTGGGTGGTTCGACCACGGCCGACACCGATTTCCTGCGGCTCTACTATTCGCAAACCCCTGGCCAGGTCGACAGGGGCACGACCTATTCCGTTGTTGATCCCAACAATCCGATGGAAATCGGCACTTCGTTCGTCAGCGATGCCAGCCCGCGCCTGATCACCAACCTGATCGCCAGCTCGATCACCGATCCGCTCAGCCCGCTCTACAATCCGGCCGCAGTTGCCGCGCGCAATGCAGCCGCCGACGGAGCCGGCGATGGCAACCTGGCGGGCGGCTATGATGTTACCGTCGGCAACTCGGTCTATCCGCAGACGGGCACCACCACTGGCGCCTTCATCGGTGATCAGGGTGTGCTGGGCGGTGCGACGTTCAACGAATTCTTCGTCGCATTCGGCCAGTTCTTCGACCACGGTCTGGACTTCATTTCCAAGGGCGGCGGCGTCGTCAAGATCGTCCTTTCGCCCAACGATCCGCTCTATGTTGATCCGCTCAGCCCGGAATACATCCCTGGCGCCTCGAACGTCATGTACCTCAACCGCGCCAGTCTTTCGAACCCGGCCAGTGACTTCGATGCCAGCGGCAATCTGCTGCCGGGCAAGGTCGCCCAGTTCAACAACAACACCGGTTACATGATCGACCAGAGCCAGACCTATGGCAGCCACGCCTCGATCAACGCGTTCCTGCGGCAGTATGATGATCAGGGCCGAGCCACCGGTCTGCTGATCACCAGCGCCGAAGATGGCAACGTCACGACTTTTGATGGAACCACCTATACCCATCACGATCTGACCGACCCGCTCAATGCCGATATGGCGGCCGCTGCCGCGCACAACATGGCAACCTGGGCCGATCTCAAGTTCAACGCGCTGAAAATTGGCGCACAGCTGGTGAACAGCGACGTCAACGATATGCCGGCGATCAGGGTTGATAATACCGGCAAGCTGCTGTTCACGCCGAACGGGACTGTCTGGACTACCGATGTGCCGTCGGGCTGGACCGGTCTGGCCAACCAGGATGCAAGCGATCCGTTCGTCCGCAACGAAGATGGCAGCGTGGTTCGCACCAACCAGCCGATGTTCGCCGACATGAATCCAGCGGCCAATCCTTCGGCACCGGTGAGTGAATCGCTCGACATCCACTATGTCTCGGGCGACGGCCGCACCAACGAGAACGTCGGTCTGACCGCAATTCACAACATCTTCCATGAAGAGCACAACCTTCAGACCCGCAATGTGATCAATTCGGTTCTGACCGAAGCAGCTGCGATGCAGGCTGCTGGTGCCAGCGACGCCGAAGTTGCCGCCTATGTCAACGATTGGACCCGCAGCACCGGAACCACAGCTTCGCTGGAAACCGACAGCATTTCCTATGTCGACAGCGACGGGGTGGCCCACACCCTGACCGGCATTGCCGGGATCAACATGGATGGTCCCGACGACGTGGCATGGGATGGCGACATGACCTTCCAGGCCGGCCGCCTGATCACCGAAAGCGAATACAACCACATTGCGATCAACGACTATGTGCGGTCGCTGGCGGTGCTGCTGCCGGAATTTGTGTCGTATTCGACCGACGTCCATCCGAACATCAGCCTTGAATTCTCGCAGGCGATCTTCCGTCTTGGCCACTCGATGCTGACCGAGCAGCTGCAAATCGCGGTGACCGACGTCAACGGCAAGAACCCGGGTGATGATGGTTACATCGAAACCTTCAGCACCGACACCGACCTGTTCGACGCCTTCCTCAATCCGGGGCTCTACCAGGATCTGGGCAGTTCGGCGATCACCCTGGGCCTGCTGCGCCAGCAGGCCAACCAGATCGACGAATTCGTCACTCCGGCGTTGCAGCAGACGCTGGTCGGCGCTCCGCTCGACCTTGCCGCGCTGAATATCGCTCGCGGCCGCGATGTTGGTCTGCCGACGCTCAACGAACTGCGTCAGCAGGTCTATGAGCAGCTGGTTGCCACCAATGGCGACAATTCGGGCAGCGCGCTGGCACCTTACACCAGCTGGCAGGATTTCGGCGCGCACCTGCGCACGCCGGAATCGCTGGTCAACTTCATCGCCGCCTATGGCCGCGACAATGACCCGCTGGCCCATGACTGGGGTCTCAACGAAGCCCGCGATGCCTACCAGGCCGGCACTGCCACCCTGGCCGACATCCGCGCCATCGCCCAGTCGATCGTCGATGCCTATGGCAATGCCGCCGATCCGCTGCATGACGATGCCGTGGCCTTCATGGAAGGCGCGCCCACGTTCAACGAAACCTCGGGCGAATGGGAATTCGGTTCTGGCGACCAGGGCTTCTGGGATGTTGATCTGTGGATTGGCGGCCTGGCCGAACGCCCGACTTTCGACGGGCCGCTGGGCACCACCTTCTCCTATGTCATGCTCGACTTCGGTCAGCGACTGATGGATGGCGACCGGTTCTATTACCTCTACCGCATGCCGGTCGGTCATCACCTGGGTGATGAACTGCTGAGCCACACCTTCTCGGAAATGATCGAGCGCACCACCGGGCTTGACCATGTTGGCGCAGCCTTCGGAACGCAGACCGGTCGCTTCCTTCTCGATGGTATCGGATCGCCGACCGACGTTGATGCCAACACCAATATCAACGACTTCTTCAACGCCAGCCAGCACACGCTTCCTAACGGCGATCTGGCCTCGAACGGCCACATCATCGTCGCTGGCCAGGAGGGCAATGACTACATCATCGGCGGGGTGGGCGATGACTACCTCTACGGCGATGAAGGCAACGATCGGATCCAGGGCAGCCAGGGCAACGACAACATCTTCGGCGGTGACGGCGACGACTGGATCTACGACGACGAAAACGACGACACGATCAACGGCGGCAGGGGCAATGACCATATCTTTGCCGGGCCGGGGATCCTCGACGTGGCGCACGGCGCAGAAGGCGATGACGAAGTCCACGGCGGCACCGGGATCGACGAAGTCTATGGCGACGACGGTAACGATGCACTGTTCGGCGAAGGCGACACCGACCTGATGATGGGCGGTGAAGGCAACGACTACATGAACGGCGGTGACGGGGTCGACGAAATGTTCGGCGGCAACGGCAACGACTGGCTGCAGGGCAGCGTTGGCGATGACAACCTCAACGGCGGTTCGGGCAACGACCTGCTTGAAGGTGGTCAAGGCGCCGTGGCCAACGACGGTGACCGCCTCAACGGCGACTCGCCGGTCGGTCTGGGCCGGACCATCATCGAATGGAACGGCGACGGCACCGAAGGCGATATGGACATCGGGTCTTACGAAGACGCCGATATTCCGATCGTCGCCAACCTGCAGACGTCGAACCAGAACGGTACCGGCAGCACCTTGATGGATACCTACGCGTTCCTTGAAGGCCTGGTTGGTTCGCGTGCCGGAGACACCTTGACGGGTGCCGATGCCAACACCTCGACCAGCAACGGTCCGGACAACTACCTGATCGGTGGTGGCGGCGACGACACCATTGAAGGGCTGGGCGGTGACGACTTCATCTTTGGTGATAGCGCCGTGGTTGATAGTAACCTCTACAGCGATCTCGACGCTGCGCGGTTTGGTCCGAGCCATTCGGCCCTGACCGGCACTGTCACCGAGTGGGGTGAAGTGCGCACCACCTATGCCGATGGCAGTCGCGGCCATGTGCTGGGTGACAGCGGCACTGCCGGGACCAGCGATACCGTGGTGTTTAGCGGCAGCCCCGAGGAATACACCTACGAGCTGATCTCCTACACCGATCCGCTGGGCGGTTCACACCAGGCGATGCGGGTGACCGATACGGTTGCCGATCGCGACGGGTCGGACGTGGTGGTCGATGTCGAACTGTTCCGCTTCACCGCGGGCGGGGTGACCAAGACCTTTGCCGAACTGATCCCGCCGGTGGCCACGATCAACGATGTCACCATCACCGAAGGCAATTCGGGTACCGCCAACGCGACCTTCACTATCAACCTGAGCTTTGCGCACACGTTGCCGGTGACGATCACCTACACCACCAACAACGGCAGCGCCTCGGCTCCGGGTGATTACACCGCCACCAGTGGCAGCGTGACCATCCCGGCCGGTTCGACCAGCGCGACCGTTTCGGTGGCAGTCAATGGGGACGCGCTCTACGAAGGCAATGACACCTTCACGGTCGATCTGACCGGTTCGACCAATGCCACGCTGGGCGACGCCCAGGGCCAGGGAACCATCACCAACGATGATGCCATGCCCAGCCTGTCGATCAGCAATGTCAGTGTGACCGAAGGCAATTCGGGCAGCCAACTGATGACCTTCACGGTCACCCAGTCGGCAGTGTCGGGAGTGGATACCACGGTCAACTGGGGCTGGGGCGATGACACGGCCTGGGAAGGGTTGGACTACCACGCCATTCCGGGCACCGTCACGATCCCGGCAGGTTCGACCACCGGCACTTTCACCGTGGAAATCTTTGGCGATACCATCGTGGAAGCCAATGAAACGTTCAGCGTTTCGCTCTACGGGGCGGTCAACGCGACGATCGCCACGGGCAGTGCTACCGGTACGATCATCGATCAGGACCTCAACATGCGGCTTGGCGGGGTTTACCCCAGCAACACCGCACTGCCGGGGACCGGCGCATCGCTGGGGACCATGTCGACCGATCCGAGCGCGACCTGGACCTACAGCCTGGTCGGCTCGACCTCGCCGGGTGGCGGCGGGTTCACCGTCAGCTCGGCGGGTGCGGTAACCCGCACTGGTGCGGCGCTGGCCAGCAACACGACCTACACCCTGGATATCCAGGCGACGGGTCCGCTGACCGGTACCGAAACCCACACCATCACCACGGGTGACGCCAATGGCAACACCATGAACGCAGGTTCGGGCGATACCACGCTCTATGGCCTGGCCGGTGATGATACGCTGACCGGCGGCGCGGGTGACGACAACCTCTATGGCCAGGCCGGTAACGACCTGATCGTGGGCGGTGCGGGCAACGACCTGGTCGATGGCGGCTCGGGCTCCAATGCGCTCCTGATCCCTTATGTCGATACCTATGTCCTGTCGGGGGCGCGGACCAACTACAGCTTCGACATTGTTGCCAGCGGCGCCAATGCCGGATCGCTGCAGATCAGCGACAAGGTCGGCAGCGACGGAGTCGATACGGTCAAGGGTCTGGAAGTGGTCCGCTTCGGCGGCGTGGCAGGAACTGATAACCTCGCGGCGCTGGTCTTTGGTGGACCGGGTCAGCAGCTGGTTATCGCATCGAATGCCAACAACTCGATCAACGGTGGCCAGGGCGACGATATCATCGTGGCCGGTGGCGGTGACGACACGATCAACTACTACGTCAACAATGCTGGCGTGGCGAACGGTGGCCATGATCTGGTCATCGGGGGATCGGGTACCGATACCTTTATCATCAACGGGAACGGCACTGCCGAGAACTTCTACATCTACTCTCGGACTGCGTTCCTTGCCGCCAATTCCTCGGCCGTGCTGGGTGCCGATACCACCATCGTCATCACCCGCAACGGAACGGCTGCTGCTGACATCATCAGCGAACTTTCCGGGATCGAGGAAATCAAGGTCAACACCACCGGCAGCCCGCAGACCGGGACGCTGGCCAACGGCAACAACTACACCGGTGCCGTCAGCGGTGACCAGGTGCACGTGATCGGCAACTTCGTCGGCACGGGCCTGGCCTACAATACGATCACGATCAACGGCAGCTCGGCCACCGACCAGGTGGACATCAGCGGCCTGACATCGGATCACCGCGTGGTGTTCAACACCAACGGCGGCGGTGACAGCGTGCTGGGTACCCTGCGTCCGCAGGATATCATCAACGGCACACTGGGATCGGGCAACACTGCTGCCGATATCGGGGCGACCCTGATCCAGCCGGGTCACGGTCTGGGAATGGACTTCGGCAATGTGCCGTTCGTCAACCAGCCGGCGCTGGACTTCGGGTTCGCATCCAGCAGCCTGGCGGCGACACCGCTGCCGCAGAATGGCTACGGCTTCCATCGGGCATTCGATGTGGGCGTGAACGATGGCTTGGATGTCGGAAACGATTTCATCCTCGACCGCGGTCATCACTTCTGGGCCTGATGGGCCCCCCGGCGGGGAGGTTGGGATATACATCTCACCTCCCCGCTTAGGGTTTCATTAGCACTGGCCGTAGTAATGCTATAAGCGGGGGCTTAGCATTATGGCTTTATTCGAAAACATTCCGCTTGCCATGCGCAAGGCTCTCGAAGCTTGTCGGTCGCATTTCTATGCGGCCGCAGGCTTCAGCGCGCTCGTCAACCTGCTCTATCTGGCACCGACCATCTACATGATGCAGGTCTATGACCGGGTGGTGCCGACCGGCGGGGTAATGACCCTGGTCTGGATCACCCTGGTTCTGGGGATTGCCCTTGGCACGCTGTCGGCACTCGACAATGTCCGCTCGCGACTGATGAGCCGGGCGAGCCTGGCTCTCAATGACGAGCTTTCGGGCAAGATCCTGGCCCAGCTCGTCTCCACCAACCGCAACGAAGCGACCGGGCAGGCCATGCGCGAGTTCGACCAGCTGCGCCAGACCATGACCGGTCCGGCCATGATGGCGATGTTCGATACGCCCTGGACCCCGATCTATTTCATCGCCGCCTTCCTGATCCACCCGCTGCTTGGCCTGATGATTGCGCTGGGCGGGGGTGTGCTGGTGGTGCTGGCGGTTCTCAACGAACGTCACTCACGCGAACGGGCCAAGGATGGGATGCGGGCCAACGCGACAGCCTATCAGGCCCAGGAAGCCCTGGCCAGTCAGGCCGAACTGATTGGCGTGCTGGGGATCCGCAAGGCGATGGTCGCCCGCCAGCAGGTGGCCCGGGCCGAAGGGCTGCGTGCTGCAACCGATGCCCAGCTGGCCGGTCTGCGCTACAATTCGCTGATCAAGTTCTTCCGCATGTTCATGCAATCGCTGGCGCTGGGCCTGGGCGCGGTTCTGGCAATCAACGGCATGATCTCCTCTGGAACGATCATCGCCGCCTCGGTGCTGCTCAGCCGCGCGCTTCAGCCGATCGAGCAATTGGTCGGTACCTGGGGCCAGGTCCAGCAGGCCCGCCAGTCGCTCGACACCTTGCGCAAGCTGCTTGAAGGGGCCGAGGCAAACGAAAAGGTCTATCACCATTTGCCAGAGCCGAAGGGCCACATCCTGGCCGCCGGGCTGACTGTTCAGAATGCCAAGCGCGACGCCTTCATCCTGCGGGCGGTCAACATCGAAATGCGTCCGGGCGAAGTGGTTGGCCTGATTGGCCATTCGGGTGCGGGCAAGAGCACGCTGGCGCGGATCATGGCCGGCGCGATTCCCGCGCACGCAGGCGAAATGCGGATCGATGGCGCCCACTATTCGGATTGGGAACCTGACGAGCTGGCCGGCCACATCGGTTACATGCCGCAGGATAGCGTGCTGCTGCCCGGCACCATCGCCGAGAACATCTCGCGCTTTGCCGTGCTGCAGGGCGGCGATCCCGATCAGGTTGGCGAAAAGGTGGTCGAAGCGGCGAAGCTGGCAGGCGTGCACGAGATGATCCTGCGCTTCCCGGGCGGCTATGGCGCGCGGCTGGGCGAAGATGGCTTTGGCATGTCGGGCGGACAGCGCCAGCGCATCTGCCTGGCCCGGGCCCTGTACAACAATCCCAAGCTGCTGGTGCTCGACGAACCCAATTCGGCGCTTGATGGCGATGGCGAGCGCGCCCTGCTGTGGGCCATGCAAAGCGCCAAGGCGCGCGGGGCGGCAGTGCTGGTGGTTGCCCATCAGCCGCAGATCGTCGCTGCTGCCGATCGGCTGGTGGTGCTGCGCAACGGCGCGATCGAGCATGAAGGGCCGACCCAGAAGGTCATCGAAGTGCTGCGCGAACAGGCCGCGCGTAACAATGTGCTGGCGATGAAGCGCGAGGCTGGTGGCAATGTCTGATCTGTCCTTCGATACCGAGGAGCTTGAGCAGCAGATCGCCAGCGCGGGTTCTGCGAAGCGCGAGATTCGCCGCGGGATGTGGATCGCGGGTGGATTCTTCGGCCTGCTGCTGGGCGGCGCGGCGCTCATCCCGCTTGATGCCGGGGCGGTTGCCCAAGGCATTGTCGCGGTGTCGGGCAGCCGTCAGCTGGTTCAGCACCGCGAGGGCGGGATTGTGACCGAGATCGGCGTGGTCGAGGGTCAGCTGGTCCGCCAGGGCGACAAGCTGGCCGTGGTATCGCAATCGAGTCTGACCGCCGACGAGCGCAGCCTGGCCGGTGAGGTCATTACCCTGATCGCGCAGCGCGCGCGGCTGCAGGCGCAGCTCGCCGGCCGATCGACCTTCGGAACGCCGCCGGAATTCCTCAACCTCTCGAAAGAGGACGCGGTGCTGGCGAATGAGGCGATGATCGGCCAGCGGCAGGTTTTGCGGGCGCAGCAGGACTCGCTGGGATCGCAGCGCTCGGTGCTGGGCCAGCGCGCCAACCAGAGCCGGTCGATGATCGATTCGGCCGAATACCAGGCCAAGGCCAATCGCGAGCAGCGCCGCCTGATCGGCGAGGAACTCGCCGGGATGAAGGAGCTTGAGGGGCGCGGTTTCGTCGCCAAGAACCGGATCCGCGAGCTTGAGCGCACGGCTGCGGAACTTGATGGCCGTTATGGCGCCCTGACCGCCGACATGTCGCGTTCGCGCCAGGCGATTGGTGAAACCCAGATGCAGTCAGTATCGATCGGCAGCCAGATGATCGCCGATGCGGCTCAGCAGCTGCGCGATGTCCAGGTTCGCCTTGCCGAACTGCAACCGCGTCTGGCGGCGGCGCGCGAACAGCTTGCCCGGGCAACCGTCCGCGCGCCCGCCAACGGGCACGTGGTCGATCTCAAGGTGCATACGCTGGGCGGCGTTGTCACACCGGGTGAAACGCTGATGCAGGTCGTGCCCGATAACCGCGAACTGGTTATCCAGGCCAAGATGTCGCCGATCGATGCGGATTCGGTTCAGGTCGGAATGGTGGCCCAGGTTCGTTTCAGTTCGCTGCATGATCGCAACCTGCCGGCCTTCGACGGCAAGATCACCAAGCTTTCGGCCGACGCGCTTGAGGATGAGCGGACCGGGCTGCACTATTTCACGATCGAAGTGGTGGTGCCGGCCAGCGAACTTGACAAGATCCGCTCGGCTCACGGTGAAAGCGCGATCCGCGCCGGGATCCCGGCCGAAGTGCTGGTGCCGTTGAAGAAGCGCAGCGCGCTGAGCTACCTGCTTGATCCGATCCTCAGCACCTTCTGGACCAGCGGACGCGAGCGCTAAAGAGATCTTCGAATTCCCGGAAAAAAGAGGGCCGGAGCACCAAGCTCCGGCCCTTTTCAGTTGGCGTTCGCAGGAGGAACGCTGGGAGGCGGGATCGGGGGGAGGAGAGGAGGAGGTTCCCCAACCCCGCCAAGCTCGATGGATCAATAGTTGTAGGCGCGCTCCCCGTGTTCGGTGAGGTCAAGCCCTTCGCGTTCGGCATCTTCGGCCGGACGCAGCCCGAACAGCTTGTCGATCGCGAAGAACAGCGCGGCTGAAACCCCGCCCGACCAGACCAGCGTGATCAGCACCGCCTTGAGCTGGGTGACCAGCTGCGCGGCCATGTCATAGCTGCCGGTCACCGCCGGGAACACGGTGTAATCGAAGAAGCCCTGTCCGCCGAGCGCAGGATCGGCAACCACTGCGGTGGCCAGCGCACCCACGATCCCGCCCACGCAGTGCACGCCGAACACGTCGAGCGTATCATCGTACTTGAACCGGTTCTTCACGGTCGAGACGAAGAAGTAGCAGATCGGCGAAACCAGTGCCCCCAGCGCGATCGAGGTCATCGGCGCGGCAAAGCCCGAGGCCGGCGTGATCGCGACCAGCCCGGCAACCGCGCCGGTGGCGGCACCCAGCATCGAAGGCTTGCCGTGGTGGACCTGTTCGACCAGCGACCAGGACACTGCCGCGGCACAGGTGGCGACCATGGTGTTGATGAAGGCCACTGCAGTCACGCCGTTGGCTTCCAGGTTGGACCCGGCGTTGAAGCCGAACCAGCCCACCCACAGCAGCGAGGCGCCGATCATGGTCATGGTCAGCGAATGCGGCGGGGTGGCTTCCTTGCCATAGCCCACGCGCTTGCCGATCATCAGGCAGCCGACCAGCCCGGCAATGCCCGCATTGATATGCACCACGGTGCCGCCCGCGAAATCAAGCGCGCCCATGCCCCACAGGTACCCTGCATCCTGGCTGATCAGCGAGCCATCGGCGGCCTTCTTGACCGTATCGGCCAGGAAGTCCGGTCCGGCCCAGTACCAGACCATGTGGGCGATCGGGAAATAGACGATCGTCAGCCAGGCCAGCACGAACAGCATCAGCGGCCAGAACTTCACACGTTCGGCAAAGGCCCCCACGATCAGCGCCGGGGTGATCATCGCGAAGGTCATCTGGAACACCACGAAGACGAATTCGGGCAGATAGACGTTGTTGGAGAAGGTCGCGGCATAGGTGCTGGCGGATACCCCGCTCAGGAACGCCTTGGAAAAGCCGCCAACGAACGGTGCCAGCGCGCTGTCACCGCCGCTGGTGAAGGCCATCGAATAGCCCCAGCCAACCCAGGCCAGCCCGGCGATCGACACGATCATGAAGACCTGCATCAGCACCGAGAGCATGTTCTTGGTGCGCACCAGGCCGCCATAGAACAGCGCCAGGCCCGGAACGCTCATCATCAGCACCAGCACCGCTGACAGCAGCATCCAGGCGACATCGCCCTTGTTGACCATTGCACCCAGCACCGCCGGATCGGCGGGAGCCTTGACGAGATCGGCGGCCTGGGCGGGACCGGCGGCCAATGCCACCCCCGCCAGGCCCGCGCCGAAAAGCAGCTTGCGGATCATGTTCGATTTCCTCCTGTTGTCCGCGATCACAGCGCGGTATCGCCGGTTTCACCGGTCCGGATACGGGTGGCGCTTTCAAGGTCGAGCACGAAGACCTTGCCGTCGCCGATCGCCGAAGTGCTGGCGGCCTGCTGGATCACCTCGACCACCTGCGGCGCCAGCGCATCGCTTACCGCCACCTCGAGCTTGACCTTGGGCAGCATGTTGGTGGTGTATTCGGCCCCGCGATAGATCTCGGTCTGGCCCTTCTGCCGCCCAAAGCCCTTGACCTCGGTAACGGTCATCCCCGCCACGCCCAGCGTGGAGAGCGCATCGCGCACCTCGTCGAGCTTGAAGGGCTTGATGATGGCGATGATGAATTTCATGCCGGTCCCCTGATTGCCTCATGCACCGGCACCATGCCGGCTTCGCACATGCAGCAAGCGCCGTGCCAAATGGCAATTTTGCAGCGGATTCAGCAATCTAGAGGAAATGAACTTTCGCAGGAGCAGGGCAGGGCGCTCGAAATGTGCGCAAGTGCCTATTTTTTAGGCAACTCCAGCCGGGCCCAGACCGGCAGGTGGTCCGATGCCTGCGCGGATAGCGGCGAGTGGTGGACGGCCATTTCAGCCAGCTGCCAGTCCGGCGAAACCGCGATCCGGTCGAGCGCGGCCAGCGGGCGGCGTGAGGGGAAGCTGCGGCCCGGTGCCAGCACCCGCCAGGGCGCGTGGAATTCGCGCAGCGCGCCGCGGTGCAGCCCCCATTCGTTGCAATCGCCCATTGCCACGGTGGGGCAGGGGT
>WBZX01000779.1_pt1 | contig 27060 bp, 26 predicted proteins | sample 5204211 | NCBI WGS metagenome assembly WBZX01 (sample SAMN12344362, study PRJNA552823) | activated sludge metagenome | biome: Activated sludge suspended growth; feature: Nitrification reactor; material: Wastewater; isolation source: activated sludge from nitrification reactor of wastewater... | reverse complement strand
CGCCGGTGACGGCCGGGAAGGGGAGGCCCCACGCGGCCCTGATCGACCGACGACATGACAATGTCCCAGCCGCCGCGACCCGACCGTTGCGACCCATTTCGAAAAATGCGGGTGGCCCGTTTGCCCCGAACGAGCCGGGAGATCGTGCAGACCTTTCCATGAAAAGCAAGACTCGTGCCCGGGCCCAGAAGGTGCTAGCTTCGGCTCACTCATGACATACACGCACGCAGCAAACCGGCCGTTGGCCGAGCCCGCTTTGCGGGACGCGGCGACAGGAGGGATGTGATGGGCATGGAGATGAAGCTCCAGGTCAAGCTGTCCCAGCAGCTCGTGATGACGCCGCAGCTCGTGCAGGCGATCCGGCTGCTCCAGCTCTCTCGGCTCGAGCTCGTGGAGGAGATCCGCAAGGAGCTCGACGGCAACCCCGTCCTCGCCGACGACATCGCCGAGCCGCGCCGCGCGACCACCGCGTCCGGCGCGCCGGAGCCCGCGCAGCTCGACTCGCTGCCCGAGCGCCCCTCGCACGACTCGGACCTCAACACCCGCAAGGCCGACAAGCAGACGAAGGACGTCGACTGGGAGCAGTTCCTCGAGAACCGCAACCAGCAGCAGGCGGTGCCCTCGTACAAGGGCGGCTTCGAGGAGCTGCCGCCGATCGAGCAGAACCTCACCAAGGCGCAGACGCTCCGCGAGTACCTGCTCTGGCAGCTCCACATGAGCGACCTCGTCGACAACGAGAAGCAGTTCGCGCTCCTCGTCATCGGCAACCTCGACGAGCGCGGCTACCTCGATCTCAAGGGCGACGAGGGCATGCCCGACACCACGCTCGAGGATCTCGCGCGCGAGTCCGAGCTCGATCCCGAGGACGCGCCCGACGTGCTCGCGCTCATCCAGCGCTTCGATCCCGTCGGCGTCGCGGCCCGCGATCTGCGCGAGTGCATGATGATCCAGGCCGAGGTGCTCGGCTACGACGAGATCGAGAAGACGATCATCCGCGATCACCTCGGCAACGTGGAGCGCCGCAACTTCGGGGCGATCTCCAAGGCCCTCAAGATCCCGCTCGAGGAGGTCTACGAGGCCGTGATGGAGATCCAGAAGCTGGAGAGCACGCCGGCCCGCAACTACACCGACGTCGACGACAAGCAGATCGCGATCACGCCCGACGTCTACGTCATCAAGGACGGCGACAAGTTCGTCGTCGCCGACAACGACAAGGGCCTCCAGCGCCTCTACGTGAACGAGACGCTCGCGCAGCGCATGCTCCGCGACCCCAAGGCGAAGGAGTTCATCAGCGAGAAGCTCCGCAGCGCCCAGTGGCTCATCCGCGCCATCGAGCAGCGCCGCCGCACGATCATCCGCGTGACGGAGTGCATCGTCGAGAAGCAGCGCGAGTTCCTGGAGAAGGGCGTCCAGTACCTCAAGCCGATGATCCTCCGCGACGTCGCCGAGGCCGTCGGCATGCACGAGTCGACGATCTCGCGCGTGACGTCCAACAAGTACGTGCACACGCCGCAGGGCCTCTTCGAGCTCAAGTACTTCTTCAACTCTTCCATCAGCCGCGTCGCCGACGAGGACATCGCGTCCGAGAGCGTGAAGCAGGCGATCAAGAAGATCATCGCGATCGAGGACAAGGCGAACCCGCTCAGCGATCAGGCGATCGTGAAGATGCTCGAGGACCAGGACGGCATCCGCATCGCCCGCCGCACCGTCGCGAAGTACCGCGAGATGCTCGGCATCCTCTCCTCCTCCAAGCGCAAAAAGATGTTCTGACAGCGACCGCCGCGGCCGATGGAGGGGGCGCGCCTTCTTCGTACGGCGCGCCGCGCGCCTTCTTCGTACGGCGCGCGCAGAGCAGGGCGCCGCGCCGCGCGGCGCGCGTCAGAAATGCACCCGCGCCCCGCGCCGGCAGGGCTAGAGGACCGGCGTGCTCTCCTCCGAGGCCCTCTTCGAACGGTACTTCCTGCCTCTCTACCCCCCCGAGGCGAAGCGCGACCTCGCGAAGGCGCGCGCCGAGGACGCGAACCCCGCGCAGAACCCCTCGATCGTGGCCCAGCTCGAAGGCATCGCGCAGGTCTTCGCCGAGCTCGCGCCGCACGCGTTCGCGGCGCCGGATCTCGTCCTCGACTTCACGGACGCCTCGGTCCACCGGCTCGGCGTCCTGCTCACCGAGGACGTCCGCGCCCGGTGGCTCGCGCCGAACGACGACGGCAGCCCCGCGCTGATCACGCAGGTGGTCATTCACGGCGCGGTGTACGTCGCGGCCTGCGTCGTGCGCGCCCACGGGGGCAAGTGGCAAGTACGAAACCCGCTCTGGGAGTCGCAGGTCCGCCTCGAGTCCAGGGCCGGCACCGCCGATCTGGCGATCTTCCACTGGTGGCTCAAGGCCCTCTCCGACGACGAGATCGGCAAGGGCCGCCTCCTCGATCGCTACCGCACGCACGTCGAGGTGCCGGCGTTCGACCCCGCGTCGCTCCCCCTTATCGCGCCGCCGGACCGTCGCCTCCCGCGCCTCGCGAAGGTGCGCTACGACCTGCTCTACAAGCACCTTCGCGCCCACCTCCCGGAGCTGCGGAGCGTCGGCGACGACTTCCCGTCCCCCGAGCGGCTGGAGGAATACGGCTTCACGTCGCTGGACTTCCTGCTCCTCGGCGAGGGAAGGATGCTCCTTGTATACGGCCCGACCAAGGAGGGGCTCCACCTCTTCTGGCTCGACGCGACAGGCTTCCAGAAGTCGGCCTACTTCCCCGCGGACGCCTTCCCGGCCCCCGTCGTGAAGCTCGACGGCGACAAGCTCCGTGTCTTCGTGAGCGTCCAGAAGAAGGACGTCACGCACGAGATGCTGTGGTGGGGGAATTGAGGGGAGCTGGAGAGGGGCGTCTTCCGAACACCCCACCCGATAGTGACGTTACGGCGCCACGCATTGTCCCTTGTCGACGTCGAGCCCCTGGCAGGCGAGCCCGTTCGCGCCTGTCCCTGTCGGACCGGCCCCGGTGCCTCCCGCGGCGCCGACACCGGGGGTGCCGGCGGTGAACGTCGCCTTCGTGGCTGTCGGGGGGACTGTCCTCCAGACGGCCGCGATCGAGTGGCCCCCTTGTCCGCCGCCGCCGGGTCCGCCGTCCCCGCCTTTTCCGCCCGCGCCCCCGCGACAAGCCACCGAGTCTTCGCCGCCGACCTGGCTGCCCCCTTGTCCGCCGCCGCCGCCGAGCGCGCCTTTCTGCCCCGCGGCGCCGGGCGCTCCCTTCCCCGCGGCGCCCGCCTTCAAGGACACCTGATCGAGGGAGATCGTCGCGTCGACGGCGAAGAGAGCGATGCTGCTCCCGCCCGCGCCGCCGCCCTTCCCACCCGCTCCGGCACAGCCGCCGCCGCCGCCGCTTCCCCCGCCGGATCCAGGGCCGCCGCTGCACGCCTTGCCGCCGCCGCCGCCGCCGCCGGAGACTCCGTGTTTGCCGTCCTCGCCGGGCGCCCCCTTGTAGGCGTCGTCGAGCAGCGTCGTGGGCATCGACTGGCCTCCTTGGCCGGCGGCGCCGTCCGCCCCGTTGTCCCCCGACCCGCCTTCGGAGCACTGCGTGACGGAGATGGTCTGTGTGACGCCGGCCGCGCCGCCCGCGTCCCCGGCGCCCGGGGCCGGCGGGAGGAGGCCCGGTGTCCCTTCGCCGTCCCCGCCTCGGCCCCCGCTCGCGTCGACTTGCCCTCCGGGCGCCGACGGATCCGCGCACGTGTGCGCGACGGCGGCCGCGCCCTCGCCGGTCGCGCACGCGGCGTCGCCGTCTTTTCCGCCGGGGGAGGCGCCGAGCGGCGTGTCTTCGTCCGCCGCGAGCCCGTCCGCGCCGGCGCCCGCCTCGAGCTCGCAGCGAACGAGCTCGACGTCGGACTCGGGGAGCGCGATCGCCGCGATGGACGGCCCGCCCGATCGCGGGTTCGCCTCGTCGCTGCCGGGGGCCGCGCCGTCCGGGGCCGTCGCGCGGACGTTCTCGACGTGGGTCGTCGCGCCGGCGCCGAACGTGATCGGGACGCCGCTCGACGGCGCGAGGGTGGTGCGCCCCTTCGTCGAGAAGGCCCAGCTCTTGGCGCAGTCGAGGCCGCCGTAGACGGTGAACTCGGCCGGAAGCGAGACGGCCTCGGCGAACGTCTCCGAGCACGCGTAGACGCGCCGCGCGCCGCTCTTCTTCGCGGCGTCGACGGCGGACGCGAACGTGGCGAACGGCTTCGCCTGCGTGCCGTCGCCGCCGGGCTTCGCGCTCGCGCTCACGAACACGCCGCACGTGTCCGCGACGGGGCCGGTCACCTTGCTCGGATCGCAGCTCGCGGTGCTCCCGGGCGCCCCGGTGCACTCCGCCGTCAGCTCGCAGTCGCCTGCGGTGTTCTCGCAGCCGGCCCCGATCGCCCAGGCCGAGGCCGCCAGCAACGGAAGCCCGGCCCAGATCCACCCCCTCGACAACTTTCGCATCGCGACCTCCAAGCTCCGGCGCAGCCTAATCGACGGGCGCGCCGCGCACGAGGGCGCCCGCCGCGAGCGCGCCGCGACGCCCTCAGAACGAGCCGATCACGAGGGCGCCGCCCCCGTGCTGCGACACGGCCGGCAGCACCTGCACGGGCGAGCGACGCGCCCCTGTCGACGGCTTCGCCGAGGGCTTCTGGAAGGCCGGCGTGAGCGCGTACACGGTCGTCCCGACGGCCAGCACGCCGGCCGCCACGAACATGCCCGCCGCCGCGTTGAAGAGCACGTCGTGGTCCTGCCGCAGGCCCTTGAGCTGCGCCCGGTCCTCGGCGCTGCCGCACGGGCACGTGTGATCGGGATCCCCCGACACGAGCTGCTGGAGGAGGCCGTCGGCCTGCGTCCCCTTCGTCGTCGACGCGATCATCAGCCCGACGCCGGTGCCGGCCGCGGCGAGGCTGACGCCGAACCCCGCGAGCAGCAGCGGCACGTTGCGCGGCGGCGGCGGGGGCTGGTTCTTCGGCACGAGCGACAGGACCACCTCGCGGCTCTCGGCCTTCTCGACGTCGATCACGATGCGCGTCGGGAGGTGCGCCTCGAGCGTGGCCTCCAGCGTGCGCTTGCCCGGATCCACGAACACGGGCACCTCGAAGGGCGACAGGCCGATCGGCGTCCCGTCGACGGCGACGGCCGCGCCCTGCGCGCTCACGCGGATCGTCAGCGCCGCGACCTCCTTGCGGGCCGCCTCGAAAGCGCGCCGGATCGCCTCGCGCGGCGCCGCCTTCCCGGTCGGCGGAAAGAGGCGCAGCGTGAAGTCGAGGTGCTCGGCGGCGTCCCGGAACTTGCCGAGCTTGAGCTCGACCTGGCCGAGGTTGCCGGCGATGTCGTACGTGTGCTTGAGCGCCCAGGCCTGCTGGTAGAGCGCGTACGCCTCGTCCAGCGAACCCTTGTCGAACGCGTCGTTGCCGCGCGCGAAGAGCTCGTCGGCGGGGTCCTTCGCCTGCGACGATCCCGCGGGCGCGGCGGCGGGCGGCGGCGTCGCGGTCTCCCCGGGCGCGGCGGACGGCGCAGGCGCGGGCTGCGCCTCCGCGGCGGCGGCGAAGGCCACGAGGAGAGACACGGCGGCCGCCGCGCTCAGCGAAGACGAGCGTCGAGACATCGCGATGCGCGACTATTCCACGTCCGGCGCGCGGGGTGGAATGGACGGCGCCTCGGCCGGACGAATTCCGTCCACGGCCCCGCGATCCGCCGATCAGAACCAGCGCTCGATCTTCTTCTCCGGGCCCGAGGCCGCGGGCGCCGCGGTCTTCTGCGGGGCGGCGGAGGCGGTGTCCGCAGGCGCCGCGGTGGTCGGCCCGGCGGGCGTCTCGTGCGCCGTGTCGCTCCCCGTGGCGTGCGTCGTCGCGCCGGGGCTCGTGAGCGGCCCGCTCGGGGCGGCCTCGGTGCTCGCGGGCGGCGAAGGCTCGACGGAGGGGGAGGTCGACGGCGACGGGGCCGCCGAGGGCGCCGCTGTGGGCGCGACGATCCGGGACGTCGCGGTGGCCGTCGCGTTCCCGCTGGGGGCCGGCGGCTCTTGCCCGTTCGGCGAAGGCGCGCGTCGCAGGAAGAAGTAAACGGCGACGGCGAGCAGCGCCGCGAAGAGGAAGATCAGGAGGATCGCGGCGCGCCTTTGCTGCGGCGTCTCCTGCGCCTCGGCGGGCGGCGTCCGGACCGCGGCCTTCGTGTGCGGCTTGGCGGGCGTGGCGCGCAGCGCGGCCTTCGTGAGCGGCTTCGCAGGCGTGGCGCGCAGGGCCGGCTCGACGCGCGGCGACGACGCGGCGGGGGGCGGGAAATTGCTCCGCGACGGCGCGTAGCCGGCGCCCCGGCGGATGCCGCTCGCCTGCGAGTCCGGCGGCGCCTCGACGATGGGCGGCCGCTTGGTGACCTCCGGCGTCTCCGCCGCGATCGCCTGCGCGGCCCTCTTCATGTTCGGAAACGTCGGCGCTTTCCGGGGATCCACGTCGGCCGAGAGCGTGACCTTGGTGTTCGGGACGGGCGGCTCCGGCGTGTCCGGCAGCGCCGTCGGGGGCACGTAGGCCTGCGCCGTGTCGGTGTTGGTCCCGATGAACCCGCGCCGGCTGCTGGGCGGCGGGGGCTCCGAGGGCGTGGATCCGCCGGGCGCAGTCGCGCCGCTCTTGGCGTCGCCGCTCGGTTCGACCTCACGCATCGTCATTGGCCTCGCACGTCGACTGCGCATCCTACGCGATAGTGCCGCCCACCTGCGAGCCCATCGAAGGGCGGGGACGTGCAGTGTTTGCTGGCGCTCGGGGGTGGTCGTCTCACGTGAAGGCGCTCCGCGTCGTTTCCGGACTACACTGAAGCGCGGGACCATGAGCCAAAGCGAGCGCGACAGCAAGCGAACCAAGCCCGGCGCCGACCCCGACGCGGACGCCGCGCCGGACTCCGGCAAGAGCCGCATCGGCGCGTTGAAGGCCGATTTCGATCGCGTCGCCTCGGGCGCCGCCCTGGCGATGGAGGTGGCGGGCCTCAAGTCCCCGACGCGGCCGCTCGGCAAGAAGCGCGTCCTCGTCGCGGGCGGCATCTCGTTCCTCTTCGGCCCGTTCGGCTGGCTCTACGCGGCGCCGCTCAAGGAGGCGATCCCCGCCATCGTGGTGTACGTGGCCGCGTTCTGGCTCCTCGGCCTGATCCTGCCGAGCCTCCTCCTCGTGTGGCCGCTCGCGATCGTCAACGTCCTCACCGGCGTCGCGGGCGCGCTCTACGCGTGGGGCTTCAACTCCGCGGGCAAGCGCGTCCCGATGATCCTCAAGGAGAAGGACGCCGAGGCCCCTCCGCTCCGCAAGCTGCTCACGAAGCAGAAGGACTGAGCGTCAGGCGCCGGCGCGCGGAGCGCTCAGAGGACGGCGCCGAGCGAGAACGACAGCGTCCACTGCCGCCCGGCGTCGCTGAAGTCGAACACGTCCTGATCCTTGTTCGCGTCCTTCACGTCGACGACGTCGGAGATGAAGTGCGCGCCGAACTGGACGACCTGGAACTTCAAGTTGAACCCGCCGCCCACGCGGTGCCTGTTGAGGCGCACCGGCGTGAAGACGACGTCGTTGTTGAAGTCGGCGCTGTTCGGCGCGGTGCCCTGCTTGCCGCACACCGGCTGTCCGTCGAAGTCGACCTTCCCGTCCGCGCCGGCCTTGCTCTTGTCGGGCGTGGCCGGCGTGTTCGTCCCCTGGTGGTTGCAGTAGTTGATCGCGTCGGTGTTCGGCGTGAGATCGATGAGCCCCGAGTCGCCGAAGATGCGCAGGTACTGGTAGCCCGCGTACGGCTCGAACACGACCGTCCCGCCGATCGCGAACGGCTTCGAGAGGATGCCGTCGGCCCCGAACACCGTGAGCTGCATCTGCTCGGCGCCCGTGATCGTGCGCACGGAGGCGCCGACCGACAGCTCGGGGAACACGGCCGGGATGCCGGTGCGGAACCCTTCGAAGAGCGACCACCGCACGTCCGCGCCGCCGACCACGATGCTCGTCCGCGCGACGTACCCGACGTTGCCCGTCAGCTCGAACCCGAAGGGCAGACCCTTGCGGATGCGGAGCATGTAGACCTGGATCACCGAGTCCGGATCGCCGGAGATGCTGAACTTCTTCGTCGTCGGATCCTGCGGTCCCTGCGTGCCCTGCTTCCAGTAGTCCTTGGTGTTGTCGATCGAGGTGAAGCTGCCCTCCAGCGAGAGCTCGAACCCGCCGTAGCCCGTCGTCCGCGAGCCGTGCATCGAGCTGGGCGCGAGCGCCGCGCCGTACTGCGCGACCAGGTTCGCCCACGGGGCGTTGTTCGGCGTGCAGCGGTTGTAGCCGGAGATGGGGTCGTAGTAGGTGCCGCCGTTCGGCCCCGAGGTGCGGCAGTCCGGGTTCGCGGCGTTGACCAGGACGAACCGGTTGAGGACCGGATCCATGGTGTCCGCGCGCGCTGCGGAAGCAGAGAGCGTCGCCGCGGTGATCGCAGCGAGCGCAATGAAGATGGAGCCCAATCCGCGCATCGCGTTTCTCCGAAGGGCGAGGCTACGTAGACCACGCTCGCCTCGTCAAGCGTGGCCACGAGATCCGCGCGGCCGCTCCTCGTGATCGGCGATATAACCGCCCCGTGGCAAAGGACCACCGCCCGCGTCTCCGTGCGAAGCCCCTCGCGAGGCCCTTCCACGTCGTGCTCGTCGATCCGGAGATCCCGCAGAACACCGGCAACATCGCGCGCCTCTGCGCCGCGACGGCGAGCAAGCTGCACCTCGTGGGGCGCCTCGGGTTTCGCATCGACGAGAAGAGCGTGCGCCGCGCCGGCGTGGACTACTGGCACCTCGTCGACATCGAGCAGCACGTGTCGTTCTCGCACTTCGTGAACGCGCACCCCGACGCGCGCCTGCGCTTCTTCAGCTCCGTCGCGACGCGCAGCTTCCTCGAGGAGCCTTTCGCGCCCGGCGACGCGCTCGTCTTCGGCAGGGAGAGCACCGGCCTCGACGAGGACCTCCTGGCCGCGCACCCCGGCGCTTGCTTCGGCATCCCCACGCTCGGCCCGGTCCGCTCCCTCAACCTCGCGAACGCCTCGGGCATCGTGCTCTTCGAGGCGCTGCGCCAGGTCGGCGCGCTCTCCCACCCGTACCTGGAGGGCATGTGATCCGCCCCCGCGGCGGGCCCGGCGCTCGCGGCCGCGCAGTGATGCTGGCGCTCGCGCTGGCGTGCGAGGCGTCGCTGGGCTGCCGTGGCCGCTCCCCGAGCGCGACGCCCGAGGGCGCCGTCCGCGAGCTCGTCGAGCGCATGCGCCGCGTCCAGGGCGATCCGGCCGACGCGAAGGCCGCGTTCGAGCTGCTCTCCCACAACGCCCAGGCCAACCTCAAGACCCGGGCCGAGCGCTACAGCGCCGCGAGCGGCAAGCCGATGGCCCCCGAGGCGATGATCGTCCCGTCGCTCTTCCTGCTGCGCTTCGAGCCCCAGCGTTACAGCGCCCGCATCTCCGGCACGTACGCCCTCGTCGAGGCGCAGGGCCTCCTCCCCGAGGATCGCGCCCAGATCGGCTGCGTCTACGAGGACGAGCGCTGGCGGATCGACCTCCAGATCCCGCCGCTCTCCCCGATCACGACGCGTCCGCGCGACGAGTGAGACCGGATTTTCAGGGGGCGCGCCAGGCCATCCACCGCTCTCCAGGACCGCCGCGCCGCGTCTCCGCCCCCACCCCGACGCGGAGCTGGATCCGCTGCATTTCGTGGGGCCTCTTCGCGCCACGTCGCCGGCGTCCGGGCGCCGACAAAACGCCACGAGGGCCGCTCTCGTGGAGCGACCCTCGGCGGTACGTCACCGGGTGGACCGCCGTTCACCGTGGGGGCACGGTGCGCGGCGGGCCTGTGGCGGGGTCAGTTTGCGAGAAAGATCGCCTCGATCTCGTTCTTGACCTGTTCCTCTGTCTGCGCGCGGGCGATCGCGATCTCCTTCACGATGAGCGTGCGCGCCGTGTCGAGCATGCGGCGCTCGCCGAAGGAGAGCTGCTTGTCGGTCTTGAGGCGGTAGAGGTCCCGGAGCACCTCGGCCACGTCGTAGATCGAGCCGGTCTTGATCTTGTCCATGAAGCCGCGGTAACGGCGGTTCCACGTCTGGTTGTCGAACGCGATCGTCCTCTCGCGGAGGATGTCGAAGATCTCCCGGATCTCTTGCTCCGAGATCACCTGCCGCAGACCGACGGCGCTGGCGTTGTTGACGGGGACCATGATCTTGCGGTCCGTGTCGAGGATGCGGAGCACGTAGAACCGCTGCCGGCTGCCGGCGATGTCCTTCTCCTCGATGTTGACCACCTCGGCGACGCCTTGCGCGGGATAGACCGCCTTGTCACCGACTTTGAACTGGATCTCCGAACGAGCCTGCATACTGTCTCCTTGATGATCCCAGGCGGTCAGCGCAGAGGGCTGCGCAAACTACCGGATGCGGCCGAGAAACGGCCGCCTGCGGACAGAAAAGACGGGCGAGTAACCACTGCTACTCTGCCAAGATTCCCCCACGAATGACGAAAGTCAGCGATGGCGTGCGAGCCGTCGCTGGGGGGGAGATTACCGGACGCGGTGCACCTTCGATCCGCGGTGCGAGAGAGCGGGGAGCTTGCTAGAAACCGCGTCAAAGGACTGGCTTTCTGGGGTAGGGTTCGCATTGCGCGGAGGGATGAGCCCACCGGATTCAGGACCAAAAAAGCCTAATCTCGGGTCGAATTACGTGGCCGAGTGAGCTGTTTGGGGCACCGGCAATGACGTACTGAGCGCCAGTGGGCGCGCACTCTAGTAGGCTGTCTTCATTCTGTCAACTCACCGCGTCGTGAGAGACCCTGGATCTGCACGGGTGTTTAGCTCTCCACACCCCGCCTCATTGCCGCCGGCGAGGTGGATTGGAGAGGTCGGCCACGGAGACGCGTCGCGGCGCTCCATCGTCGGCGGGACGTCTGGCGCGCCCCCAAGCTCGCTCTCCGTCGCTTCCCAGAGGTTGCGGTTCGTCGCTCGCCGGAGGTCGCGCTCAGTCGCCGGCGAACGCTCGCGCGACGAGCCCCCAGCGGACGCCGCGGTCCGACACCGTCATTCGTCGGGCGCCGCAGAAGCGAAGGACCTCCGCCGTGAGGACCGCGCCGGCCACGATCACGTCGGCGCGCTTCGGATCGATCGCCGCGAGGCGCTTCCGCTCGTCCAGCGGGAGGCGCGCGAGCTCGGCGGTGCTGGCCGCAAGCTCGTCGAGCGAGAGATCGGCCCCGTGCACGCGGGCCCCGTCGTAGGGGACGATGTTCTTCGCGAAAGCGGCGATCGTCGTGACGGTGCCGGCGACGCCCACGACCTCGCCGGCGGGGCGAAACGGGACGCGGGCGAGCGCCGCGCGCACGTCGTCGCGGACGCGCGCGAGATCGTCCTCGCTCGGAGGATCGCTGCGGACGTGGCGCTCGGTGAGGCGGACGCTCCCGATGTCGAGGCTGATCTTCTCGCGGGCGACGGGGCGAGCGCCGGCCCCCCGCGGGACCTCGCCGGCGATGATCTCCGTGCTGCCTCCGCCGACGTCGAACACCAGGACCTCTCCTTGCGCGGGAAGCCCGGAGAGCGCGCCGAGGAACGTGAGGTCCGCCTCCTCGTCGCCGCTCGCCACGCGCGGCTCGACCCCGAGGATCTCCCGCGCGCGCTCGCGGAACGAGGCGCCCCCTTCGGCGTCGCGCATCGCGCTGGTGCCGACGACGAGCAGGCGCTCCGGCGCGTGCTCCGCGATGTCCGAGGCGTAGGCGCGCAGGCACGCGAGCGTGCGCTCGATCGCCTCCGGAGCGAGGGCGCGCGTTCGATCCACGCCCTGGCCGAGGCGCGTGATCGTGGCGCGCTCGAGGAGGGGTCGAGGGGCGCCGCCGCGCGCCTCGGCGACGAGCAGGAGGACGGAGTTGGTGCCGATGTCGATCGCCGCGACGCGCTGCATGGGCGGCACTCTACTGCGGCGCGGTCCGGGTGAGCGAGCCGAGGTCGAGCAGCTCTTCTTTGCCGGGGAGAAGGACGATCTCGCAGCGGCGGTTCGCCAGCTTGTCGTCGTCGGTGTCACCGGGCTTCACCGGGTCGGCGTCGCCGTAGCCCGCGGCGCTCCACTTGCCGGGGACGAGGCCGCCGCCCCCTTTGTCCTGCGGCTGCAGGAGGAACGCCAGCGCCTCGCGCGCGCGCATCACGGTGAGGCTCCACGGGTCCTTGACGCGGCCGCCCTTGAGCGGGGCGCCGTCGGTGTGGGCGCCGATCTGGAAGGAGCGCTCCGAGAGCCCCTTGTCGGCGCGGATGATCTTGGCGATCTCGAGGAGCATCGCCTCGCCGTCCTTCTTGAGGGCCTCCTTGCCGGCGTCGAAGAGGGCGTCGCCGGGGAGCTGGATCACGAGGCGGTTGCCGCGCGTCGTGACGGCGACGCCGAGCTTGGCGAGGGGCTGGAGCTGGTCGCGGAGGAGGGCGAAGCGCTTCTTCACCTGATCGAGCTGGTCGGCGCGCTTGCGGTAGTCCTCGAGCGCGCGGGCCTGCTGCTCCTGGTTGGCGCTCAGGTTGGAGATGTCCACGCCCGCGGCGGCGAGCTGCTTCTTCAGCTCCTCGATGCGCAGCTGCGCGGCGTCGAGCTCGCCCTGCGCCTTCTTGCTGCGCGCCTGCTCGGCGTCGAGCTGCCCCTTGAGGGACGCGGCCTCGCCGGCCTTCGCCCGGTACTCCTCCTCGGTGGGCCCGCAGCCGGAGACGCCGGTCACTGCGGCAGCGAAGACGAAGAGAGCCGCGCACGAGCGACGAAGGGACATGGCATTTCTCCAGAGATCCGGGCCGCGATCGCGCGGCCCCGAGAGCGAGCGGCGACGTTAGCGGGAGGGGGAGAGCTTCTCAAGCCGAGATCAGAACCACGAGCGACAGTCAATCTCTTTCGACCGAAAGAGCACTTTTCTGGCGGTCCTGAAGCTCGGAGAGGACTGCGCGGACGTGGGGGTCACAAACGCACACCGAAATGCTTGCGAGGTCCCAGGCCGGTAGCCGCCGAGCACAATCGTCAAGACCTCGCAAGATTTTCCTTGACCATCACGATGCGTGGCAATATAGGTGGTGCAACATCTGTTAGCCTCGGTCTCGCGGGACGCGCTCGCGGGGCTTCGAGGCGGCCACTTATTGGAGGGTCACAGATGGCTGCTAAGAAGACTGCTGCAAAGAAGCCCGCGAAAAAGGTCACCAAGACGGCGAAGAAGCCGGCGGCTGCAAAGGCTGCGAAGGTGGCGAAGAAGCCTGCCAAGAGGACGGCAGCGAAGCGGACGACCAAGCGCGCCGCTACCCCGAAGAAGACGACCAAGCGTACGGCCGCGAAGAGGACCAGCGCCAAGCGCGCTGCTCCGAAGCGCAAGGCCAAGGCTGCCGGCAAGCGTGCCGCGTCGCCTCGCAAGGCTTCTTCTTCGCGGAAGAGCGCCAAGGCGTCTGCTCCGCCTGCCCCTGTTGCGGCTGCTTCGTCATCCGACGAATCGGAATGAACAGGTCGCAGAGCGCGCTCATCGCGCCCTAGCGAACGTTTCGAAGCTGGGAAGTCTCTCGCCGGCGCGCTCACCCGCGCAGGCGCGTCTCGTCCAGGCGACGGAGCGCGAGCGTGGGTGCGAGGGACGCGCGATGAAAAGGCGGGCCGTTGCCCGTCGATTCGCATAGAGGACGTCGGCGTCAAGAACCGGCGTCTTTTGTGTTTTGTCCGTGGGAGGGGTCGCTGCGGTGTCCCGCGATGGGCGTCGCGCTCTGCCGTTCGGGCGTCGTCGTCCTGTGGCTCACCGTCGCCGCGACGCGGAGCGATCTCTCGCGCGCGGCGTCGAGCGCTTCGCTTCCGGCCTCGCGATGACCGTACGCGATCGAGGGGGACTGTTAGCCTGAGCGCGTGATCCGGAGCCCCCGCGCCATCCTCGCGCTGCTCACGCTGCTGAACTTCATCAACTACCTGGATCGCTTCCTCGTGAGCGCGGTGGCGCCGAAGATCCAGGAGAGCCTGAGCATCAACGACACGCAGATCGGCGCGATCACCAGCGCGTTCATGTTCGGCTACTTCCTGACGAGCCCGGGCTTCGGCTGGCTCGGGGATCGGTACAAGCGCAAGGGGCTCATCGCGGCGGGCGTCGCGGTGTGGTCGCTCGCGACGGCCGGGTCGGGCCTGGCGACGAGCTTCGGCTCGATGTTCGCGGCGCGCGTGCTCGTCGGCATCGGCGAGGCGAGCTACGCGTCGCTGTCGCCGACGATCATCGACGACATCGCGCCGCCCGAGAAGAAGAACCGGTACCTGGCGATCTTCTACCTGGCCACGCCGGTCGGCTCGGCGCTGGGCTTCGTGCTCGGCGGGTTCCTGCAGCACAGGTACGGATGGCGGAACGCCTTCTTCGTCGCCGGCGGACCCGGGGTGCTGCTCGCCCTCGTCACGCTGCTCATTCGCGAGCCCGATCGGAAGCACGTCGCCGCGAGGAGCGAGCCCTCGCAGGCGGCGGAGGGCGGCGCGGCGGCGCCGGCGCCCGTGTCGCCGTACCGGGTGCTCGCGCGTGAGCGGCTCTACCTCCTCGCCGTGGGCGGGTACGTGGCGCAGACGTTCGCGCTCGGCGGCTTCACGGCGTGGGCGCCGCAGTACCTGCAGCGCAAGCTGAAGATGGAGCTGCACGACGCCGACTTCTGGTTCGGGGCGGTGACGGTCCTCACGGGGTTCCTGGGTACGGGGATCGGCGGCTACTGGGCCGATCGGATGAAGGGCGACCGCGTCATCGCCTGCATCAAGATCTGCGCGATCTCCTCGGTGCTCGCGACGCCGTTCGCCGCGGCGTGCCTCTTCATGCCGACGCCGCCGCTCTTCTTCGTGGTGATGGGCCTGTGCGAGCTCTTCCTGTTCCTGAGCGTGTCGCCCACGAACGCGGCGATCATGCTGAGCGTGCCGGTGGCGGTGCGGGCCAGCGCGATGGCCGTGTCGATCTTCGCCATCCACCTCCTCGGCGATCTCATCTCACCGCCGCTCATCGGTCGGATCTCGGACCGAGCCGGCGCGGGCGCCGCGGGGCTGCAGATGGGGATGTACCTCCTCCCCGCCGCGCTCGCGGTGTCCGCCGTCGTCTGGAGCCGCGGCGCGCGGGCTCTCCCGAAGGCCGCAGCTCCGGCCGCGGGCTGAAGCCGGATCGCCGCGGCGGCCCGCGCGCGCCGGAGCGCGCGCTGTCACTTCACTTGGCGAGGGAGGACTTGGCGGCGTTGCTCTTCGCGTCGCCTTCGGGGGAGCTCGGCGAGTTGAGGAGCTCGCTGACGAGGTCGCGGCACTCGGGCTTGGTGCGCAGGTTGTTGAGCATCGTGTTCGAGACCTCGTTGAACGCCTTCTCGAACGCGAGGCCCTCGCGCGTGCGCGCGGCGACCTTCTCCCGGCTCTGCGTGAGGTCCTCTTCCAGAGCCTCCGCGTAGCGGGCGAGCTGCGCGCGGAGGTCCTCGATCTGCCGGCGCAGGTCGCGCGCGGTGGCCTCGCGCACGTTCTTCTTGTGCTCGTAGCGACCGAGCTGCTCCCGCTTCGCCTGCGCCGTGGCCGCCGCGGCGCCGGCGCGCTCGAAGATGCTCGGGTCGTAGGCGCCTTGGCGGAGCGCGTTGTCGGCGATCTGACGAGCGGCGACGGCGGCGCGCTCCGCCTGGAGCAGCTCCGTGCGGACCTTCTCGACGTCCTCGCCGTCGACCGCGGCCTCGCGGAGGACGCGCGACTCCTCGTGCGCGAGCTCCTCGACCTTGCGGCCGATCTCGGCGCGGAGCGCGCGGCCGCGGCGCTCCTGCGCCTCCAGCTTGCGGGTGTAGCTCGCCACCTCGCCCTCGAGGCGGTTGGCGCGGGCGGCGAGATCCCACGCCTGCGCGAGCGCGTTCGTGACCTCGGGCGTCGCGTTCCCCGCGGGGTACGCGCGCGACACCATGCGGCTGAAGAGGGCCGCGCGGCTCGCCCACTCCGTGACGCCCGCCGTCTGCGGGGGAGGAGGCGGCGGCGGCGCGGGCATCCCCTCGCCGGCCTCCGAGTCCCAAGCCTGCGAGGGCAAGCTCCGCTGGAGCGCCTTGAGCTCTTCCTGGAGATGGTGGGCGTCCCTGTAGCGCTTGCGGATGTCCTTCTCGAGGAGCCGCAGGCAGATCGACTCCCCTTGCGGGTGCGCGTCCGGGCGGATCGATCGGGGTCGCGGCGGGGGCTGCGAGCGCTGCATCTCGAGCAGCGTGTCGCGGTCGTTCGCGCGGAACGGGAGCTGTCCGGTGAGCATCTCGAAGAAGAGGACGCCCAGCGCGTAGAGATCCGACTGCGCGGCCGCCTCCTCGCCGCGGGCCTGCTCCGGCGACATGTACTCGGGCGTGCCGAACACGGCGCCCTTGGGCGCGAGGCGAGGGTCGCGAGCGATCGCGGCGAGGCCGAAATCGAGGATCTTGACGAAGTCCTTCCGGCCGCCGCGCTGGGTGAGGAGGATGTTGTCGCTCTTGAGATCGCGGTGCACGACGCCGAGGTCGTGAGCGCGCGCGAGGGCCGCGCACATCTGCTCGAGGACGTCGACGCCGCGCGCGATCGGCATCGGTCCGCGCGCGAGCTCGGCCGAGAGCGGCGTGCCGACGAGGTACTCCATGACGAGGTAGAGCTCGCCCTCCTCGGTCTCGCCGATGTCGTGGATGTCGATGATGTGCGCGTGATCGACGCGGTTCGCGGCGCGCGCCTCGCGCAGCATCCACGCGCGGAGGTGCGTCTCGCCGCGCAGATCGGGGCGGATCAGCTTCAGGGCGACGACGCGCTCGATCAGCACGTGGCGCGCGCGGTACACGACGCCCATGCCACCCTCGCCCAGCCGCGCTTCGAGTCGATAACGACCCGCGACGACCTTTCCGATCATCGGATCGGAGCTGGTGCGGGAGCTGCCTGAAGTGCGGACCGAGGGGCGGTTCTCCATAACGACCGTTCTCTGTGGCCCGAGGCGATGTGCGCCCCGAGCGTGCTCATCCTAACCCGAAATGAGGCGAAACTTCCTTCGCCTCGAAGCGCGATCGTTCCAGCACGGCGCGTGCCGTCCGACCGAGCGCCCGCGGAGACTGGAACCGGTGGACCCGGGACCGCTCCAGGGCGCGTGTTTTTGGAGATGATCTCCTCGTTCAGCGCCGAGCAGCACGGCGGGGGAGCCGCGCCTCGGATCGCGGGCGCCGCAGCAGAATGAGACGTCGTCTCAGAACCCGCCGGACCCTGGGCAAACGCGAGCGATCACAGCTGGGTCGAGATCGGGCGGCCCGTTGGCTTGGGCTTGGCCGTGGGGACGCCGGAGCTCGCGGGATCAGGGGCTTCTGTGGAGGACGGGGCCGTCGCGGGGCGCTTCGGATCCTGCGGGCGCGAGGTCGCTGTGGGCGCGGGGCGGACCCCTGCGCCGGGCGTGGAGCCCGCGCCCGCCCCGCTCGTGTCCGAGGGGAAGGGGATGTCGATCGGCGCGTCGTCCTTCGCGCGGCAACCCGAGGCGAGGGGCACGACCGAGAGGATCAAGAGGAGGGTGGCTCGCGCAGGCACTCGCGAGAGCATACGCGCAACCCCGCCTCCGTCACGGGCCGCGAGCACGACGGGGGTGCCGGTCACCAGTACGGTGCGCCGGCCGGCGGCTGTGGCGCGTCGGCCAGGACGACGCGGGCCGCGGCGGCGTCCTTCGCGATCTGCGCGCGCAGGGCGTCGAGCCCCGAGAACCTCTGCTCACCACGGAGGCGAGCGAGCAGGTGGACCCGGAGCGTCGCGCCGTAGAGGTCGGCGTCGAGGTCGAAGAGGTGGACCTCGATCGACGGCGGCGCGCCCTCCTTCACCGTCGGGCGGACGCCGATGTTCGCGACGCCTCCGGCGAGCGCGACGGCGCGCGGCGTGTCCTGCGGGCCGCCGGGCCCCGCCAGGCGATCCACCGCGACCGCGTAGACGCCGAACGGCGGGAGCGCCTCGACCACGTCGGAGAGGTTCGCGGTGGGGAAGCCGATCGTGCGGCCGCGCTGATCGCCTCGCGCGACGACGCCCGTCAGCGCGTGCGGCCTCCCGAGCACGGCCCTCGTCGCGTCGAGGTCGCCCGCCGCGACGGCCGCCCGCGCGCGCGTGCTGGAGTACGTCCCGTGCCCGTCGCCGACGAGCGCGTGCGATCGCGTCTCGAAGCCGAGGCGCTGGCCGAGCAACGCGAGCACGTCGAAGTCGCCGCCGCGGTCCTTGCCGAAGCGGAAGTTCTTCCCGACGATGATGACGCGGGCCGAGAGCTCCTTCACCAGGACACCCTCGGCGAAGGCCTCGGGGCTCTGCGCGGCGAAGGCGCGATCGAACCTCTGCACGGCCACGCGCACGCCGTGTTGGACGCGCTCGATCAGCTCGATTTTGCGGGCGAGCGGCGTCAGCACGGGCGGCGCCCCGCGCCCGATCACCGCGGCCGGGTGCGGATCGAACGTGAGCACGACGGGCTCGAGGCCACGGAGGCGCGCGTCCTTCGCTGCGTCGGCGAGGACGGCCTGATGGCCACGATGCACGCCGTCGAAGTTGCCAATCGCGACGAGGCAACCGGCGGGCGCTTCCATTTGCACGGCCGCTACGTAGCGAAAGCAGGCCGGGACGGCAAACGGTGCGCGGCCGGTCAGCTTGACGCTGCACGAAGCGTCGGGTAACCGCGCGCTCGCTCAGGAGAGCGGAGGCTCGCGATGTTCAAGAAGGTGGCCATCTTCTCCGGGGGTGCGAACCCCGCTCTCGCAGCGGAGATCTGTCAGTCCCTCGAGGTGAGCGTGGGCCGCAGCAAGGTCTCGCGCTTCTCCGACGGGGAGACGTTCTGCGTGATCGAGGAGAACGTGCGCGGAGCGGACACCTACGTCGTCCAGCCCACGTGCTCTCCCGTGAACGACAACGTGATGGAGCTCCTCATCATGGTGGACGCTCTCCGGAGGGCGTCGGCCGGCTCCATCACGGCGGTCATTCCTTATTACGGGTACGCCCGGCAGGACCGGAAGGTGGCGCCCCGCACGCCGATCACCTCCAAGCTGGTCGCGGACCTCATCGTGGCCGCCGGGGTGAACCGCATCGTGGCGCTCGATCTGCACGCCGCTCAGATCCAGGGGTTCTTCAACATCCCCTTCGACCACCTCTTCGCGATGCCGTCGATGCTCGATCAGCACCTGCGGGAGCACTACCAGAAGGACGCGGTCCTCGTGTCGCCGGACGCCGGCGGCGTGGAGCGCGCGCGCGCCTACGCGAAGCGGCTCCAGGGATCGCTCGCGATCATCGACAAGCGGCGCGAGCGGGCCAACGAGAGCGAGGTGATGAACATCATCGGAGAGGTGGAGGGGAAGCGGTGCCTCATCCTCGACGACATGATCGACACCGCGGGCACCCTGGTGAACGCCGCGGGCGCGCTCATGAAGGCCGGCGCGAAGAGCGTGGCGGCGTGCGCCACCCACCCGGTACTCTCGGGGCCGGCCGTCCAGCGGATCAAGGAGAGCCCGCTCACCGAGGTGGTCGTCACCAACTCCATTCCGCTCCGCGACGAGGCGAAGGCGACCGGGAAATTCAAGGTCGTCAGCGTCGCGCGCCTCCTCGCGGAGGCGATCCGCCGTATCCACAACTCGGACTCGATCAGCTCGCTGTTCGTCTGAGCAGCCGCTGCCCCTCTTTTCGTGATCGTCTCGACCGGTTGGCCCTCGATCTGCTATAGGGCTCGCCCCGTTTTTCCGGAGCATCTCCAATGACCATGGAACTCATCAAGATGTCCGCCAGCCGTCGCACGGCCAGCGGCAAAGGCCCCTCGAACCGCCTCCGCCGCGCCGGGCAGATCCCTGCCGTCGCCTACGGCCGCGATCTCAAGGCGACGCACGTCGCGATCGCGCCCAAGGCGCTCCTCGGCGTGCTCGGCTCCGACCACGGCCAGAACGCCGTCGTCGAGCTGGCCATCGACGGCGGAGAGACGCTCACGGTGATGGTACGCGACTACGCGTACGACCCGATCTCCCGCGATCTCCTCCACGCGGACTTCGTCTCGGTGAAGCTCGATCAGCCCGTCGACGTCGACGTGCCCTTCCGCATGACCGGCAAGGCGAAGGGCGTCGCCGAGGGCGGCATCCTCCAGCAGATCTTCCGCAAGATCCCGGTGCGCTGCCTCCCCGAGAAGATCCCCGCCTTCATCGAGGCGGACGTGAGCGATCTCGACATGGGCGACTCCCTCAAGGCGTCCGCCCTCAAGCTGCAGGAGGGCGTCAAGGTCCGGCTCTCCGATGATCAGACCGTCGCCGTCGTGAACATCCCGGAGAAGGCGACCGAGGAAGCGGCGGCGGCTCCGGGCGCTGCCGCGGCTGCGGGCGCGGCTCCGGCTGCGGGCGCGGCTCCGGCTGCGGGCGCGGCTGCGGCGGCTCCGGCCGCCGGCGCGAAGGGCGCGGCTCCTGCGGCGAAGGCCGCGGCCGCCCCTGCGAAGGCCGACAAGAAGAAGTAATCGTCGTGTTGCTCGTCGTTGGCCTGGGGAACCCTGGGCGGCAGTACTCGGCCAATCGCCACAACGTCGGCTTCATGGTCGTCGACGAGCTGGCGAGCGCCTGCCGCGCGGACGGCTTCCGCGCCAAGTTCAACGGCGAGTACGCGAAGGGCGAGCTGTCCGGAGAGGACGTCGTCCTGCTCAAGCCCCAGACCTTCATGAACGAGTCGGGCCGCAGCCTCCAGGCGGCCCTCGCGTTCTTCAAGCCCGCGATCGATCGCGTGCTCGTGATCCACGACGAGCTGGATCTGCCCTTCGGGACGATCCGGCTCAAGGTGGGCGGCGGGCACGCGGGGCACAACGGCCTGCGCTCGATCATGGCGTGCATCGGCACCGGCGAGTTCGGGCGGGTGCGCTTCGGGATCGGGCGGCCGCCGCCGGGGTTCCGGGGAGAGGTCGCGGACTGGGTGCTCTCGAATTTCGATGGATCCGAGCGCGCGGAGCTCCCTCTTCTGTTGAAGAAGGCGGGGGACACTGTGCTAGAAGTCGCCACGCGCGGTCTCGCGACCGCGATGAACGTCCACAACGTCCGGCCCAAACCGGCAAAAAAGCCTTCGAAGGCGCCCGAGGCGCAGAAGGGCGAAGCGTCGCCCGAGAGGGGCGTGACATCGGCCAGCCAGCGCGAAGCCGACAAACGCCTCCTCGACTGACCCCGGGAACCACCTTCGATTCCTCGCTCCGGAGCGACCGCTCCGGGGCCACAGACCAAGAGGAAACCGCATGAGCAGAGCAACAACGGCGCCGAACCGCGCCCGAGAATACGAGACGATTTACATCCTGAAACCCGACATCGACGCGGAGAGCGCGGAGAAGGTCGGCTCCCGTCTGGCAGAGGTGGTCGGCCGCGAAGCCGGGCAGCTCACCAAGGTGGAGACCTGGGGCCGACGCAAGCTCGCGTACGCGATCGCGAAGCACAAGCGCGGCGTCTACGTGTACCTGAAGTACCTCGGCACCGGCCGCGTCGTCAGCGAGATCGAGCGCAACCTGCGCCTGTTCGACGGCGTCCTCAAGTACCAGACCGTCCTCGTCCGCTCGGACGTGGAGGTCGCGGGCGTGGCGATCAGCGCGGACGACGTGAAGTTCGAGCGCCTCGAGCTGCCCCCGCTCGAAGAGGACAAGGACGAGTCGCGCGAGCGCCAGCTCGGCCTCGTCGAGAGTGAGCGCCGCGAGAAGCCGGAAGGCATCCCCGCGGACCTCGAGGAGAGCGAGCTCGAGGCGATCGGCGAGATGGGCGGCGACGAGGACGAGGAGAGCTGAGCCATGCAGCGCAACACCGACAACCGAACGAGCGACGTGGACGATTTCGGTCGGACGCCCGACCTCAACGCGGACGCCCCCGGGCGTCGCCGCACCGGCCGCCGTCGCGCGTGCCGCTACTGCGCGGACCGCGCGCTCGTGATCGACTACAAAGATCCGCAGGCGCTCAAGTACCTCATCTCCGAGCGCGGCAAGATCGTGCCCCGCCGCATCAGCGGCAACTGCGCGCGTCACCAGCGCAAGGTCGCGCTCGCGATCAAGCGCGCGCGCAACATCGCCCTCCTGCCCTTCACCGTGACCGCGTAGAGAGATCACCATGGCGCACCACATCCACGTCGTCCTCACGGAGGACCTGTCGAACCTGGGCAAGAGCGGCGAGCTCGTCCGCGTGCGGCCGGGCTTCGCGCGGAACTACCTCATCCCCCGCGGCCTCGCCGTCAGCGCGACCGAGGAGAACAAGGCTCGCATCGAGCACGAGAAGAAGGTCGCCGAGTCGCGCGCCACCAAGGCCCGCGCCGCGGCGAGCGAGCTCTCGCAGAAGCTCGGCAGCGTGAAGCTCACCATCAGCCGGCCCGTCGGAGAGAACGACAAGCTCTACGGATCGGTCACCGCGCGCGACATCGAAGAGGCCCTCTCCGCGCAGGGCTACAGCGTCGATCGCCGCCGCATCGACACCGAGCCGCTCAAGGCGCTCGGCACCTTCCAGGTGCCGATCCACCTCGCGACGTCGGTCACCGCCACGATCGAGGTCACGGTCGCGAAGAAGTGACGACGGGGAGCGAGGGCGTCCCCCGCGCTCGCTCCTCGGCGCCTTCGAAGGTCGGACGGACAATGTCCGAGCTTCGTGCGAAAGATCCTCGATCGTAGCCTGAGCTCTGGTAGTCACTGAATCCTGGACGACGCCCCGAAGGCCCTGGCCTTTCGGGGCGTCTCGCATTTCGGAGGTTCGCCTGTGGAAAGCTTCCGCAAAACCTGGAGACGACCTGTGTCGAACGGACGCCGGCTCGCTTCGATGAGGAGGGGCCACCGATGACGATGTCTTCGATGCAACAAGGCCTCTCCCGGCGCATCCGGCCGCCCACGCTCGTGGATCCGCCGCCGGTGGCCGGGCGCGTCCCTCCCCACGATCTGGACGCCGAGGCGGCGGTCCTCTCCGCGATCCTCCTCGATCGCGACGCGCTCGATCGGGTCCTCGAGATCTTGAAGCCCGAGCATTTCTACAGCGAGGCGAACGCGCGCATCTTCCAGGCGGCGCAGGCCCTCGCGGTCGCCATGACGCCCATCGACATGGTGAGCGTGGCGTCGTGGCTCCGCGATCGCGAGTGGCTCCAGAAGATGGGCGGCACGGCGTACCTGGCGCAGCTCGCCGACGCGACGCCGGCCGTCGGGCACGTCGGCGCTCACGCCAAGGTCGTGCACGAGAAGTGGCGCCTGCGGCAGCTCATCGCGACGTGCCAGCGCGTCTCGGCCGAAGGGTACGGCGACGTCGGCGAGGTCCAGCAGTTCATCGACGGCGCCGAGCAGTCCATCTACGACCTCGCGAGGACGGCTCACTCGTCGAGCGCGCAGCCGCTGTCGGTGGTGCTGAAGGCGGCGTTCGAGCAGATCACCGCCGCGGCGGAGCGGGGGGATCGGATCACGGGCGTGCCCACCGGCTACGATCGCCTCGACTCGAAGACGGCAGGGCTGCACGAGGGCGATCTCGTCATCGTGGCGGCGCGCCCCGGCATGGGGAAGACGTCGTTCGTCCTCAACATCGCGACGAACGTCGCGTCGCCGCGCACCATCACCGCGCCGGGCCCGGGCGAGTCCGGGCACGGCGTCGAGCGGTACGAGCCGGGGTTCGGGGTGTGCGTGTTCTCGCTCGAGATGCCGCGCGAGCAGCTCGCGACACGCATGGTGTGCTCGGAGGGGCGCGTCGATCTCGGCAAGCTCCGCCAGGGGCACCTCCACGCGGACGACTGGCGCAAGCTCACCGAGAGCGCCTCGTACCTGTCGACGCTGCCCGTGTGGATCGACGACACGCCCGCGCTCGGCGTGCTGGAGCTGCGCGCGAAGGTGCGGCGGATCCAGGCCGAGTACAACCGCGAGGCGACGGACACGCAGCCGGCGCGCCGCGTCGGCATGGTGATGGTCGACTACCTCCAGCTCATGAAGGGGCGCGACGGGGTGAACAGCCGCGAGCAGGAGATCAGCGAGATCTCGCGCGCGCTCAAGGGGCTCGCGAAGGAGCTGAAGGTGCCCGTCATCGCGCTGTCGCAGCTGAACCGCGCCGTCGAGACGCGCACCACGAAGGACAAGCGGCCGCAGCTCTCGGATCTGCGCGAGTCGGGCGCCATCGAGCAGGACGCGGACACGATCATCTTCATTTACCGCGACGACTACTACAACCCGGAGACCAGCGATCTGAAGGGCATCGCGGAGCTGATCATCGCGAAGCAGAGGAACGGGCCGACCGGGAAGGTGAAGGTCCGGTTCTCCGCGTCGTGCACGCGCTTCGACAACCTCGAGCCCGGCGACTATCCGGAGTCACCCGACGACGAGTGAGGTGGCCGCGCGGCCGCGGCGCTCGAGAGGGCGGACGTGGCCCGCGCGGGGGGGGTTCGGAGACGCGGTGAGGAGGCTCCGCGTGGAAGGTGGGCGCCTGTCGCGCCCCCAAGAGAGGAACGTCTGCGTCCTGGAGGAGGCGCTGCGGGCTGCGCGAACTGGGGCGTGACGCGGAGGGCGTCGGGCTACGAGACGCGGATCGCGGCGGGCATCATGCAGAGGGACGTCTCGCGGAGGAGGTCGCCGTAGAGGCGCGCCAGGGTCGTGGGATCGTCGGTCGAGGGGAGGAGCATCTCCTGCGGAGGGGTGACGTTCCACGCGGGCGCTTCGGGGCCGGCGCCGGAGAGCTCGCGCGCGATCTCGACCGCTCGCCGGACGTCGCCGAGATCGTCGACGAGGCCCTTCGCCTGCGCGTCGATGCCCGAGTAGATGCGGCCGCGCGCGAGGGCGTGCACCTCGTCGCGGGTCTTCTTGCGGCCCTCGGCGACGCGGAGGAGGAAGCGCTCGTAGACCTCGGCGTTGTGGCGGGCGACGAGCGCGCGGCCGTCGTCGTCCCAAGGCTTCGCCGGGTGGAAGAGGAGGGAGTAACGGCCGCGGCGGATCTGCTGCACGTTGAGGCCGTACTTCTCGAACATCTCCTCGAGGACGGGCTTGCCGGTGAGCACGCCGATGGAACCGGTGATCGTCGTGGGGGCGGCGACGATGCGCGTGGCGCCGGCGAGGACGTAGTAGCCGCCGCTCGCGGCGACGGCCCCCATCACGCCGACCACGGGCTTGCGCTCGCGGGCGCGCGCGACCTCGCGCCAGATGAGATCGCTGGCGAGCGCGGAGCCGCCGCCGGAGTCGACGTGGAAGACGATGGCCGCGACGCTCGGATCCGCGGCGGCGAGGCGGAGCGCGGAGACGAGCGTGTCGGAGCCCGCGACGCCGCCGCCGAAGGGCGGGACCGGGACCGGGGCGCCGCGCGAGCGGCCGGAGACGATGGGCCCGGTGAGGGAGACCACCGCGATGCGCTTGGATCCGGGGGGCGAGAGCGGCACGCGGACGAAGCGGCGCGCGTGCTCGATCGTGCGGTGCGACTTGCCGAAGACCTCGTCCTCGTAGGCGACGCGATCGATGAGCTTGCGCTCCTTGGCCTGGGTGGCGGACGTGATGCCGAGCTCGATCGACGCGCGCAAATCGTCGAAGGAGATGCCGCGGCCGGCGGCGATCTCCCCCATGGTGTGGGCCTCGAAGCTCGCAAGGAGCGCCTCGAGCTGCTCGCGCTGCGGGGCGCTCATCTCCTGGCGGACGAGGGTGTCGAACGCGTTCTTGTACTCGTCGATCGCGAGCTTCTCGAACTTGATGCCGAAGCGCGCGAGGGCGTCCCGGTAGAACGTCATGCTGATGCCGAGGCCGTGGAGGAAGAAGTCGGCGCTCTCGGGGCACACGATCTCCTCGGCGGCGGACGCGACGTACTGCGCCGTCAGATCGACGCGCGGAAGGTAGGCCAGCGTCTTCTTGCCGGCTTGACGCAGGCCGGCGATCGCGCGCCGGAGCCCGTACGCCGTCGCCGCGTCCACGGTCATCCCGTCGATGCGAAAGGCCACGCCGCGGAGCCAGTCCGAGCGCGCGAGCACCGAGAGCGTCTCGCTGATCTCCTCGAGCGAATGGCTGCCGCCGACGAGCGCCGGAGGCACCGGGACCCCGAAGATCCGAGGCCGCCGGAGGCGCGCGACGATGGGGCCGGAGAGCTCCATCACCACCCAAGGCGGACGCTCGCCGGGCAGGCGGCTGATGACGTTCTGCGCGCCTGCACGGATCCTGTGAAGGGCCGTCTCGAGCGCGGGCGGAAGGTGGGGGGCCCTCATGGGCGCGAGCATAGCCGCGGGGACTCCCTCCAGCCACGAACCGACCGAAGAGAGCGGGAACGGGGGTGGGAGGGGAAGGGGGGAGAAGGGAGGTGGGGGGAGCGGTATACTCGTGGCAAGGAGAGGGTATGCCGTTTGATGGGGAGAGCGGGGCGCATGACTTTGCGCCGATCATCAGCCTTGAGCTGCTGTTCAGGACGGAGATGGACTTCGTCGTGAACACGGCGCGGAGGTGCGGGCTGTCCGATGCGGATGCGGAGGACGTCGCCCAGCAGGTGTTCATCGCGCTCCAGCGGAGACTGCACACGTTGCACTCGCCCGAGTCGGTCCGGCCGTGGCTCTTGACGGTCACGCGGAGGCACGCGAAGGCCAGGGTGGGCGCGGGCCGCCCGGCGGAGGAGCCGCTGCCCGAGCATCTGGGCGAGATCGAGGACGAGGTGCCGCTCGCCGAGGAGGTCCTGGCGAAGTCGGAGCGCAGGCGCGAGATGCTGGATCTGCTCGAGTCGATCGAGCCTTCGCGGCGCGTCGTGCTCGTGATGCACGTGCTCGACGACGTGCCGATGCGGGACGTCGCGGACGCGCTCGAGATCCCCGTCGCGACGGCCTACAACCGGCTGCGGCTCGCGCGGCGCGAGCTGCGGGAGGCGGCGTGCCGCAGGCACCTGTCGGACGAGTTCACGCTCCTCTACCGGAGGTGGGACAGGCTCGCCACCGTGCGCGACCCCACCGACTACTACTACGGACGAGCGGCGCTCGGAGCCGAGGCGAGGGAGAGGGTGTGGCGCGGCGTGATCGAGGAGATCCGTCGCGCGCATCGATCGATCGAGGGCGCGGAGGCGGAGGGGCTGCGCGTCTTCTCGCCGCTCTGGTCGCCTGGGACGCCGCCCAAGCCCTACCGGTTGCCCAGGCGCCAGCCCCGCATGGCGAAGGCCGAGCGGCTCCTGCTGTGAGCGCTCCCTGCGGCGCGAG
>WBZX01000778.1_pt1 | contig 27069 bp, 20 predicted proteins | sample 5204211 | NCBI WGS metagenome assembly WBZX01 (sample SAMN12344362, study PRJNA552823) | activated sludge metagenome | biome: Activated sludge suspended growth; feature: Nitrification reactor; material: Wastewater; isolation source: activated sludge from nitrification reactor of wastewater... | reverse complement strand
ACTGCCCGCCTTGTGCGTAAAGCCCACGTCGTCGATGGACAGCACCCTCATGCCGAGGCTGACCTTCGCTCGAATCGGATTCAAATTGGGGTCGAACGCCTCTTCCGTCACGCTGAACTCGGTGACTCGAACCGGGATGACGCGGTTCTGTCCAAACACGAACAGCGGCAGCGCCGTTTCCATCGGAAGAATTTCCAAGGTACCGAGACTGGACAGGGTGTGGTTCGTCGTCAATTGTCCCGAGCTCGGATAAAGCAAGGTCTCCAGCGCAGCCAATTGAGGGGAAATCCCCGCCTCACCGACGACCGCCTCCCCCTGCTCCATCTCGTCAGTGGCATCGATTTCCGCCTCGAGCTTGATCGTCTCCACCGCCGGCCCCTTCAGTCGCAACGCCTCCGAACGGTCCCCTCCCTCGCCGGCGCCCTGCACTTGCAGCGTGCGGCTGAGGGACTCGGGGTTATATTGCAGCGCGATGATCCGCTGCACCTGTGCCGTGGCAGTATCGATCAGGACAATGCCGCCCTTCAGCAATTTAGGAGAACCGGGAAAGCTGCTCATGACCACATTACTCCTCGATCTCACGCATCACGTCGTCGGCCCCGCGACCGGTCATCGACCAGCTCCGTCTTGATCGGGTTGCGCCTGCGGCGCTCCCGGAGCCGAGGCCGCCGTCGAAGGCGCGGTCGGGGCTTCCCCCGGAACCTCCTGCTCAGGACAGCAGGCTCCACGCACTCGTTCCTTCGTGTTCAATTTGTCGCGCAGTTCTCCCTGGTATCGGGCTCGCGCCGTATACGCATCGGTATCCCATGGAATGTCGCCGTTCCTGTAGCGTTCCAGCCACTGATTGTTCTCGCGCATATCGGCTTGGATCGCGATCATGTCCCCGATGAGATCGAAACAATCCCGCACAGGAGTGATCTCCGCGGCACAGTCGACCGGGGGCAACGGCTGAGGCTTTTCCTGATCCTTCGATAGGTCGGCCTTCCTCCGCATCGACCCCTTCCCCCCTGAGCCGGCGTCTGCTTGCACGACATGCGTCAGTTCATGCGCCAGCAGGCGACGACCGCCGATCGACTGTGGATCGAATTGCCCGGTGTGGAACACGACATGCGATCCAACCGTATAGGCCAACGCATGGACGGCCTGCGCCGATTCCGAGGCCGCGGCATCCGCATGCACACGCACGTGGCCGAAGTCGTACCCAAACCGGGACTCGAAAAAAGTGCGTGTCGGTTCATCCAGAGGACTCCCCGCCGACCCCAATACCTCCTGCACCAACGGCGGCGCGACGAGAGAAGCAGACTGACCCGGAGCCACGCGTCGTTGCACGACCGCCGAAGGCGCGCCAGGCGGATGCGGCGCCGACGACTTGGCGCTTTTGCATTCCCGCTTAGTGAGGACGAGAAACCCGTCCGGACAGTGGTAATCGTAAAAGCACAAGGGCGTCGCGGCCGGCGGGGTTTCTGTGGAGATTTGCCCTGGTCCCATGCCGACCACGATATCGGTCGCGCGGACGATGACTCTCACGACCAGGCCGTCGCTGAAATGCACAAAACATCCATAGTTGCCGTTGGCGATCGGAGGCTCGCAGTTGATTTTCTCCACCTTCGCTTGGGAGGTCGGCGTGATGTCGTGTTGCACATAATTTTCGGCGGCCCGTTTGCTGATGCTCTGCGGGTCGCCACGCCAGCTCGGGCAGCGGCTGCCACCCTCGTCGGTTGCACCATCTTTGGGAGCAGCCTCGTCCGCGGCGAGCGGCTCCCCGACCGGTGCCGGTTCTTCGCCGGTAGCGCGACTCAACAACTCACCTTCTCCGGAGAAGCGCCGTTGAACAAGCTGCCTCGATATCTCTTCGCTGGGAGCGGCCTCATCGATCGGCATTCGCATCACCCGGTCCGCCACCCGGTCGGCTTCCTGCTCGTACTCATCGCCTGGCTCATTGACGCGCAACTTCGCCTGCGCCGACATGCCGACCAATTTTTTCTTCTCACATTCCTGGCAGGTACCCGACAATCCACCGGATCCGCCGCAGGCACATTGGCGCTGCAGAATGGGCGATACGGAAACCGTTGAATACCGGCCGGAGCTCCGTCGCATCATCGGGCTCGGCATGACCGTGAGACTGCGTGTCGTCATGGATTCACCTGGGCCTGCCGTTCACGTATTACGACATGGCTCATGGGGCCTGTTGTTCGTGCATACAGTCGGAGGACCTCGCCAGTTTGCCCACCGGTCATCTGGGCGGCCGTTTCATGCAGGACGGGGGATTTCGAGGGACTCGGTTTGGACGCCCATAACCCGCCGGCCGCAGTGCGGAATGCAATATGAGAGGGCCCGTCCATGGGGCCGCTGAATCCTCGGCCGTAGAGTGCCAAATTCGCTTCCCCCTCACTCTCAGTCGGCACCGCTTGAAACTGCGTGGCCATGTAGTAATCCCAGATGGCTCCCGCCTCGGATTGACCTTTCTTCACCCCCTGCATGTAGCTCTCCAACGGAGACCGGCGCTCTCGCACCGATCGGCCTACCGAGTCGAGGTATTGCCGTGCGAGCCCCCATACCTGGTCCGGTGGATCAAGGAGGCCATAGTTGCCGAGCGCCCAGCCCAGGCAATTCCCACCGATGTCGCACAGCACCCCGTCCCGCTGTCTGACGATGAGCGCCCACGCACCGTTTCCCAGATTGGGATAGGCACCGAGGTAGTCTTGCGCACTGTCGCGGTAGTGCCATGCCGGGCTCTCGGGAGTCACGGCGGCAGGGATCGGCACCAGGTTGAAGAGTTCTCCGTTGATGACGATCTCATGACTGGTATCGAGTCCTGTGGAAAGGGAACGATGCGTCCTGTCATCTTCGTTCCCCGACTGAGCGGATCCACTCCGTTGCAGCATCTCCCGGGGTCCGCTGGAGCGTTGCTGCACGACATGGGTCAACTCGTGAGCCAGGAGCCTCCGGCCTTCCCCGATCGACTGGTTGTAGTGTCCGGAGGCGAAGACGATATCGCGTCCCACCGTATAGGCAGAGGCATGCACGGTACGGGCCGATTCCGCGGCACGCTCGTCGGCATGAACCCGCACATTCCCAAAATCGTGGCCAAACCGCGGTTCGAAGAAGGCGCGCGTGGCCTCGTCCAGTGGTTGTCCGGGTAAGGCCAGCACGTCCTGGACGATCGATTGCGCAGCGCCCTCTTTTTCACCGTCCGATCCACTCAGATGGCGTTGGATCACGGGTGGAGGCGACGATTGTGCCGCGATCTGACCGGGGACTCCCGGTAGTGCCATCACCTCCCGGGCGACCCGATCGGCTTCCTGCTCACACACGTCGCCGACGCTGCCCTGGCGCAGGAGACGGCCGCCCGTGAGACCGGTTTGGCCCCGGAGAACTCGTTTCGGTTCACCGGTGAAGGTACGGGTTATCATCTCGTTGCGCCTCATCGTCCCGGATCCGGCCACTGCAAGCTCGGCATGCGGGACTGGATGAAATCCAAAAAGATTCCGCGGGTGGTGTCGGACCAACCGGTGCTGGTGAACTCGAACGTGTCGCGGACGAAGGCATCCGCATCCGCACAATCGCAGTGGCATCGCAACGTCGTGAGGATACCGGCGATGCTTTCGTAGTGACTGAACAACGCATCGTGGTAGGCGGATTGCAAGTTGTCGAGTAAGGCTCCGTAGTCGCCTGCAGGGCTACGTCGGCGAACCGAAGCGAAGATCGGTTCGAACTCGGCCAGAATGGCGCTGAGTTCGCTCAAGTAAAAGTCGAGGGGGTATTCGGTTCCGTTGGCGGCCCGATACAGCGGGGTCGAGCGTGTACAGGATCCGCCCAAGTCGGGATGAGCGGTGGTGTCGTAGCGGATATGCTGGGCCTCGTGGACGAGCGTCTCCCGCAGCCATTGAAGCCAGGCCGCGCGTGGATACCCTCCCACCAGGCGCGGCGGGGGAGCAGCCGCTGCCTCCCCGGTCAGCCGATCCATGTCTTCCGGCACGAACATGCAGTAGGCATCGCGAGGGCCGGCGAAAGGCGGTACGGCTCCAGTGAGGCTCGCGCAGGGCCCTGCGGCTGCCCCGGTGGAAGCCCCGAGGTCACGATCGATGAGGACGCCGTAAAAGTCGGAGAGGTCGATACCCTCAGCAGCGGCGAAGGCCTCGACATGCGCGGCATGGCTCCCATGTCCGGAGGCTACGACCGCCCCTGGATCTCGCCTGGCTTCCTCTGCGCGCGCGGTGCGGCCGGACTCTTCCGCCGCGTATTCCGAGGCATTGAACCGCCCGGGGTCACCGGAGATCGGCTGGGTACAGGCCCTCCCTGTGGTGCATTGACGGTAAATCGTCGAGGCCGCCTGAGCCCCGCCTTGCTGGATCACATGCGCCAGTTCATGAGCCAGGAGCTGCCGCCCGCCGGTCCCGTGGGGCCCGTACTGCCCCCGCGCGAATACGATATGACAGCCGCTCGTATAGGCCAGGGCCGTCACCGAATCCGCAGACTGTGCCGCCTCGTCGTCGTGATGCACCCGGACCTGCCCGAAGTCATATCCGAACCGTGGCTCGAAGAATGCTCTGGTTGCGCCATCCAGCGGACGACCCGGCGACGCGAGCACCTCCCGCACGATCGAGGGGGCCGGCCCCGCGCCTGTTCCATGAAAACCGTCCACCCGGCGTCGCACGATCGGCGCCGGCTCACGCTGCTCAGCCTCTGTCGTCGCCTGAGGGTGCGGCATGCGCATCACCTGGGCTGCCACTCGGTCGGCTTCCTCTTCGAACTCATCCTCAGGGTTGCCGATGACGAGTTTCTTCTGTAGCGGCCGCCCCGACAATTTTCGACTCCTGCATTCCTCGCACTCACCGCTCAATCCTGCCGATCCGCCGCACGCGCATTGTCGCTGGATGAGCGAGCCGGAGGGCGCGCTACTCGGAGGCTTCGCGGCGGATTGAACGGTGGCCGTTGCGCTCATCGCCCCACGCCCTTTCCAATCCCGTCGGCCGCATCACTACCCAGTTGTCTTGGAGTCGCCTTGTCCGCGGCCGAGATCGAATCCACCCGCAGACGCGAAACGTCACCCATGCCCACAAGCCGCTCCGCCATTCCCGGTTCCGAGAACAGCGCCGTCAGCTGTTCCTGCAACCCCCGGGCGACGGCATACCGGTCTTCATGGCGCACGCCCTTCAACGTCAGGCGATCGATCGTCACGATGACGCGTCTCATACCCACCCCCTGGTCTCTGCATCCGACAGGGGCCGGTCCCGCTTGGCCGCCTCGCTCTGTGCCGCCTGCAGGAGATGTCCCATGCGCAGGGGCTCCCTGACCTGCGCCGCGAGGAAGGCGGCGTTCAGGGCGATGTTCCGGATGCTCCCGCCTGCCATATGCAGCCGTGCCAACTTGGGGTAATCCAGCCCTTCGACCGGTGCCGATGTTGGAAACATGGTGCGCCAAATGGCTTCGCGCTGCGCCGCATCGGGAAAGGGAAAATGGACGACAAAGCGCAAGCGCCGGTGAAAGGCCTGGTCGAGCGCCGCCTTCATGTTGGTCGTGAGAATCGCCAGCCCGCGATAGGCCTCCATGCGCTGGAGCAAATAACTCACTTCAATATTGGCGTAGCGATCGTGGCTGTCCTTGACCTCGCTCCGTTTGCCGAACAGCGCGTCGGCTTCGTCGAACAGGAGAATGGCTCCGCTTTCATCCGCCGCATCGAACAAGCGCCGCAGATTTCGCTCCGTCTCGCCGATATATTTGCTGACGACGGCCGAGAGATCGATGCGGTAGAGATCGAGACTCAACTCGTTGGCCAGCACTTCGGCCGCCATGGTCTTTCCGGTTCCGCTCTCGCCGGCAAAGAGGGCCGTAATGCCGAGTCCCCTCGTGCCGTGGCTGCCGAAACCCCAGTCCTGATAGACGGTCAACCGATGCCGCACCTGAGCCGCCATGGCCCGCAGGGTCGTCTGTTGCGGGACCGACACGATCAGCGCAGCCCAATCGGCAACCGGCTCGATCCGTTGCGCGAGGTCATCGAGTTTTGAGCGGCCTGCCGCCCGGCAGGCACGCCAGAGCAGCCCCTCCGGTCGCTCGTCCCCTGCCAATCGTTTGCGAACCTGCGCGCCCGTGGTCGCGATCGTGCCGGCGCTCAGGCGAAACTGCCAGGAGACTCCGTCGAGCGAACCATTCACCAGCGCGGCATCCTGACCAAGCGCCTGCTCCCACAGGGCCCGCTGCTCCACTGCCTGCGGCCGGTTCACAACCTGTGAAACTGCCGGCCGCGCGAACGACGGCAACTCCTGGCCGATCACGAACACCAGACCGCCGAGTTGGTCGACGAAGCTACCCGCCTGTTTCGGCACCTCATGCTCCGCGCACTCCACGAGCAACGCCGCATGGAGCAGAAACGCCTCCCGCTGCCATAACACCGCCAGCGCCTCGATTTCCGACGCGCTGGTCGGCACGAGCGCCGCAGGAAGCACGTACAGCTGCAGCCCCAGTTCCGAGGCCACGAACGCCGCCACATCTCCCTGGCCTTGCAGATCGTCGCCCGTCAGGAGAACGAGGCCCGACGAGGATCGGCCGGCTTCGATTGCGGAGAGGATCGTGGCGGCGGTTTGTCGATGGGCGACGGCCAGCAGCTCACCCGGACGTCTGGCACGCAGGAGAGGCCGCAAGCGTGGATCGAGATAGTTGACGCCCGCCAGATAGTGCAACACGCGCTCGTCGATACGGAGGCGCGCATTCGCCACTCCCGGACTCTCATCGAGTTCCACGAGCCTCCAGCGGCGCAACGGCCCGACCGGGGTCAACGCGCTCCAATGCGGCGCCTCGAGTGCGGCCAGGGCCAAGCCGAAGGTGACGGACGGCCGATGGCCGGACCCCAGCGCCTCGCCACAGGCATGCGCTAACTCCGAATTCATTTCGACACCCGCACAGAGCAATAACACATCGCGTTCGAAGCGGCTGAGGCCGAACAGCTTGGCGAGGACATCAATGGCGGCGGGGGCCGGTCCTTCCGCATCGATCTCGTCGATCGTATCGCCGGTGGCCCCCGCAGACTCCCCACCGGTGAGCCTGGCCTTCAGGCGATCGAACTCGCCGACCAAACGTCGTTGGTTGGCCTGGACCCACGTGTCGTACGCCGCGCGGTCGCTCATGTGATCGTCACCCGATAGTTAAAGAACACCGGCGGTTCAGCCGCACGATCGATCAACGGACTGTCGATGCCGTCCACCCGCAAGCGCGCCAAATGATCACCGACCGGTGCCTGTTTAAGGATGAACGTAAAGGAGTTCGCCGGACTGGACCACGGTTCAGCCAGGACCTCCCGGCTGCCGAGCAAGAGCGAGACCGATTGTCCGGCTCGGACGTCCGGCGCACAGCCCAGCGTGATGGTCGCCCTGCCGCTTCCATCCCTGGGCACCGTCAGGGGAAGCGCGGTCGTGATGAAAGGGCCGACGACCAGACCCAGCTGGTTGCTGACCCTTGACTCGGTCTCCGTGGGACGAACGACTCGCACCGCCACCTGGTAGAAACCGACGGCCAACGACGGCGGCACGATCACTTGCAGGTGCGAGGCCGAGTCGCCGGCCAAGGCCGCCACCTCGAACACGATGTCGAATCGAGCATTCGAAAACACCACGGTGCGACTGGTTCCGTTGAGGTGATGTCCGGTGAGTTCGACGGTCGCCCCCACCGCGGCGACAGGTTGGCCATCGATCGCCTGCACCGTCTGGATGGTCGGAAACGGCGGCAGGAGATCGGCCTGGACCACCACGCCCCGCTCCAGTTTCGTCACCGGATCGACCGGCCCGCGAGTGAGCACCGGCAACGTCGGCTTCGTCGGCTTCGAGGACTCGATCAACACCACCGTCGCCACATAGGCCGCGGTGGGTCGGTAATGGGACTGCACGGCGGTCCAGAGTTTGGACATCTCTTCGGTACTGAGGGGATCCGGAACCAGCTTGATCTGTTCCACTTGATCGGCCAGCCCGCATTCGGCCAGGGCCCGCAGGGCCGGCGGCAACGTCGTCTCCACCGGCGGAGAAGGATTCAGCGCAGTTGTGATGGCCTTCCGATCCAAGACCGGAGTCTCATGCAGCAGTTGCATCGCGTACCCGAGCAGAATTTCGCTCCCCAACTCCTCGGCGCTGTAGGCGCTGACGAGGTAGTGAAGATCGAGGGCCAGCGGCGGATTGCTGAGCCGTTGGGTGCCTGATCCGTCGCGAGACGGTAACGCATGATTCCGCCAACCCGTATTGAACGTGACTTGATGGAGGAAGAGATTCAGCTGGGTGCTTTCAGCGCCATTGGCGGGAACCACCCGATCCGGCGGGACAGCGCTCACCGTCACGGTACTGCCGAGCAAGCCGCTGACGTTGTGGTTGATCAAGCCGTCGTTGAGGAGGTCTCGAAGCACGGCTGTGACTCCGGCAATGGCCAACGCGCTGCTCACGCGCCCCTCCCCTGGCGGCGCGCCAAATAGTCTGCCAACGACATCGACGGCGGACGGGCGGCTGATTTTCGCCCTGGTGGCGAGGGCGCAGGCAAGGCGGTGACTTCGATCCGTCCGATCGTCACATGTACGGGAGGCTCTGGAGACGTGCTCCCTGCAGCATCCCCGCGTTGCCCCTGCGGTCCCGTGAACAGCAACGAGGGCGGAGTGACGCGTGCGGCCATCGGCGTCGCCTGTTGCGCCTCGACTAACCGTGGCGGAGGTATGACCGCTCTCTCTTGCCCGCCCGGCGCCCCACTGAGCCGTTCCGGTGGCATTGCATGGTTGCCGGGAAACAACCGCGCCGCATACCGGTCCGATTCGGCGATCTGATTGTGCAGGGATACCGTCGGCCCTTCTCCTTGAGCGGTGCGTGGAACAGCCGTCGCCTTCACGAGGGGCGGTTCGTGCGATGACTCCGTCCCGCGCGCGCCTGTTTCCGGCAGAGCGACAGACGGTCCATCAACAGGCGCTTCGCTGCGTCGCTGCGCATGGAAGGCGGTCGTCGCCGGATGCATCAAAGCAATCGAATGGCGCGGCGCTTCGACCGCTTGGCGTGGCTCATCAGACGAGGCCACTCGGTCGATCACCGGAAGATCGGGTGGCGGCTGATCCGGCTGTTTCATCGCGGGGTCGAACATGGAACGGGTGCGCGGTTGAATCGTGGCGAGCGTTCCGGTCTGTCGCTGGACGAGTCTGGTAAGAAAATCGCTCATGAGAGTGCCATCCCCACATACAGGCTGCGCCGTTGATCGGTCATGCCGAGGATTTCCCCTTCCGTCCAGCCATAGGTGCGCGCCAGTAGATCAATTTCCTGCAACAACCGCTTGCTTCGCACATGGATCTCATTCCAGAAAAACTCCGCGATATCGAAAATGCTCTGCCACGCGTGCCCGCAGGCCGCGCATCTCACGTCGATGAGGATTTCCGCCAACGGATCGAGCTCGCTCAGCCGTGCCGCCAGAGCCGCCTGCAATTCGTCCGTCCATTCCGCTTCATCCACCGTGTCGGTACCGCTGCGCATACAACGCGAGAGAATCACGCGGCGCGCCCGATCTAAGTCCGGGGCGGCCGCAGCGGCGGCAAGATCCAGGCTGTTCGGCCCGCGCATGTCCCACGAGCGCCCTGCCTGCTCCACTCTGTGCCAGGTCGCACCCGTCGTCGATGCCGATCCCGATACACCCTCGCAGGACAGTTCAAATTCGAGTCCGTTGCCGCAGGCAGGACATTCTGCATACCCGTCGATGCGATCGCCGAAGGTGTTTCGACGGGACTCCAACAACCGCCTATCGCGCTCCCCCATCGTCCACTCGCATAGGGTTTCGAACGGCTCGTCGGGACAGGTATACCGCAGCAGCAACAACGCCCGGTCGAGGGGATGCCGACCGGCCCCCTGCTCCCAGATGTCGATGACCGCCGCTGCGGAGAGTCCTGACTGAGATCTGTGCGCCATCGTCACGGCTCCGTAAAGGTCGGCTCCGACGGTTCGGTGACTTCGTAGTCGCGTTCCCAGCCCTCGTTCTCGAGCTTCAGCGTCTGGATCGCAACCGCATTCGCATTGGCATCGCAGTCAGACTGGGCTTGATACTCCGACACCCAGCAACGAAAGACCTTGTAGGCGATGGCCAGTTGTCCCGCCTCGTTGTACAACTCGATGATGATGTCTTTCCGGAAATCCTTGAGCGACACTTCCGCGCCCAACCCGGACCCGAAGTTCCAGACCTTGTTCGCCCATTGCTCGAAGGCGGTATCGTGGGTCACACCCCGCTCCAGCGTAATGGCCTCATACTTGGTGCGGCCGGGGGACTTGCGGCTGGTGCTGGGATCGCCGCCCTCGCGGTGCTCGACCACTTCGGTGGAGCGCTTCAAGGAACCGACCTTGCTGACCCCCGCGACGTAACGCCCGTCCCATTTCACCCGGAACTTGAAATTCTTGTAGGGATCGAACCGATGCGTGTTCACGGTAAACTGCGCCATGTTTTCCTCCTCTTAGCAGGATGCTGAAAAAAGTCCGCCGCCTTTGTACGGGAATAGTACGCCTCGCCCCTGCGCTCGCTGCGGCCGCGACGGACGGCCTTTTTGAGCATCCTGCGAGTGGTGATACAATCGTTTCCCTATCCACCCATACACTCATCTGACCCCGACACTCGGCTGTTCCAGAAGCCGCTAGGTCGCGATCTGGCCGGCCATCTGCTGGAGCTTGATGATGACGAACTCAGCAGGCTTGAGCGGGGCGAATCCGACGACGATGTTCACGATGCCGAGATTGATATCGTTCTGTGTGGTCGTTTCCTTGTCGCACTTCACGAAATAGGCGTCCCGCGGTGCGGTGCCCTGAAAAGCACCCTGCCGAAACAGGTTGTGCATGAACGCGCCCAGGTTCAGCCTGATCTGCGCCCAGAGTGGCTCATCGTTTGGCTCGAACACCACCCACTGCGTGCCGCGATAGAGGCTTTCTTCGAGGAACAGGGCCAGCCGACGAACCGGCACATACTTGTACTCATCCGCCGCCGCATCCGCGCCCCGCATGGTCCGGGAACCCCATACCACTCGACCATGGACCGGGAACGTCCGGAGACAGTTGATACCCAGCGGATTCAAGAGACCGTTCTCCGCATCCGTCATATCGAGCTGCAGCCCGGCGACGCCGCTCAACGAGGCATCGAGCCCCGCCGGCGCCTTCCACACTCCGCGTCGGCTGTCCGTTCTCGCCATCACCCCGGCAATCACGCCACAAGGCACAAAGGTCTCCACTTGTCCCCCGAGCTGTGAATCGGCCTGCTTGATACGCGGGAAATAGATCGCCGCGTTGCGCGCCATGTCGCCGTTCAGATTCATCCCGGGGACTCCAGATTGCGCAGCGCCCACCGTCGCCCAGGCCGCCTTCGGATCGACGATCAACATGGCCCGCCGCTTGACACAGTAGCTGAGCGCCTCCTGATACACGTCATCCGGCACATCTCCGCCGCGCGCGTCGGGCAGGATACAGAGCAGGTTGAAGAGATCGACTTTTTCCAGCTGATAGAGTCCGGTTTTACCGGTTTGGCTTCCTTTGTAAGCGGCCGCATCGAGCACGGCGCTATCGACGGCAATGTCTGCCGGAGCCGCATTCTTCGCGGGCGTGGATTTCGTGGTGGAAGTCCAGACGTCGGCATCCGCCGATGTCCCGGCATGGGCCGTGGGCGAGCTATTCGACGGCATCGTCGTCGTAACACGGACCAGATTCGATTCCGCCAGGAGCACACGGTCCGCGCGACGCGCGCTTTCCTTCGTCGTGAGATTCAGGAAGGTTTCCGTGAGACCGGTGCTGCCGTCGCGCACAATCAAGTCGAACAGATCGGCCGGCTGCACGCCAAGCCGGGCGGCGACGGCGATCAGATTCGGATCGGTCGCAGCCTTTTTCTCAACCCGCGCGCGAACCAGCATGCCCCACGCGCCTTCCGATGCGGCCTGCAAGGTCAGGTTCGGCACTTCATAGGTCGCCTTCGCGGCACTCCCCGCGGTGGTCTTGTAGAGACGCACGATCACGGCCTGCCCGCCGCCGTTCAGAAAAAAATCACGCACGGCGTAGCTCAAGGTCATATCCCGGTGCAGCCCGCCGAAAACCCGCTCGTAATCCGCAAAACTCGTGATCGTCACCGGTTGATCGGCCGGGCCGCGCACGGCCTTACCTACAAACCCTGTGATCGACGTGGCGACTCCGGTGATCGTGCGCACCCCGCTCGGCAGCTCCTCGATGTACACACCCGGATAGGTTGGTTGCACTGGCATGCTGATCCTCCTCGGCTTAGGACGTTCACCTCTCGTTTCCGTCCTGTGTCAGAAATGTTCGTATCTCCTTCAGGTGCGCATGATTCAGGCTATAGATCGGCTGATTCGACGTGTCGCGTTTCAGGACCCAGCCTTGCGCAACCAGCTTGCCCAACGCCTCGATTGCGAGGCGTTCGGCGCCTTCATCCAGGCACGGTGCAGCGATCCACCAATTCAGCACCCCTTCCTGAGTGTCTTTCGCGCCAGGATGATGAACCAGGTAGTCGAGAATGCTGCGCCTGAATTCTGCATCGTGCTCTTCCATCCGGCCTGATCCCCGGAGCCCCACGCCATGACGGCACTCCTGCGGGATGCAGCAAGAGCAATGCCATTAGGGAGAATCCCGTTTCCTGCGTTTTAAAGGGAATCGAACAGGTGCCATCGGAGGGCGCGGCAATGTTGCCGCAGTACTGAGACAATGCAAACTTTTAAACGGCTTTAAAAATCAAGGCGATGATCTGTGCGGCAAAACCGCCGCGGTGGTGAGGAACTTAGGCGCGGCCGTCGAACGGGGTCTCAAAGGGAGGCGGACAATCGCGTGAAGAACCGGTCGGATCGTTCTGATAGGCTTCGCGATCGATCCCGTATTTTCGAAGAAGTCGTTGAAAACTGCGGCGCTCTTTGCCTGCCGCTTTGGCCGCATGCGTCACATTTCCCCGGAATGTCACCAGCGTTTTCACGAGATAGGCCCGTTCGACATCCATGGTCGCAGAGGTTTTCGCCGCGCGAAGCGAGCCATCCAGACAGGGGGTCTTGGGCGCCTCCCCCGCACACTCGATATCCTGCGCCTGAATCGTCGCGGAGCCGCACATGACGACGGCCCGTTGGAGCGTACTCTCCAACTCCCGCACATTCCCCGGCCAGGCATACGCGATCAATTTCTGGATCGCATCTTCGGAGAGCCGTCGCGGGCCTTGTCCATCCGCTCGCCGGAAGCGCTGGAGAAACCGGTCGGCCAACAAGGGAATGTCTTCCACACGCTCCCGCAAAGGCGGCACCACCAGTGCCAACACATTGAGCCGGTGAAAGAGATCCTCGCGAAACTGCCGCTCCGTCACGGCCTGCCGGAGATCGTGATTGGATGCCGCGATGATCCGCACGTTCGCGAGCTTCGTGCGCGAACAGCCCAACGGCCGATACTCCCGGTATTGCACGAAGCGCAGCAGCTTCGCCTGAGCATAAGGATTCAGCGCATCAACCTCGTCGAGGAACAACGTTCCTCCCTCGGCCTCGAGGACGAGCCCGCCCTGTTCGCTGGCCGCGCTCGTATACGCACCCTTCACATGCCCGAACAGTTCATTTTCAAACAACTGATCAGGCAATGCGGCACAGTTGATTGGAATGAACGCATGGTCCTTCCTGGCGCTGGAATAGTGAATCGCGCGAGCAAACACTTCCTTCCCCGTTCCGGTTTCGCCCTGCAGCAGCACCGTCGCATCCACATCGGCAAAGAGGGGAATTTTTTCAACCTGTGCCTGAAAAATCAGGCTCTCCCCCACAAGTGACTCGATCCTCACGCGCTGGGACCGACCGATACCATAGGGTGTTGAACTCCGCCCGGCTATGAAGATTCGCCCGATTCGCAGGGCCAACTCGTCTCCATCGACCGGGCACAACACAAAGTCGTTCAACTCCGTTGGAACTCCGTTCACGGGCTGTGGCCGGCGGCCATGCTCCGCGGCGAACAGCCCTAGTATCGGCACGTCCGGCCAACGGCCGGCCACATCGGCAAGCCTCTGTGTCGATGAAGGCTCCGCGGGTTGGTGGTGAAGCAGCAGCACGTGCGGGGAGCGAGGACACGCTACGGAGGGGTTCGAGACCCGGTCGAACTCTATGGTTACTCCGGGCAATACACGTTGCAACACGTGTACAAGGTGAGCCTCATCGAACCAGGCCTGATACTGATCGTCCGAAGTGACCAAGAGGATTCTGATGAAGTCCTTCATCCGACTCACCCTTTGCTGCGAAAAGCCTATCAACGTTCGGTCGATGAACGACCGGTAGGAATAAACCGCCTTTCTACATAAATGTGCACCATTCGTACCATTCGATGTGCACGATGCCAACCCCTGTATCAGAATGAGACATCACCGACAAACCCCGCTCGACATCAATGTTCTGCATGCACCGTGTTGCTAGGACGAGGGGCTTCAATCGCAGATGGCCACCCTTCTGCCTGTTCCTGTATGTGATCCGATACAGTTCCCGGCAATTTTGGATACAGCCCCCGACACCGGTCAGCATCGCGCGCTCTTATAACACAGGACGCCGAACCTGGCCATGCATCCACGGGATAGACCGTTCGATTCTCCACGCGTAGAATGCACGCTCGCACGTGCGCTAAACAGCTCGACACCATCTACGTATTCGCAATCGTCTCAATCAGGACAGCGGAGACTGCACGGCCTATGGCAAAGCATCCAGAAATCTCGCACATCTCACGAGGCACTCGCGCAGGAGCATCTTTCGGACAGCATCGGTCCTGGTCCTTCTTCCTTGTGCTCCTCCTATTTTGTGCAGGCTGTTCGAAGGTCCGGGACAGTCATGAACTACTGCACAGCCTGCTCTGGATGCACACGTCTGCGGAATACCATACCCTCAGTGTCATGACCTATCAACAAGCGGGGGACGCGCTGGATCGCGCGTTGCTCGACAGGCGCGCCACGGCCAGTCTCGAACAGACCGGAGACTTTCAACACCTGCCTCCCGCCGTAATCCTGGATCTCGACGAAACCGTGCTGGACAACAGCCCCTTCGAGGCGCGGTTGATGGCACAGCGCACCACTTTCAACCAGCCGATGTGGGAACAATGGATCCAGGAAGCCTCCGCGCAAGCGGTGCCGGGAGTTCTGGACTTTATCGCCGCCGCTCGAAAGAAAGGCGTCACGGTGTTCTTTGTCTCGAACCGCAGGGCTCACCAGGAATCCTCAACCAGACGCAACCTCGAGAAACTGGGCATTCCCCTTCCGACCGATCTCGATACCCTGCTGCTCGAAGGTGAATCACCGTTTCGGTGGCCGCCGAACAAATCGAGCCGGAGACGATACCTGGCCGAGCGGTACCGGATCCTGCTCCTCATCGGGGACGATCTGGGAGATTTTGTCGATGGGGCACGGGACAAGCCGGAGCAGAGAATCGCACTGGCCGGACAGCACGACCATCGGTGGGGAAGGTCGTGGTTTCTCCTTCCCAATCCGATGTACGGCACCTGGGAAACATCGCTTACTCCACCGGGTCTCACGGAGGCCCAGAAACTGTCATTCAAATTGCTGTTGCTTCAGGACGCGCCGTAAACAGGGCGACGGCGGATATTTGTATCGCTCGTTTCGGGACCCGTGATTGCCACCCCCTACGTATACTCACGCGGATCGACGATTCGGCTCGCGTGATCCAATTTGACACAGCGCGATCGACTCCAAAGAAAACTCTCCGGAAGGGTTGACAGGCACTCGTTGAATCATGTGTACTCCGGCCTGGTCACGAATTCCTACATCATCGGGCCCCGAGTGACCAGAACAATACGGGCTCTCGGCATGCTCCAATTCCCGCATCGTCTCCGCGCGGACATTGGTCATCCTGACAGTCGGTTCACCCAATTCCGACATGTACCTCTCGAACATCACGCCGGGCGGGAACTGCCCAATTCCTGCTCCCGGCCGCGATAATTGAAGTCATGGCTACGATCGCACTACGGCAACAACGCTATGTGACAGACAGGACGTCGTCAGTTGATCCGCGCTGATAAGCAGATGACGTCCTGCTCGCCGAATCTCGATTTCCTCCGGGCGAGTGCGGTTTTAATCGTCTATTTCTTTCATCTCTTCATCACGACGAACACCCGATTGCCCGATTACCTCGGCCAATTCGGCGTGCTGCTCTTCTTCGTCCATACCAGTCTCGTGTTGATGTTCTCGCTGGAGCGGATCGAAGCGACCGGGGGCAGCTTTTTTTTGACCTTTTATCTCCGCCGGCTGTTTCGCATCTATCCCCTCAGCATCGTCTGCGTCTCCGTGATCATCCTCTTTCAACTGCCCCGCGCTCCCTGGTGGCCCTGGTCCGACCCGGACCTGTCGACCATCATGGCCAATCTGTTTCTCTACACGGAGTTCATGTACAAACCCGTGGTCACCTCCGTCCTCTGGAGTCTCCCCTATGAGGTAGCCATGTACATGGTGCTGCCGTTTCTTTATCTCGCCGGGAAACGATACGGCGTCCGTGGGATTTTCGTGCTCTGGTGCGTCGCTGTCGCCGGCGCGATCGCCCAGCCTTACGTGTCGAGTCGCCTCGGGGTCGCCCAGTATGCGCCCTGCTTCATCGCCGGCGTGGCCAGCTACTTCCTGGGGTTCGGGGTGCAACGATTCCGGCTCCCGTTTATCGGTTGGCCCCTCACGTTGCTCATAGCCGGCGCCATCCTGGGGTATGGAAATCACTCCGAACATGAGATCACCGCCCAGTGGGCCCTGTGCGTGCTGATCGGTGTGACCGCGCCGTTCTTCGCCGAGCTCCAGCTACCGGCCATGCGCAAGGCCTGCGCCCTGATCGCGCGATACTCGTATGGCATCTACCTCACGCATTTACATGCCCAGTGGACCGCCTTTGTCCTACTGAATGACTCTCCCTCGGCGGTACGCTATTCGGTGCTCGTCGTCCTGAGCATCGGTCTGCCGGTTGCCCTCTATCACTTCATTGAAGCCCCGATGGTCAGGATGGGAGCCAGCTTGGCCCGGCGGTTACCAAGAACTTCCGCACAATCCTCCAAGCCGGCCCCCGCTCAACGGGCATTGCCCATCCCGCCAACCGCCGCCCTGCACCCAACCCTCCACGCGGCAACGCGGCCGCGCGCAGCCCACGCGCCCGATCATCGTCACTCTAAACCCGCGCCTGCTCCTGTCTCCGCAAGTTGATCGGTTGTTTGCAGCCGAGCGCATCGGTGCATCGACCATACACATCTCCGGCAGATAACGGTCAACCGACTCATCGCTGCCCCGCACCCTTTCCATACTCGACGCAACATCCCACGGCAACACAGGGCAAGAATGTGGACCTGCAGGTCGTTTTCGGAATCGTAATACGTGCATTGTCCCCCTGCTCCCCAACGAATCTCTTGCCTCATTGTTCCGGTTATGGGATAAGCGCAAGCAGTTCGCGACGGACACGAGTGAAACTGCCGTCGCCGGTCACTCGTGACACGTCACTCGTTTCAACGTCGCTTGATTCACGCGTCACGACACGCGAGCGACGAGCCACAGGATCACATCAATCGATTGCGCTCGGTCTGACGAGCAAAGCGGGAGCACATCATGGCGCACAAAAAATCCGGCACAGTGAGCTGGTCGACATCAGAAGGCTGGGACGTTCGTACGACGGAACAGGCTCGTGGAGGACGACGGGCAGCAGGAGAGGTACCTGACCCCTTTGTGGCCAACCTCACCGCCACCAGGCGCTGGGAAGTCGAGCAAACTCTCACCGCGACGCCGAAGGCCAGACGAGGCGAGGCGGCTCCGGCTCCTCTCACCCTGGATGTCGAAGGCGCTCCTGACGACGCCTATATCGTGATGACGCGATACGCCTCCGGAGCCATCCGCTTCCATATGCCGACGGAACCGGCCCGGCGAGGGACTCGACGAGGCGGGAAAAGAATCTATCGGTTCTCGATCCCGGTGCCGGCCGCGCCCATCGCCGAAGCGGGCGGCCGCCGCGGATTCATCAGCGCGGCCATCAAGGCCGTGGTGCTCAAAGTGGCGGGGAAAATTGCCGACTTTGCCCTCTCGAAACTCGCGCTCCTCTGGGAAACCGCCACGTGGAAACTGAAAAAACAACGGGAGGGATGGCTGTCCCTAACCGCCGACAGTCTCGGCGCAGAACCGGGCTTGCCTGCCGCAGACTTACAGACATTGAGCGCTTCGGAACGGAATCTTCTGTTCATCCATGGGACCTTCTCCAGCACCAAAGCAGCCTTTCGCTCGCTGGCGCAAACCCGGGGCAGCAACGGCAGGACATTCTTTCAAGAACTGCAGGCGATATATGGCAATCGCATCTATGGATTCGATCACTTCACCCTAAGTCGCACGCCGCAAGAAAACGTGCAGATGTTGCTCGAAGCGCTCCCCGCTCGCCCGACGACCTTCGACGTAATCACCCATTCGCGCGGCGGCCTGGTCCTGCGGCATATGGTGGAACGCCGAGACCTCTTCGGCTCGCTGGCCGACCGGTTTGTACTGGGTCGTGCCGTGCTCGTCGCCAGCCCGAATGAAGGCACCCCGCTGGCTTCACCGGATCATGTCACCCAGTACACGAACTGGCTCTCCAACGTGCTGGAATTATTTCCCGACAATCCGTTCACCACCGGCGTCGAATTTGTCAGCGAAGCCCTCTCCTGGATCGCGCGCCGGCTCGTCGGCGGATTGCCCGGTCTGGCCTCGATGGACAATAAGGGCGACATCATCCAGGCGTTGCAGGCCACCCCAAACCCTCCCGACGAGGCCTACTCGGCCCTGGTCGCCAATTACGAACCGGACGCGGGGGTGCTGCAGCGATTCATCGATGCGGGAGCCGACCTGTTCTTTCCGACGGCCAACGATCTGGTTGTTCCGACCGAAGGCGGTTGGCGGGTGGACACGGGAAGCGGCGGGACGGTCACGATTCCGGGTACCCGCGTCGGCTGCTTTGGATTAGGCGGAAACCTGACGCAGCAGAAGGCGGTGAACCATGTGAACTTCTTCGACGATCCGGGCACGGTAGATTTTTTGGTCCGCGCCCTGCGCGGGGAGGCCCAGCCGGCCGCGCCGATCGACATCGAGCACGACCTGCCGTCCGGCAGACGGCGGGGCGCCGTTCGCACCGACGCGCGGCCCACCATCGCGGCCGGTCCTGCACTTCAGCCACCGGCAACCGTCTCCCAAACTGTGACTGCGACTTCAGCTCTCAAGTCGGTCCCGCCCCTAGTATCTCTGACGCAGAGCCCCGAGCCTGACGATGTGTTCCAACTCGCCCTCATCGATCCCGATCCACGCGATGCGGTCGCGACGCTCATCGCCACCTTCCGCAATGCGCGGGTAATGGAGACCGTGCACATCGGGACGGGCAAGCGAACAGGCACAGGCCGCGCCAAGAATGAACAGGCATCGACGCAGTGGCAAGACATCGATGCCATGCAACAGCACATCCACGGCTACATCGACGGCGATCCCCGCTATCCTCACCTGCCCGGCGAGAAAGACCTTCAGCAATTCGGCGGCGCATTGTTCAATGCGCTCTTTCCTGACCAGGTCCGCCGTCTCTACGATGCCGCCCGGTCTGAACAGGTTACGCAACGGCTCAACCTGATCTTTACCTCGGACAATCATTGGCTCGCCAGACAGGCCTGGGAATTCATCTACGATCCCGATCGCAGAACCTTCCTGGCACTGGAGGAAGTGAATTTCACCCGCAATGTGCTCACATCCATTCCCGCCGAACGGATACCGGCTCGCAGCGGCCCGATGCGCATCCTGGTGGTCGTCGCCCAGCCGTTGGGATTGGGCGCCCTCTCCATCGAGGAAGAAACGGACGTCATTCGAAGCGGATTCCGACGACTTCTCGACGCGAAACTGGCAGAGGTCGAACTCCTGCTCGATGCGACACCCGAGTTGTTGCATCGCACGCTCGAAAGCGCCGCCGCACCGTTCGACATTCTGCACTTCATCGGACATGGCGAATATCGGGAGCAGGACGACTGCGGGTATCTGTTATTTGAGAATGCCGAAGGCGGTGTGCAGGCACTGGATTCAACCACGCTCCGGCAGATCGTGTGCCGGCGCGGTATTCGTCTGGTGTGCCTCAACGCCTGCGAGACCGGACAGGGAGGGCGCGAAGACTTCAGCCGTGGAGTGGCGCAGGCCTTGATCGCCGGGGGGGTCCCGGCCGTCGTCGCCAACCAGTACCCTGTGCTGGATGTGTCGGCGACATCCTTTTCCCGCCACTTCTATTGGGCGCTGGCCATGGGCCAGTCCATCGGTGATGCGGCACGTGAAGCGCGGGTAGCGGTCAATTATTCGATTTCCGGAGAAGCTATCGATTGGGCCGTGCCGGTCGTGTTTGCGCGTAACCCGGCCCAGCGCATTTGTGTTCCCAGAGCGGCCGCCGAGTATGAACGGACCAGGACCGCCTCGGAACGACAGCGCAGACGCGCCATGCAGGACCGAATCAAGATCGGCATGTGGAATGCGCATCGCATGATTCCCCACCTCCCCGAGATTTGCGATCGCCTGACCAAAATGCAGGATGTCTATTCGTTTGAAACCGTCTCGTTCCCTGCGCCGATCGGCACCTGGCGGCGGGAACAGGACGAAGATCAGGCCTACGTGGTCGCCGAATCCCTCTATGAGCGGCTGAAAAACAAGCCAAGAGAACTGGGTCTGGATCGACTGGTCTGCATGATCAATTTTCCGCTCAAGAGCGGAAAGAAGAAAAATCTCTACTATTGGCCGATCGAACCGGGACAGGCCGAGCGTCTTTCCATCGTCTCCACGTTCGACCTGCTCGATCAGTTGACCGGTCCGGACTTTACGGTCGAACGGATGATGGCCCACCTGGCGGCTGCCGTGGTCGCGAACCTCATTCCCCATCTCCCCGGCGTGGGACCGGCCGATTGTCCGTTTTTCTACAACAAGGACCGCGACATCAGCTCGATTGCCGGTCGGCTTCGGTTCTGCGCAGCTTGCCGGCGACAATGTAAGAAACAGGAGGACCAGGATCGCCTCCGGATCGCCGAGCGGCTCCTGGCGGCCTATCCGTAAGTGTCGGAGTGATCGTTCGGGAGAGTGGAATTGCCGGAATGCCTTGCAGAGATTCTCCGGCGTACCGATGTCGAGGGGGGCCGCGCCTGGAAATCTGACGCGTAGCAGCCCCAGCCCCGCATTGAGCGGCGTGAATCGGTGCCAGGAATCACGAACGCGCCGAGATTTCCGGCGCCGGTCCTTCCCCAATTCTTCTTTTACAGGAAGGAATATCCGATGACTCTACGAATCATGGCATTGGGCCAACTGATCGGCAGTTATGACTGGTAGTGTCCTCCGGGGATGATCGTGACCGGCGTCGCGATCGGCCATGTTCCCGACAAGAAAGAGAAACCGGCCTATCTCCTCTTGGAGTGCCGGAAACTGTTTAATGGAGATTAAACGATGGGAGAAACGGTGCCGGGAATCGTTCGAGGGCCACGAGGGAAATGATTACTCTACGTCACCACGCGTCCTACCCAAACGTGAGCAACCTTGAGGACCATGCCCGAGCGCCATCGACGCATCGGGCCCCGCAATGTTCCCCGGAAATGGCGCTAGGACAGTACCCTTGCGGTGACCTAAAACAATTCCTCGAATCATTCCTTTGTCTCTAGCAAAATTTCCTCAACCTAGGCCTAGAAGGCCGGCCTTTAATTTGTCCGGCCATGGCGTCGCAGTGTTACTGATTCCATGAGTCAATCCGTTCAACAATCTGTTTCATCTGCGACTCCCACTCAAATCGATCCCTCATCACCGATTTTTCCATTTGAGAGGCGCTGAGAACTGCCAGATCCATTTTGTCGATACCCTTTCGATTCATTCGGGCTTCGACATACGAAGTGCCAGGCGATCCCTTGCGCGGGAAGAACATGTCATATTGGTTTGGGTCGGGAAGCGCAGCGACACCAATGGCCTTTGCAAGAACAGCCCCTGGCACGTAATTCTCGATCTCCCTCGCATCTGTAACCCAGATGTGCGCTCCAGGAATTCTCATCACCTCAGCGCGAATCCTTCTGACGCGGTCCTTAACCCGTGCCCCCTTAGCCGTTCTGTCACCATCGCAAACAACTACTATGTTCGGATTCACCCGAAACAAATTGACCAACTCCGCCTCCGCATCCTCTGGAGACCTGAACTGTGTTCGTGCCAGGAGTGATCCACCATAGAAAGCGCATTGGTAATCCCGGCCGTCCTGAAGCCGACCTCCGGTGTAGAGGTTAAGCCAGCGGTTGATATAAATGCAGTCCGAAGGACCTTCAACCCAGATGATGCCATTTGCTTGCAGAAGGTCAGAGGGCTTCGCGCCCAATTCAGATATGACGCCCAGGTGATCGAAGTGAGCTGAGACCGTGGCTGCGCGCGCGGCTTCGCCATCGTGTGTGACGTGGATTATTTGAGCGTTCTTAGAAACTCCAAACAAGTCTAACGCCGTGCTCGAATGCGTTGTCAGAAAGATCGTCGCTTTTTCGGTAATGGCATAGCTTTCAAGATATTGAAAAAGTCGTCGCAGCAGCGCCGGGTGAAGGTTGTTCTCGAGTTCTTCAAACGCGAACGTGAATTGCGATTTGGGCTTCCTCTCAATCTCTGGCACGACAAGCAAGTTCAGCAAAACCAAGAACACCGTCTTCAACCCACTCCCGGAATTGCTTAGCGGGATTAAGCCTTTCTTGGCCTCCCCTAAAAACACCTCCCAGTGACCTTCCAGTTTTTCAGAGGCTGCTTCGTCGTGGACTTTTACTTGAATCTCCGTGAACAGCCCGTCACGGCCAAAAACCTTGTTTAGCGCGTCAAGCAAATCGCGCTGAATAACTTCACGAGGGTAGTTGGGACTTGAGGTAAGGATGTAGCGCCGGATGATGTTTGATGCGCCGTGTCCGTCTGGCCCAAGCGCAAGTTGAACTCCCGAAGTTTCAGGTCTGATGTCGCGGTCAGCATGCAGCCGACGAAAAGTCTTGCCAGAAAGCTGGTGGCCAACTTGTTTAACCGACTCGCGAACACGGGCCAGTCGGGCATTCGTCGAATTGTCACCATAGCGAGAACTGGGATCAAAACCAACGGCAAAGACTTCATTTATGGGATTCATGCTTTCATCGATCTCCCATGTCATCGAGGCGCCCACAAAATGCTTCCCATGATCTTTCCAATGGTTTTGAGGCAGGTCACCTCCGTTTGTATTCTCTCGGAAGGATTGCCTCAGGGTCGCCTCGTCTAGTTTGCCAATGCATTTATAGCGCCATCCACGTCCATTCAGCTTCCCCGAGCACAATGCGTCCGCCAGATCCAGCAGGTGCGACTTGCCACTGTTGTTTCTGCCGATAATAACGTTGATCGGCTTGATTGAGTCAAAACCAGCCCAGTCCTTCTTAAAGCACCGATGGCCGCTGAAAAATATTGAATCAGCAATCATGGATATTTGGCCTCCCACATATCAACCTGCCTTTAACGGATGAGCTGTCCGCCATCTGTTTATTTGATGGTGACTCCTTCACATCGCGGAATGCAGTGATAGAGTGCTATGCAGACAAAGCTAGAGATCTGCGAATGGAATTCAAGGGATACATGGATCAATCCTGCCAGCTAGGCAGAAAATCGTTCTAGATGGTGCTCTTCCGGCTGTCTAATAGGCAAGGGCGAGGAATCCCTCTTGGACGCCAGAGATATCAAGCACCTTACGATTTAGGCCGGTTAAACTCCCGCACGGCCTTGACGAGATCTTCCGGCGTGCCGATATCGATATAGGTATCGTGGGGGAAGATCACGCTCTGCAACAACAGCCCCGCTTTCAACGCAGCCTGCAGTACCACCCCCACGGCTAAATCCCCGCCCAGATCATGGGCGGTATTGGCCAATTGCGCCAGATTACGGTGAGTCTCCTCTGCACGCAGAAAGCGGTGGAGAAATTCCGAGAAGGCCGGCGTCCAGACCGCGCAGCACCAACCATAGGTCAAGGTTGTGGTCGCCGGTTTCATCACGATGTTTCGCACGAGGCCGTCGGCGTCGCAATCCACCATGTCCCAGACGCGATGGTCATACACCCGATGTAGCCCTAAGACCACATCCGCACCGGTTCGCTCTTGCGCCGCGATCAGCTGCCGATAGGCATCGTCCGGGCCGAAGAGAATATCGGGAAAGCCGAAGGCCACACGCTTCTGCTCCAGAAAGGGAAAGGCGCGATCGATGGTGTCCGGCGGTCCCAGCGAGCCGGCGATCACGATGTAGGCGAGCGACACCCCCACCACTCCGCCCTCGCGGAAATAATTCGGAATGTCCCATTTGCCGTCTCGAATCACAAGATAGGCTTTTGTAATCCCGGCAGCTCTGAACTTCTCCAAAAGATACTGCGCCGCGACCTTCGGACGAGGCCTCCCGGTTTGCGGATCCAACACGAAGCCGACCGGATAGACCTCCTTGCTGCAGGGGAAGGGTTGCAAGCGTTTCGCCAGCCCGGCGGCGGGCACCAGGCCCACCACTTCCTGTGCGGCAGAGGAAGACGATTCCGGCCGATTGATCGCAAACGTCATCGCACGGGCTCCTTCCCGCCGCCCGACTGCTCACCGGTGATTTCCCGATAGTAGGTCTCCAGCACCGCAGCGCGGGCCGGTTCAATCAGGACCAATTGACGCTGGTCGAAGGTGTTGGCGCAATAGAGATACACGAACGCTCCTGACCGCCCCCATTCGACATGCAACTGCCGGCCGTCCGCCTCCCTGCTGGTGACCTGAGCGGTCACCTGTTTCGACGGTAACGAAAGCCATCCCTGTTCCGCCGAGATCTGATGATTTTCGTACAGTGGCTGGTCGCCTTGTGCCCGAGCCGAGCGGAGCGATTCCAGATCCAGCGGTGGCATGCCATCCGCTTCCGGCGATTCATCCCATCCGCATGCCTGCTCCCGGGGAACGGGTCCCATTACATACAATGGACCGTCATCCGTGACCTCCTCCACCGATCGATAGCGCACCGGGTCCGGCGGGGCGAGCAAGCGAAGGCCGCGAGCGGCCAGCGCGCGCTGGAATGGAATGCGGCGGGCAAGTTGTCTGGCTTTTTCGAAGACCACCATGCGACCACCGGGAGTCAGCCCGGCACGAAGCCGGTCCAGTCGAACGCCCACGCCGATCCGCTGTTCGAATTCCTGCTGGGCCTGCGCGTCTGCCGGGCGTACGAACGTGCTCCAGTCGCGACTGGGTAACCCCGGCTCCTGCTCAGCCTGCAGCAACGTGTGGGTGGCAATGATCAGGTCGAAACAGCCGGCGAGATCCTGTTGATCTAAATCACGGCATTCAAAGCGTACATTGGTCAGGCCCAGCTCCTCCGCCCGCTGCCGGGCAAGATCGACGGAGACCGGCGAGCGATCGATCCCGACAATGGTCGATGCCGGGCACCGTTTCGCATAGAAGGTCGTGAGAATGCCGATGCCGCAGCCGACATCCAGAATCGTCGAGGCATCGCCGAGATGACCGGCCACCCGTGCGCCGACCTCCAGATAATATTCATACCGCTGACTGTAGAGCGCGGGAACGGAGCGGGGCTGAGCGGTCAGATCGTAGAACGCAATTTCAGCAGCAGGACCGTCTGTGGCCTGCCGTTTGGCTTCGATGTGCCGGTGCAGTGTGTCGAGATCTTGCGGCGTGAACACTTCCCGCTGCCAGGCGAAGTAGGCCGCATCGGATTCGACGTGCCGGAGTCCCCACCGGGCTAAGTGCTCGCGCAGGCTCGCTCGTATCTCGTCATTCGTGTCGCCGGGCACAGGGTCCTCTTCACGAGAAACGTTCACGACCCTCGCTCTACGGCCTCTTGAGCATGATGGCGTCCTCGTAGGCCAACGGCACCGGATGGGGGTGCCGGAGTTGACCGCTGCCTAAGACGACATACTTTTCGCAGGTGAGCTGTGTCAGGCCGATCGGCCCTCGCGCATGATGGCGCGAGGAACTCAAGCCGACGTCGGCACCGAATCCAAAACTGTCGCCGGCATTCAGGCGCGACGAGGCATTGACCAGAACCGAACCGGCATCGACCTCTCTGGTGAAGCGCATGGCGGATTCATACGATTTCGTCACGATGACGCAGGTGTGACTCGGACCATGCTGCGCAATGTGGGCCAATGCATCATCGAAGCCCGGCACCATTTTGATCGCCATGGTAGGTCCCTGAAACTGTCGATTCCAATCTGCATCCTGCGCCGGCTTGACAGCCTTGTGTCCGGTCATGAGCATCTGGCCCATGAGCGCCACGGTCTTCGGACAGCCCAGCACGTCGATCTTGAATTCGTCGAGCAATCGCAGGATCAGCGCCGACAGGAGCGGCCTGGCGATGCCTTGATGAACCAGCAACGTGTCCAACGAATTGGCGGCCAACGGTTGCTGCACTTTGGAATTCACCACGATATTCTGGGCCAGCGGAATGTCGACGTCGCCGTCGATGTACACATGGGTGATGCCGCCGTCGTGAGACAGGATCGGCATCTTGGCCTGTTCCTGCACCACCTTACGGAGCCCCGCGCCGCCGCGCGGAATGATCGCATCCAATGCCTTGCCGGACTTGATCAGCTCCAGCGCCGCTTCCTTCTCCGGACGCTCGATGATCGTGCAGGCCCCGGGAGGGATCCCGGCTTCTGCGGCGACCTTCGAGAGACAGGCGGCAATAGTCTGTTGTGTCAGCGTCCAATCCGGGGAACCGCGGAAGACGCACACGTTACCGGACTTCAAGCAGAGCGCCAATGCATCGATCGTTTCAAGCGGCGACAGTTCCGACACGATGCCAATCACCCCGATCGGCACACGGACACGACTGACTTGGAGCCCGTTGGGCTCATCATGACGTCCTAACACCTCACCGAGCGGATCCGGCAGGTCGGCGATCCGGTGCAACCGGTCCACCATGGCCTTGACGTCGTCGGCCGTCATACGAACACGCGCAACCGCGTCTCGCACCCGCTCCCTGTTCTCATACCCGGTCATGGACTTCCCGACTGCGTCCACATCCTTCTCATTGGCAGCCAGGATGTCCTCTTCTGCCTCCGCAATCGCGGCCGCCATTCCCCGC
>WBZX01000777.1_pt1 | contig 27075 bp, 20 predicted proteins | sample 5204211 | NCBI WGS metagenome assembly WBZX01 (sample SAMN12344362, study PRJNA552823) | activated sludge metagenome | biome: Activated sludge suspended growth; feature: Nitrification reactor; material: Wastewater; isolation source: activated sludge from nitrification reactor of wastewater... | reverse complement strand
GATCGCCGACGGCGGCGTCTACTACATCTCGTGGTCGGGCGACGACGCCGGAGGCGCGGGCCCGGCGCGCGACGAGCTCGGCATCGAGGGCATCACGTTCCGTCTGCTCGACGTCTGCGGCAATGGCCTGATGGACAAGGGCGAGGAGTGCGACGACGGCCTGATGAACGCCGATACCGCGGCGTGCACCAGCACGTGCACCACGGCGGTGTGCGGCGACGGCCTCGTGCAAGAGGGCGTCGAAGAGTGCGACGACATGAACACCGATCCCGGTGACGGTTGCGCGGCGGATTGCACGGTCGAGGTCGACCCCGGCACGAGCAGCGGCTCCGACGGTGGCACCACCGCGGCCGACAGCGGCAGCGCCAGCGCCAGCGCGTCGGGTGCGGACACCAGCGGCGGCGACGCCTCGGCGAGCGCGAGCGCGACCGCGAGCGCGACCGCCGGAAGCGACGACTCCGGCGGTGGCAGCGACGAGGGCACCGGCGGCGAGGACGACGGCAGTGGCGGTTGCGTGTGCAACAGCTCCGGCGGCGGCAACCCGCTGTGGGCTGCGTTCGGTGCGTTCGGCCTCGCGCTCCTGCGTCGCCGTCGTCACTGATGCGCCTGCGTGCACGTCTCTTCGTGCACGACGGCAGGCACCGCGGTCGCGTCGAGCGGCCGCGGCGTCGTGATCACGGCAGCCACAACGCGTCGAGCTCGTCGAGCATGCGCGTGTCGCTGACGATCGTGGTGTTGCAGAGGATCGCGCTGGCGGCCCCGAGCTCGGGGTAGATGCGGATCTCCGCGCCGTAGCCCGAGCCGCCGCCGGCGTGGCGCAGGTGCTTGTGGCCCTGCGTCTCGCCCGTGAACCACGACAACGCGTGGCCCGACGGCGCGCCCGAGCCGAGCGGCTGCGGCGCGAACCATGTCGCGTACCACTCGCGTGGTAACAGTCGCGGATCTCGCTCGACGATCGCGGTGAGCAGCGGCGCCCAGCCCCGTACGTTGCCCTCGAGCCCGCCATAGGCGGCGCCGTCGAGATGGAAGGGGTGGTAGCGGATCCAGCCGCCTTCGCGCGTGCGCAGCTTGGCGGGATCTCGCATGAACCCGAGCGCCAGGCCGATGCCAGAGACCACGCGCGTGTAGCCCACCGCGTGTCGCTCGACCGGCGCTTCGAAGTCCAGGAAGGCAGTGACGTCGCGCGATCGCACCACGTCGAGGATCCGCTGGCGCACGAACACGGGGTACGACTGACCCGACGCGCGCTCGATCATCGCGCCTAGCAGGAGGTAGCCGATGTTGGAGTAGCGGGCCTTCTTGCCCGGCGGCTCGGCGCGCGGGTTGTCCTTCAGCACGCGCTCGAGGAAGGCCTGCCGATCGAAGCCCGCGTGGTCCTCCGCGCGGTGCACCCACGCCAGCGGTAGCGGGTTGGGCAGGCCGCCCTGGTGCGACAGCAGCTGACGGGCGGTCATGCCGTTGTCGTAGGGAATCTCCGGCAACGACTCGCGCACCGGCGCGTCGAGATCGACCTTGCCGTCGGCCGCCAGCTGCAGGAGCGCGAGCGCGGTGATGGGCTTGGTGGTCGAGAAGCAATGGAACGTCGTCGCCGGCGTGACGCGGCGTGGCGGCCGACGACTGGCGAAGCCCGCCGACGAGGTGCGTGTCTGCGTGTCGGCCGTGCGAAACCAGTACTGCACGCCCTCGTTGTGGCCGAAGCGCTTGCGCAGGTGGCCGGAGACCTTGGTCGGAACCGAGTCGTCCACGCGGATGCGGTGAGCATGCCACGAGCGCCGGCGACGGGTCGGCCTCCGGCGCCGTCGCCCCGTCGCCGGGGCACCGCACGCCGGTGCCAACGACCGTGCGAGCCGCGAGCGCGACGCGGTCGTGGCACCATCGCTGGCGTGGTTGCCGAGCACCTACGTCCTCGGGCGATGGCGGCGGGCGCGTTGTGGGTCGCCTCATTCGCCTGCGCCGCATCCAACCCGCCTTCGCGCCCGCGAGACGCGACGACCGTGCACGCCTCGGCGGACGCGAGTCCTGTGCACGCCGTCGCCGAGACGGCGGTCCCCGCATCGCGCGCGGTCGCGTCGGATCGCACGCACCACTTCGCGCGCCCAGCCCAGTGGCCACCGGCCCTGCTGTTCCCCTCCATCTACGATCCCGGAGATGCGTCGGTGTCGAGCGGCGAGGGGGGTGATCTCCGCGTCACCCATCACGTCGCCGATGCGTCGTACCCCGAGGTCGCGGCGACGTGGGGCGAGGTCCTCGAGAACGGTGGCTTCACGCGCGTGGCCCCGTGTGTCGAAGCGCCGCGTCACAGCTGCGCGTGGGTCGGTCACGATCGCCGCGTCGGCGTCGACATCGGTGCGAACGGCAACGGCGAGGTCGAGGCCACGGTGCAGTGGCTGCCGGTCGGGCATCAGCCCGTCTCGTCGCTGCCGGGACCCTGCGTGAAGCCGCCCGCGCAGACGCGCGAGATCCTGGTGACCTCGTCGGGCGTCGATCAGCAAGGCGAGTTCCGCCAAGCGTCGGTTCGCTGGCTGTTGTCGACGACGCCGCTCATCGACCTCGACGGCGATGGCCAGCTCGACGTGGTCGTGCCGCACGCCAAGGACGGTACCTGCCCGTGGGAGGTGCCCCACGATGCCTACGTGATGCGCGGGAGCTGCGGCCACCGCATCGGCACGTTCGTCGGATTCGTCGACGCCAGCTCCCACGTCGCCGGCTTCGATCACGGCCTCCGCGAGCTGCACACCGCGGCGTCGTGGGCCACGCGCGGTGGCGCGTCGCTGGTGCCCGATCACCACACGCGCTCCCGTCGCTACGCGTTCGATGGACAAGCGCTGCGGGTCGTCGACGACGCGACGCGCAGTGGGCGTTGCCACCACTGCAGCGTCTCTCACTGCGCGGCGCCGTAGCTCACGGCTGCGGCGCCGGCTCGGAGCCCCCGCTATGGCACGCAGACCGGCAGCGTCTCGATGTTCGACACCGAGACGTCGCCGCCCGGTCCGAAGTCGAAGTTGCCGATCTCTTCGACGGTGTTGCTGCCGTCGATCGCGACGCGATACATCGTCGTGTCACCGGCGACCCACACCACGCGATCGACGGGATCGTAGGCGAGGCCGGTCGGTGACCACGTGAAGGCGGTGTCGGCGACCAGCTCGAGCGTGCCGGCGACGGGGTCGAGCGCGAAGATGTCACCGCTGGGGCCGTGGGCGTAGAGCAGGCGCTGGGTGTGGCAGTCGAAGGTCATGCCACACGAGCCGGCGTCGAACGGCGTGCCGCCCAGCGTCAGCGGCACCGAGCTGAGCACCGCACCGGTGGTGGGATCGAACTCGGCGACCTCGTCGGTCGCGTTCTGCACGCCGTAGAGCAGACCGTCGACGCCGAAGCCGAGGCCGCAGAAGACGTCGATGCCGTGGGACTGCGGCAGCGCAGTCGTCGTGCCCTCGGCCTCGCTGCCGTCGCAGACCCCGAGGTACTCGACGGAGTAGAGCCGGTTCTGCGAGTCGTTGTTGAGGACGATGAGGCCGGTCTCGTCGATCGTCGCCGATACCGGGTTCCACTGGAATGGCGTGTCGAGCGGGGCCACCGTCGAGAGTGCGGCGTCGAGCGTGCTCGCGGTCGCGACCACCGGCTGGAAGCCCTGGTTCACGAATGCCGTGAGCGCCATCGTCGAGGGGTTGAGCGCATCGTTGCCGTCGAAGCAGTCGGCGCCCGGCACCGCGGTGCCGCTGGGGTTCGCGTCGCCCCAGCCGTCGCCGTCGGCGTCGGTGCTGCACTGGGTCGGATCGGCCTCGGCCTCGGCCGCACCCGGGAAGGTCTCGGCGTCCTCGTCGTCGCAGTCGGTGCCCGCGTCGACGCCGGGCCCGGGGTTGTCGTCGCCCCAGTCGTCGCCGTCACCATCGTGCATGCACGCGGTCGCGTCGTCGTTGGGCGCCGCGCCGGGGAAGGTGTCCGCGTCGCCGTCATCGCAGTCGTCGTCGTTGTCGACGGTGCCGGGCGGGGGGTCCATCGCGTTCACGCAGCCCTCAGGATCGCCGAAGCCATCCATGTCGGCGTCGGGGCACCACTGCGTGCCACCTTCGCTGTCACTCGCGCTGCCCGAGTCCGAGGCCGAGTCGCTTGCGCTGGCCGAGTCGGTCGCGCTGGCCGACGCCGATGCGGTGGCCGAGTCGGTGTCGGTGTCGCTGGCCGACGCGCTCATCGAGGCCGAGCCCGCGGTCAGCGTCGCGCTGGCGGAGTCGGAGTCGGAGATCGTGTTGCTGTTCGAGTCGGTCTCGCCGGTGCTGCCGCTGGCGCCATCGGTCTGCTGCACCGGACACGCCGATTGTCCCAGACCATCGTCGAGGCACGGATCGGCGCAGGCACCGAGCGCCATCGCCAAGGCAGCGAGTGTGGCGCGGGGCAAGAGGCGACGGTTCGGTACCACGATCGACACGGCTGCAGGCACACGAGTCCCAGGGCTAGGCATAGCGATCAGAGTACATCAGCCGATGTCGCCGAGACCAAATCCCGGCGGTCGATGGCGCGCGTCGAGCGTGCTACGGTGGATCGCGATGCGTGGACGGGCGGCGGGTTGGTTTCCGAGCATGGGCGCGCTGGTCGCCTCGTTGGTGTGCGGTGCCTGCCGCCACGACACCAGCCATGCCGACGGCGGTGGCAGTGCGGGCGACAGCAGCGGCGGCGGCAATACGGTCAGTGCGACCGCGGCCGAGGCCGACGGGACCGCGGGCGATTGCGTGGCCACCTGCGACGACGGCGATCCGTGCACGATCGATCAGTGTGACGGCGATACCTGCACCCACGCACCGCTGGTCGACAACGCCTGCCGCCCCGCGATCGACGTCGAGTACCCGCCCCGCGCGGCGACCGTGACCGGCGCGGCCGGGTCCCCGAGCGTCACGGTGACCGGCAACGTCCACAGCGGCCTGGGTGACATCACCGCCCTGACGCTCGGTGGCGAGCCGGTCGAGGTCGCGCAAGACGGCAGCTTCAGCCACACCGTCGATGCGGTGGTCGGCGGCAACCTCCTCGTGTTCGAGGCCACCGACAGCGCCGGCAACACGCGCCGTCGCGTGCAGTCGTTCCTGTGGTCGACCGGCTTCCGCGAGCCGATGACCGCGGGCGACCAGCCCGTGCCCGAGGGGCTCGGCTTCTGGCTCGGTCAGGAGTCGCTCGATGACGGCGACCACGCGCTGCCGCTCGACGATCTCGCGACCGCGCTCGAGCTCGCGTTGGCGTCGTTCGACACCAACCAGTTCGCCGATCCGACCACGCCGATCACCAGCAGCGCAGGCTTCGACATCTACCTCAGCTCGCTCGATCTCGGCAGCGCCGAGGTCTCGTTGCAGGGCGCCGACGGTGGCATCCGCATCGGCGCGGCGATCCAGGACATCGTCGGCGACCTCGTCTTCGACTGCACCAACTTCGGTTGCGAGCTCGCCGGTGGCGACGGCACCGGCGGCGTGAGCGTGGCCGCGGTGCAGGTCGACGGCCTGCTCTCGATCGACGTCGACGCCGAGCACCACCTGGTCGCGACGCTCTCGGGCGTCGACGCGACCGTCGATCCCGACGACGTCGACATCTGGTCCAACAACGGCTGGACCAACTTCCTGCTGTCGGTGGTCGAGATCTTCATCCACGACTCGCTGGTCTCGAGCCTCGAGGGCGCACTCGAGGACCAGATCGAGTCGAACCTCGGCCCCGCGCTCGCCGGCGGCCTGTCGGACCTCTCGCTGGCGACGACGTTCGATTTTCCCAACCTCGGCAACGCGCGCAAGCTGATCCCGGTCGAGCTCGTGGCCGATTTCGCGAGCACCGATTTCCACGACGGCGTGAGCCCACCCGATCCTTCGCCGCCGCGGGGCGGTGCGGTGGTGCTGCGCGCGGGCGGCTATCCGACGCTGTCGGTCACGCCCTACGAGAACGACGGCGTACCCAACCGCGACGGCTGCGGGGCCGGCCCGCAGGCGCTCTCGATGCCGCGCAGCGCGCCGCTCGAGATCGTGCTCGCCGACGACACGCTCAACCAGCTGCTGTTCGCGGGCTGGCGCGGCGGCCTGCTCGAGTTCCCGCTGGGCGATGGCGCCGGCGGCGGGCTGCTGGAGGACCTGAAGGTCGACGTCAGCGGCATGCTCGCGCCGACGATCTCCGACTGTGGACCCGGCGGAAAGCTGCTGGCGACGATCGGCGACATCCGCATCGACGCCAGCTTCACCAGCAACGGCAACCCCGTCGAGTTCACCGCTTTCACCACACTGGTGGTGGAGATGAGCCTGAACGCGGGTGAGACCGGCGTCTCGATCGATCTCGGCGAGGTCGAGCTGGTGCAGACCGAGCTCACCGCCGACGACGCCCACATCGGCATGGAGGAGTCGCTCACCGAGCTGCTCGAGGCGCAGCTGGTGGTGGGTCTGCTCGGTCAGCTGGGGACCGACGGTTTCGCTCAGATCACCCTGCCGGAGATCGATCTGAGCAGCAAGCTCGGGTTGGCACCTGGGACCGCGCTGATCACGATCCACGCCGACGAGGTCGTGCGCGACGGCGGGAACTCGGTGATCTCGGCGCGCTTCTGAAGCCGACCGGCGCAGTGCCGCTATGGCTTCGGCGTCTCGCCGCGCAGCACCGCGCCGTCGACCGCGAAGCGCCGATCGGACTCGCTGCTGTGCGCGCCGTCGCGTGTGATTCGGTGCTTCTCGAACGTGTACGCGGTCTCGTCGACCATGCCGGACGGCAGGCGAACCCAGCCCTCGATGACGACGCCCGCGAGCTTGTCGTCGCGCACGTGCACGGGCGTGAACGCGGGGCTGCCAGGCTGTGAGAACGCCGGCTCGCTGGCCGTGACGAAGTCGTGGCCGAAGGCGTGGCTGACCTCGTCGACCCACGCGCGGGCGATGGTGTGCTTGTCTTCGAGGCTCGCCGACGCGAAGCCACGGGTCGCGAGGCCCGCGACCGAGGCCTCGTCGGTGGACCACTGCCGGTCCACCAGCGTGCCGCTGTGTTGGCAGCCGCGATCGTTGGCGAACGAGCCGATCACGACCACGCGGGGGAAGCTCGGCGGCCACGCGATGCAGTCGCTGTCGTCGAGCGTGACGCCGTGGGGCCGCAGCGCGTCCGCGACGGCGGCTCGATCATCGCGCGGCAGCAGTGCCGGCAGCTCGGGCTCGGGGCTGTCGCGATCGGTCGGCTTGGCGGGCGGCGTGGGCGCATCGCCGTCGGAGCCCGGCGTCGAGGTCTTCGCACATGCCGTGAGAGCGACGAGGGACAGCGTCAGCGTGCGGAGCATGAAGGTCGCGAGCGTAGCAGCACCGCTTGCCCGCCTCTGACTTCTTTGCGGGGTGCTGCACCTCGGTGCGTAGACCGAGGCGCTGCGCACCCCAACTGTAATCCGCGCGGGCGCCGAGTTACCGACGGCAACGCGGGTGAAGACCTGCGTGGGGGATGTGACGATGCGACGCTCAGCATGGTTGTGGATTGCTTCATGTCTGGCGGGTTGCTACGCGGGTGCGAGCCCGATGGGCGCCGACGGCAGCAGCGGCAGCGAGGGCGATACGTTGCCCTCGGCAACGGTGGGCATGGGCAGCGACGGCAGCAGCGGCAGCGGTGGAGGCCCCGGCACCACGCAGGGCGGCGGTGACTCGAGCTCGGGCGGTGGCGGCGAGGAGAGCACCGGCGGTGGCGGCGACGACTATCCGACCGATCCCTTCGATGGTCTCCCCGACGGCGAGGACCAGCACGATGCGCTGTGCGCCCGCGGGCATGGCGACCCGATCTCGCAGGCGTTCTGCGCCACCGACGATCAGCCGACGATCGCGAGCCTCGTGGAGCTGCAGAACTTCATTGGTCTCGACATGACCGATCCGACGACCACGTCGTTCGCGCTCAGCTCGCACTCGTCGTCGCTGGTGATGCGGCTGGTCTCGCCGATCAACCCCCGCGCCATCATGTTCACGCGACCGCGCGGCGGCCAGCCGCGCCAGGGCAACGTTCTGCCCAACGATCACTACGCCGCGCTCGGCTTCACGCGCGGCGAGCAGTTCGTCGAGCTGGTCGCCAAGGACACCACGGCGAACGACCAGCTGCGCTTCTTCCTCTTCAAGTTCGAGCAGGCGTGCAACGACCAGCCCGGGGGCTGTTCGCCCGGTGATCTCTTCACGCCCGCGATCGAGAGCGACTACACCAAGTACACGCTCTACGAAGACGTCGACATCGCCAACACCATCTTCGACTGCAAGCAGTGCCACGAGCCCGATGGTCCCGGCACGCCATCGATCCTGCGCATGCAGGAGCTGCAGTTCCCGTGGACGCACTGGTTGTTCGACGAGCCCCAGGGCAACGTCTTCCTGTGCGCGGACTTCCGCGCCGCGCACTCCGGTGAGGACTACGCCGGCATCCCCGCGCTCAACTACGCCAGTGGCTGCCGCGCCCCGCAGGGCACCTTCGCTGGCCCACCGGCGCTCGAGAACTTCGTCGAGAACAACGGCTTCATCGCGCAGCCCAACCAGTTCATCACCGACATGATCAACAACGAGGTCACCGCCTCGAATCCGATGCAGCCGGGCGTGAACGTGCCGCCGGGCCAGAGCAACACCTGGGATGGTCTCTATGCCGCCTACCTCGGCGGCAGCGCGATCCCGCCGCCGTACCACGACTTCCGCGTGACCGATGCGCAGAAGGTCGCCGACATGACCGACGCGTACCTCGACGTGCGCAACGGCGTCACCTCGCCCGATCAGCTGCCCGACATCAGCGACGTGTTCCTCGATGCGGCGCTGCCCGACATGACGATCACGCCGCGGCCCGACGCGACCGGCGAGGAGATCCTCACGCAGATGTGCATCCAGTGCCACAACTCGCGGCTCGATCAGTCGCTCACGCGCGCGCGCTTCAACGTCGAGACCCTCGATCAGATGTCGGCGGCCGAGAAGCAGCTCGCGGCCGATCGGCTCCGGGCCCCGAAGGACTCGGCGCTGCTCATGCCGCCGGCCCGCTTCCGGCACCTCACCGACGAGCAGATCGAGCTCGCGGCCGCTGTGCTCGAGCAGTAGAGGACGGCGGGCTCGCGGGCGGTTTCACGGGGCGAGCTTGCGAGACCCAGGACTTCGACACCCTCTGCAGTGCTCGAGGGCGACGATCTGAGGTGCGAGGCGCCCGAGTGGTATCACGATCCCAACTGGATCGAGTTCTAACCGGTCGACTGAGGTTGCGTGCGCCGCTCGACCTCGGGTATCCATCGGTCGTGCCTACTCCCAGGATGGGTGTCGCAGCGCGGCTTCTCGCGTGCATCGTCTCGAGCGTCGCCTGCGCGCCGAAGTGGCCGGAGGGGCTCGAGGCGCCGTCGCGTGAGCTCGTGGTCGGCGGTGAAGGGTTCTTGCGGACCTACGACAACGGGCTGGTGCTGTTCGTCGCGCCGGATCCACGCACCGCGCTCGTGCAGGTCGACGTGCGGCAGCGCGTCGGCAGTCGCGACGATCCACCGGGCAAGCCCGGGCTCGCGCATCTCGTCGAGCACCTGATGTTCCAGATCCCGACCGGTGGTGAAGGTGCACCGAAAGTGGCGACCGCGCTGAGTGCTGCGCTCTCGTTCAATGCGACGACATCGCTGGACGAGACCGACTACACGCAGACGGGTACCGCAGAGGATCTCGAGACCTTCATTCGCGTGACTGCGGCGCGCTTGGGCGCCGACTGCCGCACAATCGATGATGCAGCGTTCGCGCGCGAGAAGGAGGTCGTGCGCCTCGAGCACGCGTGGCGACGCGACACGATCCTCCCGCAGATCATCGATGAGGTGCTCTCGCAAGCCTTCCCCGCGGGGCACCCATATCGCCGCACGATGATCCCGGCCGAGGCCGAGTTCGCGTCGATCACCCGCGAGGACGTCTGCGCGTTCATGGATCGCTACTACACGGCGGGGCAGGCCAGCGTCGTCATCTCTGGTGCGGTCGAGCCCGGGGAGGTGGCCGCGCTGGTCGAGCAGCATCTCGCCCACCTGCCGAACCTCACGGTGGAGCCACGCGTCGCGGTGCCCTCCGCGGCGCTGGGCGGGCGAACCGTCGAGGTGGTCGCGCCGGTCCAGCGCCCGGCGACGCTGCTGCTCTACGAGATGCCGCCGCGCTTCACGGTCGACCACGCCGCAGCAGACGTCGCGTTCGCGATGCTGCCGGTGTTCGTGCTCGTCGGCGAGATCGTCGCGGGGTTGAGCGGCAAGACGAGCATGGCGACGAGCGTCCCGGTCGCGTTCGGCGGCAAGTCGTCGACGCTGGTGGGCGTCATGATCGAGACCGATCTCCCCGAAGACCTCGACGCTGCGACCGAGCGAGCGCTGGCCTCGATCGACGCCGGCTTCGGCTTGGCCACCGGCGGTTCGGCGTTCCGCGATGTCTATGACGAGGGCCGTCAGCGTACGCGTCGTCAGCTGCTCGACGAGATCGCGTCGCTCGAGCAACGGGGGCGCGCGTACGCGGACTACCTCGAAGAGGGAGATGCGCCGGGGTTCGTCGGGGCCGCGTTGGCCACCGTCGATGGTCTGAGCGGCGACGCGGTCCAGCAGGCCGGTCGCGAGTACTTCGCACGCTCGCGGGCGCTGGTCGTCGAGGTCGTGCCCGGCGGGAGCGTGGAGCGGCCGCGACTCGACCGCGCCGCGTTCGAGGCCCCACCCGATCTCGCGGAGGACTTCTCCGCCGCGGAGCTCGACGACGATGCCGCCGCCCACGTGCCCCTGCCGTTCACGGCACGCGTGCCCGATCGCGCGAACATCCGCCGCCGCGTGCTCCCGAACGGTCTGGAGATGGTGTTGATCCGTTGGACCGAGGTGCCCGTGCTCGACGTGCGGGTCGTCGTCGGCGGCGGCCACCAGGACGCCCCCGACGCGCGCCCCGAGGTCCCCGAGCTCGCCGCGACGATGTATGGAGCGCGCGACGATCGCCTCGGTCGAAGGGCGGCGAACCCCTTCGATCGCACGGGCACGCAGTTCGAGTCGTTCGTGCGCAGATCCACCACCACCTACGCTGCGCGCAGCCTGTCGATCTACCTCGACCACATCATCGCGGGGATGGCCGAGCTGGTCGTCGAGCCCGTGTTCGCGCCCAAGCGCTTCGACGAATGGCTCGCGTCGCGCCGCGCCGAGCTCGTCGAGCCAGAGGCGACCCGCGACGCGACGCGGCGCAACACCGTGCGCGCTGCGCTTTACGGCGAGGGGCATCCGTACGCGCGACCGGAGTCGGCGCGCCTCGAGGATCTCGCCGACCTCGTCCGCCCACAGGTCGACGCATTCCGTCGATCGCACGTGCGTGCAGACAACACCACGGTGATCGTCTCGGGCGGATTCGATCTCGACCTGGCGGCCGACCACGTCGAGGCCCACTTCGGCGCCGCGAAGCGCCGGGGCGTCGATGCGAGGTGGCTCGCGCGCGGCGACGCGGCGTCCAGGCCCGAGGTCCCCGAGCCGAAGCCCGGCCCGAAGCGCGTCTTCATGGAGGTGGACGATGGCCGCGCACAGACCGAGCTCACGATGATGTTCCCGCTGGCCGCGGTGGTCGGCCCCGACCATGCGGCGCTGGCGATCGCGGTGGAGATCCTCGACCACGAGCTCGAGCGGCTACGCGCGCAGTCGGGCCTGACCTACGGCGTGGACGCGGTCCTCGATGATGACGAGCCGAAGGTGATCGTGCACGGCTTCGTGGACAGCGCGCGCGTGGTCGAGGCACTCGACGGCGTGAACGCAGTGCTCGCCGCGGTGCGCGGCGGCGAGGGCTTCGAGCGTCGATTCGTCGCGGCGCGGCGCGCCCTCGTGCATCGCATGCTCGACCGTCAGGGTGATCCTGGGGAGCACGCCGACCTCCTCGTCGAGGCCATCCGCGAGGGGCTTCGACTGGACTACTTCGATCACCTGCCCGAACGCCTCGCGAGATCGACGCCCGCGCAGGTGCGCGAGTCGATCGCCCGGGTGTTGGCGGAGGATCGCCGCGTCACCGTGCTGCAGGGGCCCAAGCGCGCCATCGAGGCGGTGCGCGACAGCGACGCGTCGACGCGGTGAGGTTCGCGGTCGTCGTCGACCATCCGCGGTCGACGATCGCGGTCTCGCGCCTGGCGGGCGTCGTTCACGATGCCGGTGGCGATGCGGGCGCGCCCTCGAGTCCGGCGAGCTCCGCCACGATCGCGTACGACGCGATGCGCTCCGCGGGATCCCAGGTCGTGGTCGTGATGATCAGCTCGTTGGCGCGGGTCTGCTCGACGAAGCGCGCGAGGCCGTCGCGCACGGTGCTGGGTGAGCCGACCACGGCGTGACGCAGCATGTGCTCGGCGTGCTGCTTCTCGGCCGCGGACCAGTGGCCTTCGATGTCGTCGAGCGGCGGCCGGAACTTGCCTGGTTGGCCGCGCACGAGGTTGGCGAAGGCCTGCTGCACGGTGGTGAACGAGCGACGCGCGGCGTCGTCGGTCTCGGCGGCGAGGACGTTGAGGCCGAGCATGGCGTAGGGCTGCTCGTGCTGCGCCGAGGGCACGAAGCGCCGGCGGTAGATCGCGAGCGCGTCCATCAAGGCGTCGGGGGCGAAGTGCGAGGCGAACGCGAACGGCAACCCGTACGCGGCCGCGAGCTGGGCCCCGAACAGGCTCGAGCCGAGGATCCACAGCGGCACGTCGCTGCCGGCACCCGGCGTCGCGACGATCGCCTGCGTGGGGCTCGGGCGCGCCAGCAGCTGCTGCAGCTCTCGCACGTCGTCGGCGAACGCGTCGGCGCGCGCGGGGTCGCGACGCAGGGCGCGAGCGGTGCGCCCGTCGCTGCCCGGCGCACGACCCAGGCCGAGGTCGATGCGGCCAGGGTGCAGCGCCGCGAGCGTGCCGAACTGCTCGGCGATCACGAGCGGCGCGTGATTCGGCAGCATGATGCCGCCGGCCCCGATGCGGATCGTCGATGTGCCCGCCGCGAGGTGGGCCATCACCACCGCCGTCGCCGCGCTCGCGATGCCGGGCATGCCGTGGTGCTCCGCGACCCAGTGGCGCCGGTAGCCCAGACGCTCGGCGGCGCGGGCGAGCCCGAGGCTCTCGTGCAGCGCATCGGCGACGGTGCCGCCCTCGCGGATCGGCGCGAGATCGAGGATGGACAGCGGGACGGCGAGCGACGACATGACGGTGCACGCGATCGGACGCCGACCGCGACGCCCAGGTTACCCGCGTGCGCAGCGATCGTCCGCGCGTGGGCGGCACCGGTTGATGGTCGCCCGCGGGATCACGGACCGCAGCCGGCGGTGTGCTTGTAGAACACCACATCCTGGTCGACGTCGTTGACGAGGATGAACGCGTTGACGCGGGGGATGTAGCGCCAGCGTCCGTAGGTGCCACCTGACGCTTGTGGTGCCACGGGGGCGCCTTCGGCCGAGAGCTCGCTCCACGTCTTGCTCGCGAGATCGAGACGCCACGGCGCGCCGCCGGACCACGCGACCATGGCGTCGGCGACCGGATCGTAGTCGACGCCAGGCCCCGTGGCCTCGATCACGACCGCGCCGCCGGTGTGGATCACCTGCTCGTCGTGACCGGCGACCGCGGCGGCATTGGTGAACTCGCCACCGCCCTGCGTGATCCAATCGTCGGTGACGTGCTCGCCGGCGGCGAGATCGTAGACCAGGTAGAGCCGCGCGCCGAGGAACCACACCAGCCCGCGCGAGCTGTCGACCACGCCGCGGTAGTCACCCGAGATCGAGTAGCGCGGCCAGTAGGGCGGCGTGCCGTAGTCCTCGAGCTTCGTCCACGTGTTGCTCGCGGCGTCGAAGGCGTGCAGGCCGTAGTCGTGGTGCATGATCACGCGATCGCTGGCGGCGTCGTAGGCCGTGCCGTGGGCGTAGGTGAACGCCATCGGCGGTTGCACGCCGGTGTCGTGCCAGCCCGAGGCGTGATCGAACGTCCACGTGCGGTTGGTGATGCCGCCGTTCTCCCACTGCGATCCGCCCCACGCAAACAGGCGCTGCGCGCCCGTGAGGTACTGCAGCCCGTCGTAGGTGTGGCGCGACACGGGCTGCCCATCGGGCAAGGGATCGGCGTCCTTCAGATCGACCGACGAGTGCTCGGTGAGTCGCGACCAAGCGAGCGTGCCCAGGTCGAAGGCGTAGAGCGCGTTGTCCCCGGAGTCGGTGTGACCGCCGCCGAAGATCAGCATCTGCCGATGCACCGGATCCCACGCGCCGCCGCTCCACGCCGCGATGACGGACGCACACATGTATTCGCTGAGATCGTCGGAGCACGCCGCACGCATCTTCGTGTCGGGCGCAGACCACCAGGTGTCGGCGGGGAGCTCCGCGATGTCGCGCTCGAGATCGGTGAGCGGCGCACCCTCGCCGGCGCAGCCGCCGGGGCCGACGGGTTCGCCGGTGGTGGTGGTGTCATCGCCGGGGTCGCCGGTGGTTGCGGTGACGGCCGAGGTCGCTTCGGCCGAGGTGTCGGTGGTGATGCCGGTGGCGTCTGCACTGGTGGAGACGCTCGTCGAAGCCGTCGACGCCGCGCCGGTGGAGGACTCGGCGGACGCGTCGGCATCGTGGGTGCCGTCGCTGCCGCAAGCGGCGAGGGCGAGCGCGACGGTGACGTGGTGGATCGCGGGGGAGCGGTGGCGCATCGGGGGCGAAGGGGAGGTCGCACGAGGCTGCCCAGACGGCTCACTGCAACTCCTGGCCTGCCATGCCAGCTTCGAGTGATGCCCACGACCCCCGCTCGGTTCACGTGATCGGGTCGCCGCCGGCGCCGACCCGATCACGTGAAGCACGGTGCGGGCTCGGGCGTAGCTCTCTCGAGTCCGGCGATTCGCACTCGCTGGGATCGGGTCCCCCTCCCCGACGACCATGAGCGACTTCACATCCATCTCCATCCACAACGGCTACGGCAACGTGCACATGAACCGGTTCCGCATCTGCGTGAGGCCGCCGCGTGACCGGAGCCAAATCGCAGCCATCGGCGGTTCCCTGATGGCCAACATGCCGCGCTACATGGCGGCCAACACCGCCTCGGTGCAGTGGAGCGATCGAACCTGGAACGGCAGCGGTACGCTGCGGTTCCGCGGCGTCGCGCGCATCAGGCCGTTCAACGTCTATGTGACGATCCCGGTCGCTGGCATTCCGATCCCGGTGCCAGTGCCCGAACGCGTGCGCGATTGGATGATGCCCGACCTGCACACCGACTGCGTCGGGCTCGTGACCAAGCATGGCACCGGCTTCACCGTGCAGACGCTCAAGCGCGAGTTCGAAGACGACAACGACAAGCAGATCCGCCAGGCCGCGGGTGCGCTCGCGAGCATCCTCGCGGCGCTGGTGCCCGGCGGTGGCTTGCTGGTCGCGATCATCGCTCGCAAGCTGGCCGACATCGCGGTCTACTACAACCAGTGCCACTTCCTCGCCGGTCGTCGCGCGTTTCGCTTCGACGTGGGCAGCTCGTTCGGCTACCGCGATGATCGCTGTGTATTCGAGACCGTCGCGATCGAGCGCTTCTCCAGTCAGGTGATTGCCGGCTCCGAGATCGCCATGGGCAGCATCCCGGCGATCGTGAAGCAGGTCTGGGGCGAGATGCTGACCCAGTTCGTGCGTCACCACGGGCTCACGCCGATCGTCGACGAGCCGCCCGGCAACGGGTGGAGCCGGTGGGGCAAGGCGGTGCACTGCATGCAGACCGAGGTGTTCCCCAGCGTGGCCGAGATCAGGGGCAACGTGCACTTCGGCACCATGAGCGCCGAGCACCGCGACATCCTCGAGCCGCGCTGATCGAGGCGGCGCCGTGCACGACGGGGGACCTGGGCGTCACCGCGCCATCGAGACGGCGACGACCAGGTCTTGCGGCGGTCGAGGCAGCGCGACGATCAGTGGTTGCCGCACCTGTCTCGCCGCGCCGGCGCCGAGGCAGCCCCAGTTCACGGCCGTTGGTGCCATCGTCGGCCTGCTCGATGGAGAATCGGCCGGTGCCGTCGGTGCCTTCGAGCATGACGCCGCGCACCAGGTAGATGCGGCCTCCCGCAGGAACGACGAGACCCTCGGTGTCGATCGCGAGACCGGGCACCTCGTCGATCGGCACCCAAGCGCGGGTCGAGAGCGAGGCCTCGGCCGCGGCCCGTGCTGCGGACGCGACGACGCGGAACTGCTCGTCGGGCACGCGGTGTCGCGGCCAGTCCCACGACGCAGGCGGTGCGTACCATGCGTCCGGCTGACCGCGGATCGTTCGTCCTGCGCAGCCGCAGGGCAGGCCGAGCAGAAGGCAGAGCGCGAACAGACGCGACGTCGAGCGGGCGCAGAACAAGGCCGACGCAATCGTAGAACGAGACGCGCCCTCCCGCTCGCGACGAGGGCGACACCCCGCCCGCAGAGCCCGTCACGCCCGCGCCACGTCCAACATCTGCGGTTCGTCTCTCTAGGGCTCGCGCGGGAACCGGTCGTGGCCCGGTGTCCCCCGACCGGTCCGGAGGCCGTCATGGACCGATTGGAACCAGCTCGAGCTGCAGCGGCCCGCTGCACTGCGGTGGCGGGAGCCGCGTGCGCACGCCGTCGCGGGGGCAGGTGGTCAGATCGCCCGACTTGGACTCGTGCTTGGTCGTGCCCACCATGCCCGTCAGTTCGTAGGCACCGATGCGCGCGCTCCGGATGAAGTGCGTCGCCTTGGCGCAGTCTCCCGCGAGAAGCTTCGCGCTCGCGCCGGCGACATCGGCCCGTTGCTGACCGATGGCGATGGCGCGCAGCTCGAGCGTCTCGCCGGGCTCGAGGGTGAGCGGTGGCGTGGCTGCCCCCCACAGCGACGCGGCCGCATCCTCGGCGGACGACACCCGGCGTTGGATCTCGTCGCGGCGGCCCGCCACGAATCGATAGCGCCCCTCGAGACGGCACGACTCGAGGACCGTGATCGATGTGCAGTCGAACGCCACCACGGCGAGGTCTCGCGACATGGCCTGCGTGATCGACGACTGCTGGGTCGCATCGACTTGGAGCAGTAGCGGCGACGCTCGCTTGCCCGCACACGGCGATGCCGAAGTCGCCTGCACGCCGGCAGCCTGCGGGGCGATGTTCGTCGCCGACGAAGACGTCGGTGGGACCGTGGGGGTCGCCGGATCGCAGGCGAGCGACAGGCTCGAAGCAACGCCCAGGACCGCACGGAGGATCGGGCCGACGGCCTGCGTCATGCATTCCAGCGTACACCGATTGTGGTCGAGCTGCGCCGACCGCCACCCTCACAGTAACCCGAGCTCGCGGGCCCGCAGCGCCGCGCGGGTCCGATCGTTGACGTCGAGCTTGGTGAAGATGTTGGTGAGGTGGTTCTTCACCGTGCCCTCGGCGATGTGCAGCGTGCTCGCGATCTCCTTGTTGGTCGCGCCGCGGGCGAGCAAACGCAGCACGTCGATCTCACGGCGCGACAGCCCGGCGGTGTCGGTCGGCGCATCGCCGAGGCGTCGCGCCATGCGGGCGAACTCGGTAACGACCTTGTGCGTCACCGCGGATGCCAGGCGCCCACGACCCTCGGCGGCTTCGCGGATCGCATCCGCGATCTCCTCGGCATCTGCGTCCTTCAGCAGGAATGCGAGTGCTCCCTCGCGCAGCGCCTCGAACACGAGCTGGTCGTCGTCGAAGGTGGTGAGCACGACGATGCGCGCGTCGCTGCCGGCCTCGCGCAGCCGCCGGATCGTCTGCACGCCATCGAGTTCGGGCATGCGCAGATCGAGCAGCACCACGTCGGGCTGCAAGAGCGCGACCTGGCGCAGGCACTCGAGGCCGTTCCCCGCCTGCCCGACGATCTGCAGGGTGCCGTCGCCCGCCAGCAGGCTGCACAGCCCCTGGCGGAACAACGCCTGATCGTCGACCACGAGCACGCGCGGGATCATGCCGCGTCGACCTCCACCCGCAGGCAGAACCCGTTGCCCGCCGACGAAGACACGTCGAGGCGACCGCCGACCGACTGCAGGCGCTCGGCGATGCCGCGCAGGCCGAAGCCATGGCGCAGGTCGTCGGTGCCGGCGCCATCGTCGACGACCTCGAGCCGCACGCTCGACGCCGTGTACTCGAGCCGCACCGACACCGCGTGGGCGCGCGCGTGCTTGACGACGTTGGTCATGGCCTCCTGCAGCGCGCGATAGATCGCGAACTCGGTGGCCGGCGCCAGCGCTCGCTCGTCGCCGATGACGGCGACCTCGTGGGCGAGCACGGCCTCGGGCAGCCGGGCCAAGAGCGCCCGGATCCGCGTGCCGAGCGTCGCGACGTCCGAGCGGTGGCGCAGCAGCGAGACCGCATCGCGCAGCTCGTGCATCGCCCGCCGTGTCGACTCGCCGACCTGATCGATCGCCTGCAGGAGGGCCGGGTCCCCGTGATCCTCGGACTGCTGCGCGAGGCGACGCGCGAGCTGGGTGTGCACGTGTGCCGTGGCCAGCGAGTGGCCGAGGTTGTCGTGGAGCTCGTGGGCGATCCGCGTGCGCTCCTGCGCGGCGGCGAGCGCCTCGGTCGTCGCGAGATCGCGGCGCAGCATGTCGTGCGCGGCGTGGAGCTGCGACGCCAACGACTCGGCACGGAACCTCGACAGCAGCGAGCTCCGCATCAACGCGCCGAGCACGAACATGTTGCAGGCGGCGAGCAGGAGCTCGCGCGGCTGCATGGCGTACTCGGGTGGATGGCCGTCGCCGAACCACAGGACGCCGATCGCGGCGGCGCACCACATGCCGATCGTGGATGCGCCTGCGCGGGCAGCCGGCAGTCGCATCGCGAGCGCGGCGACGAGCACGATGAACGCCCCGGCGGCGGCCCAGCCGAAGAGCGACAGCTCGATCACCGCGGCGACGACCGACAGCGCCAACCATCGCGGCCGCGACGCGCCGAGAACGAGCGCGAGGGCCCAGACGCAATCGAGGCCCACGATCGTCCAGCGAAAGGGCTCGCCGGGCCACAGCGCGAGTGTCACGTTCGACGCCAGCACCACCGTGCTCGCGACCTTCGCCCAGAAGCGGATCTGCACCCGCAGCTTGGCCTCGACGTCGCCGTCCTCGATCGCGCTCGTCGCCACGTCGGCGACGAGTCTAGCGGCCTGCGCCGCGACTGCCATACCGGCCAAAGGTCATGATCGGTGCGGTCGCGCGGACCACAATCGTGACCTCGGCGCGCCTCGACGATTCCGCAGGTGTGCCGTAGACCGCTGGCACGAGCATGGACCGTAGGACTCCGTCGATCGCGATCGCGTGTGCACTCGCGTGCACCCCCACCGCCGCCGCCGCGCTCGAGCCGCTGACGCGCTACCTCGAGGCCGGGCGCAGCCACGCCGCCGAGGCCCGCGAGGCCGCGGCCACCGTCACCGCGCGCAAGGCCGAGACCCGCGCCGAGCGGGCGGGGCTGCTCCCCGCGCTCGAGGCCTCGGCCGGCTACACCCGCAATCAATACGACATCGTCGCGCGGATCCCCAACGCGGCGGGTGGCTTCGACGAGGCAACGTTCACCCCGCGCAACCAGCTCGACGCCTCCGTGACGCTCTCGGTGCCGCTGCTCGATCTCGGGGCGATCCGTCGCACCCAGTCGGCGCGCGCGAGCGAGCAGGCGGCGGTCCGCGATCGCACGGTCGCGCTGGTCGACCTCGATGACCGGATCGTCGCGGCCTATACGAACCTCATCGCCTACGAGGCGCTTTCGCGATCGGCCGAGGGTGGCCTCCAAGCGGCGCGGGCGAACCTCGAGGTCGTTCGGGCCCGCGAGTCGGGCGGCCTGGCCTCGGATCTCGACGTGCGCCGCGCGACCGCCCAGGTCGCTGCGGCCGAGCAGACGATCGCCGAGGCGGCGCTGCGCAAGCGGAGCGCCGCCCGCGAGCTCGAGGCCATCACCGGACTCGCGGTGGACGATCCGATCCCCGCGCCGCCGGCCGACCTTCGGGCCGAGGCCGCGTTGCCGACGTGGCTCGGCGACCTCGAGGGCACCGACGAGGTCGCCTCGGCGCGGACGAAGATCCGCGCAGCAGAGGCCAGCCTCCGCGCGCGACGCTCGGTGTTCCTGCCGCTGTTGTCGGCCCGTGCGACCGAGCGGCTGACCAACGCCGCTGGCTTCGGCCAGCCCGCGCAGTGGGCCGTCGGCGTGACCCTGACCGCGCGCTTCGACGTGCAGGCGATCCACCGCACCCGGGTCGAGCGCGCGAACGTGGTGGCGAGCGAGGCCCGCTATGATCTCGCCAAACGCAGCAAGCGGCTCGAGATCGAGGATGCCCACGATCGCGTCGAGTCGCTGCGCGTGCGGGCCGTCGCCGCCGCGTCGGAGGCCGAGGCGAGCCAGGCCGCGCTCGCCGTCGCACAGGCCCGCTACGAGGGCGGCACTGCGACGCAGCTCGAGGTGGTGCAGGCGCTGCGCGACGGCTTCGTCGCCGAGGCGAGCCGGATCCAGGCGACCAGCGAGCTGTCGTACGCGCGCGCGCAGCTGCGGCTCGCGGCGGGCCGCGCGGTGGAGGACCTGCGATGACGCCGAACCCCGCAACGCCACGGCGACCTCGGCGGGCGTGGTTCGGCTACCGCGCGCGGGCCATGGCCGCGCTCGGCGTCGAGATGATGATCTACGACAAGCCCAAGCTCGCCGGCACGCTCGTCGGGGTCGTGTTCGCGGTGGTGCTGTCGCTGCAGCAGCTGAGCATCCTGTTCGGGCTGCTCGACAAGAACACGATGTTCGTCGACCACGCCGGCGCCGACGTGTGGATCACCCCGGCCGGCACCGAGCAGCTGCAGCCCGGCGCGCCGCTGTCGGACGCGGTGCTGATGCGCGCGCGCACGACCCCGGGCGTCGCGATCGCCGAGCCGCTGGTCTACTCCGGCGCCGTCATCAAGACCCCGATGGGCGCCTCCGAGCCGGTCACGCTCATCGGCACCGCGGCGCCGATGCGGCTGGGCGGACCGTGGGCGATGGTCGCCGGCGATCCCGACGTCCTCGCGCGACCCGACACCGTGATCTTCGAGGATGCCGAGCGCGACAAGCTCGGCGCGCTCAATCTCGGCAGCCGCCGCGAGCTCAACGGCCGGCTGGTGACGGTCGGTGGCTTCACCTGGGGCCTGCTGCCGTTCGGGCCGCCGTACGCCTTCGGCGACATCGAGCTGGTGCGCGAGCTCGTGCGCGCGCCGGCGAACCAACACACGTTCGTGCTGGTGCGCGTCGACGCCGGCGAAGATCCCGACGAGGTCGCCGCGCGACTCGGCGCCGCGCTGCCCGAGACCAAGGTCATGACGAGCGCGAAGTTCCACGACTCGATCGTCGGGCGCTTGATCGCCGATCAGCTGGGGGTTTCGTTCGGCACGTCGACCGCGTTCGGGCTGCTGGTCGGTTTCGCGATCGTGGCGCTGTCGATGTTCTCGTCGGTGCTCGATCACATCCGCGAGTTCGGGACGCTGAAGGCGATCGGCTGCACGAACTTCGATCTCACCAAGCTGCTGCTCGCGCAGTCGATCGGCTATGCGGTGTTCGGTTCGCTGCTCGGCATGGCCCTGGTCACCGGCATGTCCGAGGGCATCCGCAGCCCGCAGCTGGTGCCGATCATCGTGCCCGAGCTGTACCTGCTCGCCCCCGCCGCGATGATCCTGCTGTGCATGCTCGCCTCGGGGCTGGCGCTGCTGCGCGTGCGCGGCCTCGAGCCGGGGATGGTGTTCCGATGAACGCTCCGCTCGCCGTCGATGCCCGCGGCATCGCCAAGACCTTCGGCTCCGGCGCGCTGGCCTTCCAGGCGCTGGCCGGTGTCGACCTGCAGGTGCGGCGCGGCGAGTTCGTGATGCTGGCGGGGCCCTCGGGCAGCGGCAAGACCACGCTCCTGTCGATCCTGGGCTGCGTGCTCACCAGCACTGCCGGCGAGCTGTCGCTGTTCGGCGAGCGCGTCAGCGGACTGCCCGAGCGCAAGCTGCCCTCGGTGCGCATGGCCACGATCGGCTTCATCTTCCAGGGTCACAACCTGCTGCCGGCCCTGACCGCGCGCGACAACGTCGCGCTGGTCCTCAAGATGAAAGGCTGGTCGGTGGGCGATGCGAATGCCGAGGCCAAGCGGTTGCTCGAGCGGGTGTCGCTCGACGACAAGCTGCACGCCCGCCCCGCGGAGCTGTCGGGTGGGCAGCGCCAGCGCGTCGCGATCGCCCGGGCGCTCGCAGGAGACCCGCCGCTGGTGCTCGCCGACGAGCCGACCGCAGCCCTCGACGCGGCCAGCGGTCTGCAAGCGACCGAGCTGTTGCGCGAGGTCAGCCGCGAGCGCGGCGACACCGTCATCGTCGTGACCCACGACAACCGCATCTTCCACCTCGCCGATCGGATCGTGCACATCGAGGACGGCCACATCGTGCAGGAACAGACAGGAGCAGCCCCGTGAGTCGCTTTCGTTGGTTCACCGCCGTCGTCACCCCCGCGGTCACGATCGGCCTGGTCGCGGTCGTCGCCCGCGCCTACGTCGCGCCACCACCGACCGATCCGCGCCCCGCCGACGTCGAGATCGCCGCGCGTGAGACGGTGCCCGAGGCCGGCCTCGACGAGCGCATGGCCGTGCCCGAGGGCGACTTCGTCGGCGGCAACGGGGTCGTCGAGCCGAGCGGCCGCGAGGTGAAGGTCGCCGGTGATGTCGGCGGACGCATCGTGACGATCGCGGTGCAGGAGGGCCAGTTCGTCGAAGCGGGTGCGCGTCTGGTCGAGCTCGAGCACGGCGTCGAGCAGGCGGCGCTCGCCGCCGCCGAGGCCGAGGTGCTCGCCGCCCAGGCCGAGCTCGACCGCACGCTGCACGGCAATCGCCGAGAGGATGTGCGGGCAGCCACCGCCGAGGCCGAGGCGGCCCGCGCCCGCGCCGAGCTCTCCGCCGGCGTGCTCACGCGACTCGAGTCCGTGATCGCCAAGGGCGGCACCACCGTCGACGAGCTCGAGCGCGCGCGCAAGCAGGCCGACGTCGACACCGCCGCCGCGCGGCAGAGCGAGGCCCGCCGCGACGCGAGCGTGCGCGGCTCGCGACGCGAGGACATCCAGGCCGCCCGCGCGCGCCTGGTCGCCGCGCAGGCCCGCCGCGACCAGGCGGCCGCGACCTTGGCCAGCCGCTTCGTCGACGCGCCGCTCGCCGGCGAGCTGCTGCAGAGCAAGTTCCGCGTCGGCGAGTACTACCAGCCCGGCGGTGCCGAGCCGCTGGTGGTGATGGGCGACACCCGCACGTTGCACGTGCGCGTCGACGTCGACGAGCGCGACGTCGCGAGGCTCGAGCTCGGCGCCCGCGCGATCCTCCGGGTGCCCGCGTTGCCGGGCCGCGATCTCCTCGGCGAGGTGGTCGAGATCGGCCGTCGCATGGGGCGGAAGAACCTGCGGACGGATGATCCGGTGGAGCGCAACGACACGAAGATCCTCGAGGTCGTGGTCGCGCTCGCGGAGCCGGCGGGGCTCGTCGTCGGGCAGCGGGGGATGGTCTACATCGCAGCGAAGTAGGCGGGGCGTCCGTTGGCTTCGGCACTCGCCGCTGCCCCCGCCGTTCGGCTCGGGCCCGACGGCGCACCCCAACATCAGCTCCGGCGTCGCAGCACGCCGAGCACGAGCAGCCACGCGAACGCGCTCGGCGTGCCGGCGCTGCGGCACCCGCAGCCGCTCGCGCCGTCGTCGTTCTCCCCAGCGCCCGTCGACTCGCCCGACGTACCCGCACCCGGGGTCGTCGTGCTCGCGCTGCCTCCGTCTGGAAACGTCGTCGCCGAGCTCGTCGCGCTCCCTTCGCCCGGCGCGGTGGTCATGCCATCGCTGGTGTCGCCGCCACTACCGCTCGTATCGGACGCGCCCCCACCGAGCACACCGATCGGCTCGGTGCTGATCACGAGCGCGTCGAACCAGATGCGATGCGCGACCTCGGCCTCCGGGTAGTAGTTCCACACGATGAAGTGGTTGAGCTGCAGCGTTGGATCCTCGCGCCAGAGAATGCCGTCGTGATGCCCGATCTCCACGCCGTCGATCCACAGCGTCATCTCGCCGTCCGCGACGCCCGGCGTGTTCGCGGCGACCATCGTCTCGACCGCGTACCAGGTGTCGGCGACGAGCGAGACCGAGGGATCGGAGATGTCGAGGTTCTCACCCCAGCAACACTCGAGGCCCATCTCGCACGGCAGCCCGCGATCGGCACAGCCGTCGCAGATCGCCTGCGGGTCGGCATAGTTCGCGCAGCTGTCGCCCGGATCGCAGTTCATCGCCGGGTGGTACGTGTAGAAGAACGGCTGCCCGGGTAGCTCGCCGTCGGTGACGACGCGCGTGTCGACGGTCGTGCCGTTGAGGCACTGCACACCGTTCGGGCGACAGCCCGCGTCGCCGTGGCACGACCATTCGTCGTCGGTGCGATCGCCGTGGATCGCGTAGAAGTGGTGCATCGGCTCGGTCCACGAATCGTCGAAGCGCATGTAGAAGCGCGCGTACACCCGATCGGCACCGTCGAAGCGCACCGAGAACTCCGCGTCGGCGCCGTACGGCGGTGTGAAGTCGGCGAGCAGAGCACCGTCGCCTTCGAAGGTCGGCGCACCGCTCTGCGCCGAGACGAGCGTCGCGCGCGGCAGCGCCTCGATGCCGTCCAAGCTCTCTTCGAAGTCGTTGCAGTAGATGACCGCGGGGTTGTCGATGCAGTACGGCTCGACTGCGTACGCGGTCGACGGCGCGAGGAGCAGAAGTCCGAGCAACCCGCGGGTGATCGACGACGATCGCATGTCGACGATCGTATTCGAGAGCGCCCGCCCGCGTCACGACGACTTCGCCGCCGGTTGACGACATCGACGCCACGCGAGCTGCCGTCGACGCCCCGTCACTGTGGCGAGCGTTCGCCTTCGGGCAGCTGCGCGGCCACCTTGCGGTACGGCAGCTCGTGCGGCAGGTCCGGCACCACGAAGGCGGCGAGGCGCGCACGGATCTCGCGCGCCAGTCGTCTGCGCTCGACCCACGCCCGGTACCGCCTGGCCCCGGTCGCCAACAGCATGAACATGGCGAACGCGCGCAGCATGTACCCCGAGGCGAACGGCATCGTGATCAACGCCTCGAGGACGAGCACGAGCAGCGGCACGACGACGACGGCGATTTCCACGGGGCCCGAGCGGTGGACCGTGCGGATGTCGACGCTCGTGTGCATGTCGTCGATTGCGACGAGATCGATCTCGACTTCGGCCTTCGCAAAGAACAATCCGTTGCGATCGCGACTCGCCCGCGCGCCGGACTCCGTGGTGCGCAGCTCGTAGCGCTCGGCGAAGAGCACCCGCGGATCGGGCTCGGGCGGAGCGAGCCGGGCGAGCACCTCAGCACGGGACAGGGCGACCGTGCCGAACGAGGTGACGGTGGACTGCAGGCGGGCGGGCGCCGGAGGTGCGGGGGCGTCGGAGCGATCGGCGCCCGCTCGGACCAGGGCGCCGGGATCGGCACGCCGGCGCCTCATCGCGACGCCCCGCCCAGGGGCCAAGCGATGCGTACGCTCGCGGTGCAGCGGAAGGCCATGCGGACGTCGCCTCGACCCACCTACGTCGGCGCGACGTTCGGCCTTCAATCGAATTGATGGACGCTGGCGCCCGTCACATGCGATCACGCAACGTCCACGCGGATCGCCGAGCTCGCTCGAGCAAGGGCACGAGCGGCAGAGCTAGTCCACGCGCTGCGAGGGATCGTCGGTCACCACGCACACGATCGCTTCGCGGGTGGGTCGTCGAAGCACGCGCTCGCGCACCAGGTCCGGCAAGCAGTCCAGCGTACCGCAGCCCGTGCCGAGACCGTCGACGCGAACCATCACGCCGGTCTGCTCGTCGTCGCAGCGCCGCTCGAGATAGATGGAGATCCCGCCTTCGGGGTGGCGTTCGATCACCGCGGTCGCGCGGCCGCGGGTGCCCACCCAACCCACGAGCGCGTCGGAGAACCGCACCGGGTCGAAGGCTGCGCCCGGCAACGAACGCAGGGCCTCGACCTCGGCGCCCGAGGATCCATCGACGAACACCACGCGTGCGACCTCGTCGCTGGTGGCCGCGGCGGTCGGCTGCAGCACGCGCGGCTCGACGCCGACGCCAAAGCCCCTGCGGCGCAGCTCTGGCAGCGCACGCCGCAGCCCGGCCAGCAAGGTGTCCGGCGGCGCGAGCCGGCGGCCCGTGGCGAGCAGATGCGCGGCTCGATACACGCGATCGTCCCAGCTCGCGAGGTTGGTCGTGCGCGCGGCCTCGGCATGCAGCACCGCAGCGGCGCGGCGGCGCGTCCGGGGCCGCGTGGGCAGGCAGTCGTCGTCGAGGCACTCCGACAGGCCCTGCACCGCCGCCTCGAACCACTCGCCCTCGCGATCGGCCAAGAACCCCACCACCGCGTCGCCACCGGCACTCGGGTCGGCACGCAGCAGCTCGTAGACCAGCGCGTCCACCGACCATTCGTCGCTCCACTCGGCCGGCTGCGTGCGTCGCAGTGGTTCGACCACCGAACGCGCGGCGCGGACCGGCTCGATCTCCAGCAGCACCTGGGCCGCACGCGCGACCAGCTGTGGATCCGGATCGTCGAGGCTGCGCTGCAACAGCGCGACGGTGGGGCCCGTCCGGGCGGGCGCGTCGATCCGCACGTACTCGGGCAGCGACGCGAGCACGCACGCGAGGGTGGATGCCCGTGATCGCGGCTGCAGGGCGAGCAGCGCGTCGACGTCGTCCTGCAGCGCGGCCGGTGCGGCGGTGACTGCGATGCGTTCGGCCAGCATGCAGGTCTCGACGGCCGCGGCATCGGCGAAGTCGGCGAACCACGTGCGCCGCTCGCCGCGGGCCTCGGCGACCTCCCACCACGCGACGATCGCGTCGCGGTCGGCGAATCGCCGGCCGGCGATGCGCTCGATCGCCTCGTGTGCCTTCTCTCCGACGGTGAGAAACCGCGGGATCCGCCCCCCATCCGAGAAATTCGCTTCGCGCGTCGGCGTCGCGTCACCGAGCCGAGCCACGAGCCAGGGCAGTCCTCGCCATCGCGCACGCGTCAGCTCGACGAACGGAGAACGCAGCTCGGGGCCGATGACGCCCGATCCGTGATCGTCCGCCAGCAACGCCGCGTCCGCTTGCAGACCCGTACCGTCCGGACGAGGATCGTGGCCGATCCGCGCCGCCATGTCGCTCGCCCACTTCGCCGCCGAGGATCGTGGCGCCAACGC
>WBZX01000776.1_pt1 | contig 27097 bp, 22 predicted proteins | sample 5204211 | NCBI WGS metagenome assembly WBZX01 (sample SAMN12344362, study PRJNA552823) | activated sludge metagenome | biome: Activated sludge suspended growth; feature: Nitrification reactor; material: Wastewater; isolation source: activated sludge from nitrification reactor of wastewater... | reverse complement strand
CTGGCGTCGGGCTCTCGACACGCACCGCCTCGATACGCCAGGGAAAATGCTCCTCGCCGCCGTCGGGGTCTTTCCACAGGCAACGGTGACATAGCCTTGATTTATCGTACAAACCACTGCATATGAACCGGTCTCCTTGGTATATGCGAGCCATGGAGCCAAGCCCGATGACCTTGTCGACAAACGAGAGCGCAACGACCTACTCCGAGCTGGTGCTCAAGACGATGCCGCCGCGTCCGCCGCGGCATCAGGTGGTCCGTTCGCGCCTCAGCCTGGCCGATGCGCGGTTTCGTGATCGCTCGGTGATCGTCGTGCAGGCCCCGCCGGGATTCGGCAAGACTTCCCTGCTCGGCCAGTGGCGGCGCGAATATCTGGCCCGGGGGGCGGCGGTGGCCTGGGTGACGGCCGATACGCACGACGATTTGCAGCGCTTCCTGCACTGCCTGGTGCAGGCGGTCCGCTTTGGTTGCGTGCGACCGGCTTTCGGGCGGCTGTTGCTGAAAACGCAGGGCACCAAGCCCGGCGAACTCGAGGGCGTGACCGCCTGGCTGGCCGAGGTCGCGCAGACCTCGCTCGACATGGTTCTGGTTGTCGATGAGGCCGAGCGCCTGTCGCCGGGCAACTTTGCCGCGCTCTCCTACCTCACGCACAACGCGCCGCCGAACCTGCACGTGGTGGTCGGCGCCCGCAGCGGCTTCGATGCCGCCGTCGCCGATCTGGTGGATTACGGGCACGCCCTGTCGCTGAATGCCGAGGATCTGCGTTTCCGGCTCGATGAAACGATGGCCCTGGTTCGCGAACGGTGCGGCGAGAAGGTCGATGCCGACAGCGCGGCGCGTCTGCATGAACAGACCGAGGGGTGGCCGCTCGGCCTGCAGATCACGCTGGCAGCGGTCGAGAAGGGCGGCGATCTGCGGGCGGCGATGACATCGATGGCCGGCCGGAGCAGCGGCGACCGGGAGCAGTTCGTCGGCGGCCTGCTGGCCAATCTGGCGGTGGACGATGTGGATTTTCTGGTGCGCATTTCCAGCGTCGATCTGGTCCATCCGGATCTGTGCTGCGCACTGCTGGCATCGCCAGCCGCCAAGGACACCCTGCTGCGGCTGATGCGTGAAACGCCGGTGTTCGTGGTGGGCGATGGCAGCGAATGGGTCCGCCTGCACAACCTGGTGCGCGATGCGCTGCGCAGCCGGCTGGCCAAATTCACCGACGATGAACGCCTCGAACTCCATCGGCGGGCCATGCACTGGCTGGCCGATCACGGGATGACCCAGGAAGCCGCGCGCCATGCCCACGAGGCCGGCCAGCGTGAAATTGCCTACGATCTGGCCGAGCAAAGCCTGTACGACGCGGTGACTCAGGGGCATCAGGAAACGGTGCTGCGCTGGCTTGAACTGCTGCCGGGGGCCGAACTGCTGGCGCGCCCCAGGCTGCGTCTCGCGGCGGCGTGGGCGCTGGCCCTCAGCGAGCGGCACAGCGAAGCCGAGGCCCTGGTGCGGGATGTCCTCGAAAATCCCGACGCAGATCGCGCGCTGCGCTACGAATGCGCGCTGATTGCCAGCGGGGCGGCGTATTACGCCGACCAGATGGATCGCTACCTCGAGTTGTTTCAGCCGTGGACCGACGCACCGCCGACCGGACACGACCCCAAGCTCATCCAGATGCAGGCCAACCGGCAGGCCGCGATCGCCATCATGCTCGGCGATCCGGCGGGTGCCCGGCGCCATATCCAGTCCGTGCCGCACGGCGACTTCGGCAAGGGCTACAGCTACGGGGCGCGCTGGGGCAGCTTCATTACCGGCCTGAGCTATATCTGGGAAGGCCAGGGCCTGCTCTGCGAAGAGGTGTTGCGACCGGCGCTGGGCAGCGCCGACGCCGATCTGGGGCGGCGCCATCCGCTTTCCTGCATGATCGCCGCGCTGCTGGCGGCGGCGGTGTATGAATGCGACCGGGTCGACGAGGCGTCGGAATTGCTGGCCAATCGTCTCGATGTGCTCGAGCGGGTCGGTACGCCGGAAACGGCGCTGCTGGGCTATCGGACTGCGGCCCGAATTGCCGCCGCCAAGGGGGTCGAACATCGCGCCCTGGATCTGCTGGAGATGTTGTACGCCGTGGGCGTGGCGCGCAATCTGCCGCGGCTGTGCGTGGCGAGCCTGGGGGAACAGGTCCGGATGCATGCCGGGCGCTTCCGTTCGGAAACGTGTCGGGCGCTGGTGCAGCGCATCGATGAAATCGTCGCCGCCCATGCCGCTTCCGAGGGGCCGGTGTGGCGCGCGGCGGTGGAGTTGCTGCAGCGTCTGGCGCACGCCCATGCCCTGATCGGAGCGCAGGAATGGGCGGCCGCGGAGGGGGCGCTGGCCGACGCGCTCAAATTGGTCGAGTCCGCCAAACTGGGACGCTGGCGCATCGAAATCATGGCCTTGCGGGCCCTGGCGATGGAGCGCATCGGCCACAACGGCAAGCCGCTATTGCTGGAGGTCATGAATCTGGCGCTGACCTTCAGCCTGTCGAGAACCTTCGTCGATGCCCACCCGGCCCTCGCCGACTGGGTACGCCGGACGGCCGACGAAGAGGCTGGGGGGCACAAGATCCAGATCGCCCGCACGGCCCGTCCGCTGCCCGAACGGTCGACGATGGCGCCGCGGGCGGTGCCCAGCATGGTGCTGACGCCGAAGGAGCGCGAGGTGCTGGAGCATCTCGCCCGCAATTTGTCGAACAAGGAAATTGCCCAGGCCATGGAAGTCGGTGAAGAAACCGTCAAATGGCATCTCAAGAACCTGTTCGGCAAGCTGGGTGCCGGCACCCGCAAGCATGTCGTTCGCCGGGCGCAACTGCTCGGTCTGCTGGTCGGGCTGGAGTAGCCGGACTCCGCGCCACCCGCGTCGACCGCGACGCGTCTTTTTTTTACCCCCTGCCCCTCCCCCCAGCCCCCCGATCGTGGGGGGGGGGGTTATTTTGTCCGCTCCGGATAATCGGAGACCAGAGATTAAAAAAATCTCGGTCGGGCTGTTCGAGCCAAAGACCAATCGAGGAAAGGGCAAGAGACAATGAAAAACAGGAGACAAACACCGGCATCGGGGCGTCTGCGTCCGACCATCTTGGCGGTCGCCGCAGCCCTGGCGGCCGGCGATGCGGCTGCTTTCGAGGTCGATACCGAAAATCCGGATCTGGCGGTGCGCTGGGATAACACGGTGCGCTATAACGCCGCCCGGCGCATGGATGCACGCGACAACAAGTTCGGGAACAACTTCCGGTTTGACGAAGGTACCTATAGTTTCGACAAGGGCGATCTGGTCGCCAATCGATTTGACCTGCTGACCGAACTCGATGCGGTCTACAAAAAGGACTACGGCTTCCGGATCAGTGCGGCAGCCTGGTACGACAACGTCTATGACGGCAGGAGCGTACACCGGAATACCGCGCTCGCCCAGCAGTCGAGCTATTACAACGACCGCTACAGCAACTACACGAAGCGCTATTACGCCGGCCCTTCCGGCGAGCTGCTGGATGCCTTCGTGTTCACCAACTTCGATGTTGCGGATGTTCCGGTCAAGCTGAAGGTTGGCCGTCATACGGTCTTCTGGGGTGAGGCGCTGTTGCTGGGTGGGGCCCTGCACGGTGTCTCCTATGCGCAGATGCCGCTCGACCTGCAAAAGGGTTTTGCCACCCCCGGCGTCGAGGCCAAGGAACTGTTCCGTCCGTTGAACCAGGTTTCGGCCCAGGCCCAGCTGACCGATACGCTGTCGGTGGCGGGGCAGTATTTCCTGCAGTGGGAGCCCTATCGCTATCCCGAGGGCAGTACTTACCTCGGGGCCGCCGACTTCGCGTTCAACGGGCCGGACCAGCTCGGCGCGCTTGGCCTCGTCAGGGGTCATGCGATCACCCCGAACAACAGCGGTGAATTTGGCGTGAGCGCCAAGTGGTCGCCGGAACTGCTCGATGGCACGCTGGGCTTCTACTACCGTCGTTTTGCCGACAAGCTGCCGCAGGCCCTGATTACCGACATGCCGCATTACCGGCTGATCTACGCCGACAATATCGACCTGTATGGCATCAGTCTGGCCAAGAACATCGCCGGCGTCAGCGTCGGCGCCGAATTGTCGTATCGCCACAATACCCCGCTCGCTTCGCAAACCCTGGGCAATGCCGCGGCCTTCGGGATCCCCTCCAGTGGAAACACTTACGGGCCGCGTGGCGACACCACGCATGGTCTGGTCAACGTGCTGGGTTCGATTGCCAAGACGCCGGTGTTTGACTCGGCGAGCTGGGCGGCCGAACTGACCTGGGCGCATTGGAACAAGGTTCGCAGTGGCGAGAACCTGTTCAACGCGATTGGCTACAACGGCTGCCGCAATGCAGCGGGCGTGGCGGCCGGCGGCGACAAGTGGGATGGCTGCGCCACCAAGAACTACGTGGGTGCCGGTGTTGCCTTCACGCCGACCTGGTTCCAGGTTCTCCCGGGTGTCGATCTTTCCATGCCCGTTACCTATTCGATCGGTTTGAGCGGCAACTCGCCGACCACCTTCGGCGGCAACGAACGGCTGGGTAACTACAGCATCGGTCTCGGCACCGACATCTACCAGAAATACCGCGTCGATCTGAAGTACATCGACTACGTTGGTAAATACCGCGTCAATGCGGCGGGGACGGCCGTGACTACGGTCAACGGCTTCACGACCGCCCTTGTCGACCGTGGTTTCCTCAGCCTGACCCTCAAGACCAGCTTCTAAGGAGAGAGACATGCAATTCAACAAGACAATGCTCGTGCTTGCCATCGCATCCGGTGTCAGTGGCACCGCGCTGGCCGGGGTCAGCGCCGACGAAGCCAAGAAGCTCGGCACGACCCTGACCGCCGTCGGCGCCGAAAAGGGCGCCAACAAGGATGGCTCCATCCCGGCTTACACGGGGGGTCTGACCACCGCTCCGGCCGGCTTCAAGCCGGGCGATGTGCTGCGTCCCGATCCCTATGCGGGCGAAAAGCCCTTGTTCTCGATCGACGCCAAATCGGCCGACAAATACGCCGACAAGCTGACCGAGGGCACCAAGGCGCTGATGAAGAAGAATCCGGACTACCGGATCGACGTCTACAAGACGCATCGTAGCGTCGCCCTCCCCAAGTTCGTCGAGGAAAACACCGCCAAGTGCGCGGTGAATGCCAAGACCACCAACGGCGGGCGCTCGATGGAGGGGTGCCATGCCGGTTTCCCGTTCCCGATTCCGAAGACCGGCTACGAGGCCATGTGGAACCATCTGGTGCGCTTCGAGGGCCTCGCCTTCGTGGCCAAGTACCGCAACTGGAACATCGATGCGTCCGGCCGCCCCTCGGTGTCGACCGAAGGCACGGTTACCCAGGAGTACCCGTACTGGGATACCTCGAAGGCCGACTCCGGCGTCTATTTCAAGCAGCGCATCAACTACACCGGCCCGGCCCGGCGTGCCGGCGAGGCGATGATGCTGATCGACCCGCTCGACTATGCCGACAAGGATCGCCGCGCCTGGCTGTATCTGCCGGGTCAGCGCCGGGTCAAGGTCGCGCCGGATCTGTCGCATGACACGCCGAACCCGGGTACCGGCGGCACCTCGACCTTCGACGATGTGTTCATGTTCCTGGGCTCGATGGACCGCTTCGATTTCAAGCTGGTCGGCAAGAAGGAAATGTTCATTCCGTACAACGACTACCGGATGACCTACTTCACGACCAAGGACGAACTGCTCAAGCCGAAATTCCTGAATCCAGATGTCGTCCGCTGGGAACAGCACCGCGTCTGGGTGGTCGAGGCCACGCTGCGTGAAGGCAAGCGCCATGTCTATAGCAAGCGGACTTTCTATCTCGACGAGGACTCCTGGGCGGCTGTTGCATCCGAGTCTTATGACGCACGCGGCCAGCTGTTCCGCACCGGCTTCTCCTACCTGACCCAGAGCTACGACATGACCGCGCCCTTTACCGACATGCATGGCTTCTACGACCTGATCGCCGGTTCCTATTCGCTGACCGGGTTCAACGCCGAAACCGGTGGCTTGCGTGCGGTCAAGCCGGCGCCCGAGCGCGATTGGTCGCCGGAATCGCTGGCCGGTAGCGGTATTCGGTAAGTACGTCTGAGTCGAACCGGGGGAGCGGCATTCCCGCTTCCCCCAAAACGCAGGGTAGACCAATGACCATTCCAAAAACTCTCTCCATGCTTCTGGCAGCATGGCTGTGCCTGCCGCTGGCGGCGTCGGCTGCGGATTTCCAGGATGTCCTGGATACGCCGGCGAAGATCAGCGCGCTGGCTGCCAAAAGTCCGATCAATGCCCTGGCCAAAGCGGGCAGCCGGATTGTCGCGGTCGGCCAGCGCGGACACATTCTTTATTCCGACGATGCCGGCCAGTCATGGCAGCAGGCCCGCGTTCCGGTCAGCTCCGATCTGGTGGCCGTCAGTTTTCCGACCGCGCAGCAGGGCTGGGCCGTCGGTCACGACGGGGTCATCCTGCATAGCAAGGATGCGGGCCAGACCTGGGCCAAACAGCTCGACGGCCGCCTGGCCGGGCAGCGGATGGCTGCCTACTATGCCGATCTGGCGCGTGGCGGCACGCTCGGTACGGCCGACGAGTCGGCCAAGCTGCTCGACGAAGTGAATCGTATCGCTGCCCAGGGCGCGGAAAATTCCTTCCTCGACGTCTGGTTCACCGACGAGAAAAAAGGTTTCGTGGTTGGCGCCTTCAACCTGATTTTCCGGACCACCGACGGGGGGCAATCGTGGGAGCCGTGGTTCCACCGGACGGCCAATCCCAGTCGTCTGCATCTCTATGCCGTTCGCCAACTGGACGCCGGCTTGTTCATCGTCGGCGAGCAGGGCCTGGTCCTGAAGCTTGACCCGGCGGGCGGGCGCTTCGATGCGCTGGATACCGGATATCGCGGGACGTTCTTCGGGGTCGCCGGCAGCGGCCCGGCGGTGATTGTCTTCGGCCTGCGCGGCAACGCCTTCCGCAGTACCGACGCCGGTGCGCACTGGGCAAAAGTGGAAACCGGTCTGCAGGATGGCGTGACCGCCGCTGCCACCTGCCGTGACGGGAACCTCGTGCTGGCCAGCCAGTCCGGCCGCGTTCTCAAGGGCGACCGTGGCGCCGAGCATTTCCAGATGCTCAAGCTGGCCCAGCCGGTGCCGGCCTCGACACTGCTGTGCGGCGATGGCGATGAAGTTCTGGTCGGTGGCGTGCGTGGCATTCGCGCGCAAAAGCCGAACCAATAAGAACAAAACAAAAGGAGACAACAGCAATGGCTGCCCCCACCGACCTGATGGACCGCATGCCGGTCGTCCAGACCCTCGACGGCTTCAACCCGAATTCCGGCACACGGCTCGAGCGCAGTATCTTCAACAATCGACTGGTCGTAGTCATGGCCTGCGCGCTGATTACTTTGCTGTTGTTCGTCGGCGCCCTGACGAAGCTGAGCCTGAATGCCAGCTTCGAAAAGATGATTCCGCAAAGCCAGGACTACATCCGGAATTACCTCGATAACCGCAAGGAGTTGCGCGGCCTCGGCAACGTCCTGCGGATCGTCGTTGAAAACGTCGACGGCGATATTTTCGACCCCAAGTATCAGGACACCCTGCGCAAGATCAACGACGAACTTTTCCTGATGCCCGGCGTCGACCGGGCCTGGCTGAAGTCGCTGTGGACGCCTGCCGTGCGCTGGACCGAGGTCACCGAGGAGGGCTTCCGGGGCGGCCCGGTGATGCCGGAATCCTATGACGGTTCGCCGAAGGCGACCGAGCAGCTGCGCCTCAATATTGCCCGTTCGGGCATTGTCGGGCGTTTCGTCGGCAACGATTTCAAGTCGAGCATGATCGTCGTCCCGTTGCTCGACCAGGATGCCGCGACCGCCCAGCCGATCGACTATCGCGCGCTGTCGCGCTCGCTCGAGCAGAATATCCGCGATCGTTTCGAAACCGCCGGCGAGAAGGGTAGCCAGGCCACTGCCGGCAAACCGCGCATCCGCATCCACATGATCGGTTTTGCCAAGCTGGTTGGCGACCTGATCGAAGGCATGACCCAGGTGATGGCCTATTTCGCCGTCGCCGCCGTCATCGCCATCGCCATCATCCTCGGTTATACCCGCTGCCTGCGCAGCACACTGCTGGTCGTCGCCTGCTCGGTGATCGCGGTGATCTGGCAATTGGGGCTGGTTGCGCTGCTGGGCTTCGAGCTCGATCCCTTTTCGATTCTGGTGCCCTTCCTGATCTTCGCCATCGGCGTATCGCATGGCGCCCAGAAGATGAACGGCATCATGCAGGATATCGGTCGCGGCACGCATCGCCTGATTGCCGCGCGCTACACCTTCCGCCGCCTGTTCCTGGCCGGCATGACGGCGCTGCTGGCCGATGCGGTGGGCTTCGCGGTGCTCATGGTGATCGACATTCCGGTCATCAAGGATCTGGCGCTGACCGCCAGTATCGGTGTGGCCGTGCTGATCTTCACCAACCTGATCCTGTTGCCGGTCCTGCTGTCCTACACTGGTGTCAGCAAGGCCGCCGCCGAGCGCAGCCTGCAAGCCGAGCAAGGCGCTGCCGACAAGGGCGGATCGCGCTTCTGGGTCTGGCTGGAAGGCTTCACCGGGCGGCGCTGGGCGCTGCTCACCGTGCTCGTGTCGGCGGTCCTGGCGGTGGGTGGCTTCGTTGTCAGCCTGCAGCTGAAGATCGGCGATCTCGAGGCCGGTGCCCCCGAGTTGCGTGCCGATTCGCGCTATAACCGCGACAACGCCTATATCTCGGGGAATTATTCGCTGTCCAGCGATCAGTTCGCGGTGATCGTCAAGACCGCCGCCGAGGGTTGCCTGAACTACCAGACCCTGGTCGAGGCCGATCGCCTGGCCTGGAATCTGCAGCAACTCCCCGGCGTGCAGACCACCGTGTTCCTGGGCAACGCCGTTCGCCAGATCACCGCCGGTTCCAACGAAGGCAGCACGAAGTGGCTGACGCTGGCGCGCAATCAGGACATCCTGAACTACGGCGCCCAGCAGGCGTCGGTCAATAACCCCGATCTGTTCAACAACGATTGTTCGGTGATGCCGGTGATTGCCTACCTGAGCGACCACCGCGCGGAAACCCTGAGCCGGGTGGTCGACGAGGCGGCCCGTTTTGCCCACGACCACTCGACGCCGGAGCGTCAGTTCCTGCTCGCGGCCGGCAACGCCGGCATCGAAGCGGCCACCAATATGGTCGTGCAGCAGGCCAACCGGACGATGCTCTTCTACGTCTATGCCGCCGTTATCGTGCTGTGCTTCGTGACCTTCCGCAGCTGGCGTGCGGTGGTGGTGGCGGTCGTGCCGCTGGTGCTGACCTCGATCCTGTGTGAAGCGCTGATGGTCATGCTGGGTATCGGCGTCAAGGTGGCAACCTTGCCGGTGATCGCACTCGGCGTGGGCATCGGTGTGGACTACGCGCTCTATCTGCTGAGCATCCAGCTGGCCCAGCAGCGGGCTGGCGCTTCGCTGGCGGTGGCCTACAAGCGGTCGATCCAATTCACCGGGAAGGTCGTCGCGCTGGTTGGCGTGACGCTGGCAGCGGGGGTGGTGACCTGGGTCTGGTCGCCCATCAAGTTCCAGGCCGACATGGGCATCCTGCTGACCTTCATGTTTGTCTGGAACATGATCGGGGCTCTGGTGCTGATCCCGGCACTGTCGCATTTCCTGCTCAACAGCCCGGCCAAGAGCGCGCGTTTCAGCCTGCCCTTCCTGAGCATGGCGCGCCGCTGAAGCGCCTCTCCTCACCCCGTAATCGCCTCACCTGATCGACAGGGACAGGAAAAATGCATTCATTTTTTGCCCACCGCATCCCCCACTGGAAAGCCCTCTGGCCGGGCATTCTGACCTCCATCACGATCGCCATGGCGGCGACTTTCGTGTCCGAAAACCAGGGCGGGCCGCAACTGCTGTACGCCCTGTTCTTCGGCATGGCTTTCAATTTCGCCGCCCAGGGCGAAAAAGTAAAAGCCGGCATCGAGTTCACCTCGCGGCAGGTCCTGCGCTTCGGTGTGGCGCTGCTCGGCGTGCGCATCACCGTCGAGCAGATTGCGTCGATCGGCAGTTTCTCCATTTATATGGTGATCGCCGGGGTCTTCCTGACCATCCTGTTCGGCGTGCTGCTGGGCAGGCTGCTCAAGCGCCCGGTTGTCGAGGGCGTGCTGACCGGTGGCGCGGTGGCGATCTGCGGTGCCTCCGCGGCCCTGGCGATTTCGGCGGTGTTGCCGAAAAACGAGGAAAACCAGCGTTTCACGTTGTTCACCGTGGTCGGCGTCACCGCCTTGTCGACGGTCGCGATGATTGCTTATCCCAGTATCGCCAAATTCCTCGAACTCGGCCCCAGCGCATCGGCGGTCTTCATTGGCGGAACGATCCATGACGTCGCCCAGGTGGTGGCGGCCGGTTACCTCATTTCGCCGGAAGTCGGCGATGCGGCGACCTTCGTCAAGCTGTTGCGTGTCGCCATGCTGCTCCCGGTCGTGGTCGTTCTTTCGCTGCTGTTCCGCAGCCAGGGCGGCGGGCAGGGGGCCAAGCCGCCGATCCTGCCGATGTTCCTGGTCGGCTTCGCGGCGCTGATCGTGATCAACAGCATGGGCTGGATACCCGGCCCGGTCGTGCAGGTCTTCTCCGGCTTGTCGCGCTGGTGTCTGGTGGTGGCCATTGCCGCGCTCGGCGTCAAGACCTCTTTCCAGCAACTGGCGGCCCTCGGCTGGCGTCCGGTGTTGATGCTGGTTGTCGATACCGTATTTCTGGCCGGCCTGATTCTGGGCGGACTCATGTTGCAGCGTTGAACCTTTCCGGAAAAGGAAAAGCAATGAACAAGATTGTCGAATGGTCGGAAATCGGCCCCCTGTTCCGGGATGGAATGAGCATCCTGTTCGGCGGTTTCATGGGGGTTGGCACCCCGTTGGGGCTGGTCGCCGCGCTGCATGACAGCAAGGCGAGCCGACTGACGCTGATCGGCAACGATACGGCAGCCCCGACAACCGGGGTCGGGCCGCTGGTGGCGAGCGGGCAGGCCAGCAAGGTGATCGTCTCCCACATTGGTACCAATCCGATGACGGGCCGGAAAATGATCGCCGGCGAGATCGAGGTCGATCTGGTGCCGCAGGGCACGCTGATCGAACGCATCCGGTGCGGCGGCAGCGGCCTGGGCGGCGTGCTGACGCCGACCGGTGTCGGCACGGTGGTCGAGGAGGGCAAGCAGAAACTGACCGTCAACGGTCGCGACTACCTGCTCGAACTGCCGCTGCGCGCGGATATCGCCATCATCAAGGCGAAGCGCGCCGACCGCGCGGGCAACCTCGTCTACGAGCGGGCCGCCCGCAATTTCAATCCCATCATCGCCATGGCCGCCGACCTCGTCATCGCCGAGGTGGAGGAAGTGGTCGAGATCGGCGAGATCGACCCCGACATGGTCATGACGCCCGCCGCGCTGGTGGACAAAGTGGTCCTGTCCAAGGAGCTGTGATATGGAAGCAAAAGAACTGATCGCCCGGCGCGTCGCGCAGGAGCTGAAGGAAGGCTACATCGTCAATCTCGGCATCGGCCTGCCGACCATGGTGCCGAAATTCCTGCCGACCGATGTCCACATCACGCTGCAATCGGAAAACGGCTTTCTCGGCATGGGGCCGCTGGAAGGCGAACCGCAGCCGGGGGTGGTCAACGCCGGCGGCATTCCCTGCGGCCTGCTGCCCGGCGCGGCGATTTTCGACAGCCTGATGTCGTTTGCGCTGATTCGTGGCGGTCATGTCGATCTGACTGTCCTGGGCGGACTGCAGGTCGACCAGGAAGGCAATCTCGCCAACTGGATGGTGCCCGGCAAAATGGTGCCCGGCATGGGCGGCGCGATGGATCTGGTGAGCGGTGCCAAGAAAGTCGTGGTGGCGATGGAGCACTGCACCCGCGAGGGCGAGCCGCGCATCCTCAAGCGTTGCAATTTGCCGCTGACGGCCAAGGCGCGCGTGTCGATGATCGTTACCGAACTGGCCGTTTTCACCATCGACGATGGCCAGCTTGTCCTGCAGGAAACGGCGCCGGGCATTTCGCTGGAGCAGGTGCGAGCGAGTACCGAGGCCGACTTCGTGCTCGCCGGGCAGTTTCATTCGATGTCGGTGGCGGCCTGAGCGGCCGGGATCAGCCAACGGGCCGACAAGTTCGGGCTGATCGCCGTGGCTAAACGCCCTCCACGCTTGCCGCGGCACGGATCAGCTCGTCCCGGCTCAACACAAAGTCGGTGTTGTTGCAGAGCCGCTCCAGCGCCAGATCGATGAATCGTCGTACTCGCGCCGGCTGTGCCTGGCGGCTGCCGTAATAAATGAATAGCTGGTAGCTGTCGGTCATGTGTTCCGGCAGCACAGGCACCAGACGCCCGCTACGGATCAGGGATGCGGCCGTGGGGACGGCCAGCTGGGCGATGATTTCGCCAGCCAGGACGGCGCGCAGTTCGAGGATTTCATCGTTGGTGCAGAAAGCCGGCCGCACGGGGTGCTGCTGGTCGCTGTCACCCACCCTCACGCGCCACGGGAGGACGCGCCCATCGTCGGCTCGACGAAAGGCGCTGCAGCGGTGCGAGTCCAGCTCGTACAGATTCTTTGGGGTGCCATATTTGCGCAAATAGCTGGGGGCGGCGCAAATCAATAGTTGCATGTGGAACAGCGGGCGCGCAACCAGCCCTTCGTCCGGCGACGCCCCGAGGCGAAAGCCGACGTCCACACGATCCTCGACCCAGTTGCCGAGATGATCGTCCAGTTGAATGTCCGGTTGCACTTCGGGGTAGAGGCGGCAGTACTCATCGAGCACCGGACCGATGACCGCCTGCGATACCGAGCGCGGCCCGACGATGCGCAGCGGACCCGCGAGGTCTTCGCGGGTTTGCCGGACACTGCTGAGGGCCTGCTGCAGGCCGATCAGCGAGGGCTGGGCAGCCTCGAAAAAGCGCTGACCTTCCTCGGTCAACGACATGCTGCGGGTCGTCCGGTGAAAGAGCCGCACCCCCAGATGGTGCTCCAGCTGCCCCAGCGCCTTGCTGGCGGCCTGGGGAGAAATCTGCTGCGCCGCTGCCGCCTTGCTGAGGCTGCCCAGTTCCACCGTGCGGATGAAGGTGGTGATCGAGCGGAGTTCATTGATCGGCATAGGCGGCCTTCCGACAGGCAATTAACATAGTTTGGTTGTAAATAATACAATTGATATAGCGATAGTTTTGTGTCTATCACGCGACTAAAGTTCGTCCATCGTTCGTTCCACCGATCAATTTCCGGAGCACACAGATGGACAACTTCACTTTCTTCAATCCCACCCGGGTCGAGTTCGGCAAGGGCAAGGAACAGTTCATCGGCCAGCATCTGGCCGACCACGGCATCAAAAAAGTGCTGCTCTGCTATGGCAGCGACCGCATCAAGCGCGACGGCCTGTTTGCCGTGGTCGGCAAGAGCCTGGACGAGCATGGCATCCAGTTCGTCGAATGCGGCGGCATCGTCAGCAACCCGGTCCTCTCCAAAGTGCGCGAGGCCATTGCGCTGGCCCGCGGGCAACAGGTGGAAGCCATCCTCAGCGTGGGCGGCGGCTCCGTCCTCGACAGTGCCAAAGCCATCGCCGCCGGCGTGCGTTACGCGGGCGACGTCTGGGATCTGTTCATCGGCAAGGCCAGCATCGACGGGGCGCTGCCGGTTTTCGACATTCTCACGCTGGCCGCCACGGGCAGCGAAATGAACAACGGAGCGGTGGTCACCAACGAGGTCACCCAGGAAAAGTTCGCCATCGGTTCGGTCCATACCTATCCCACGGTCTCGATCGTCAATCCGGCCCTGATGAAGACCGTTTCGCGGGATTACCTGGTGTATTCGGCGGCCGACGTCATTGCCCATGCCATCGAAGGCTATTTCACCGCCACGGCGGAACCGCGCTTTCAGTCGCGTCTGGTCGAAGCCATCATCAACACGGTGATTGAAACCACCGCAACCCTGCTCGCCAATCCCGACGACTACGACGCCCGTGCCGAGTTTGCGTGGGCCTCGACGCAAGCCTTGAACGGCCTGATCTATGCGGGAATTTCCGGCTACAGCTATCCGAATCACATGATCGAGCATGCCCTCTCGGCGCTGTTCAACGTGCCCCACGGGGCCGGCCTGTCGGTGGTCATGCCGGCCTGGATGAAGTGGTATCACGGCCGCAATCCGGTCCAGTTCCAGCGTTTTGCCAAATATGTATTCGGCGTCGATAGCGCCGAGCAGGGCATTGCCGCGCTGGAAAAATGGTTCGACAAGATCGGTACGCCGACGCGCCTGTCGCAACTGGGCATCACCGCGGCCGATCTGCCGAAGACCATCGACAACGTGCTGGGCAATGCGGTGTATTTCGGCGTGGCCGAAATTTATACCCGCGAGGTGGTCACCACCATCCTGAAGAGCGCGCTCTGAACCGGCCGGAGACTTCCCATGAAAACCTTGCTTGCGACGTTTTCGACCGCCGCTCTGGTTGCCGGGAGCGCGCTGGCTGACGAAGCACGGGGCGTGCAAGTCAGCCGGGTCGGCACTCAGGCCTCGGCGGTCGGATCGGGTGCCTACTTTACCGGCGCCGTGCGTATCGATGCGCCGTTCGCCGGCAGTGGCGTCGCCCGCATCGGCGGGGCCAGCGTCACCTTCGAACCCGGTGCGCGCACCGCCTGGCATACCCACCCGCTGGGTCAGACCCTGATCGTGATGGCGGGTGCCGGTCGGATTCAGCACTGGGGCGGTCCGGTACAGACGATCCGGGCTGGCGACACGGTCTGGATTCCGCCCGACGTGAAGCACTGGCACGGCGCCTCGCCCACCGTCGCCATGACCCACATCGCCATCGCCGAGGCCGTGGACGGAAAGGTCGTCGAGTGGATGGAACAGGTCGGCGAGGCCCAATACACGACAACACCGGCTGCCGAATGAATGAAGGAAGGAGCCAGGAGAATGATGATGACGAAACGCAAACTGGGCCGCAGCGGCCTGGAAGTATCCGCCCAGGGCCTCGGCTGCATGGGGATGAGCATGGCCTACGGGCCGCCAGCCGACCGGCAGGACATGATCGCCCTGATCCGCCAGGCGGTGGAGTGGGGCGTGACCCTGTTCGACACCGCCGAAATCTACGGCCCCCACGTCAATGAGGAACTGCTGGGCGAAGCCCTGGCCCCGTTCAAGGGCGAGGTGGCCATTGCCACCAAATTCGGCATTCGCATCGAAGGGGGTCAGCAGGTCCAGGACAGCCGGCCCGAGCAGATCCGCCGCAGCGTCGAAGGCTCGCTGAAACGCCTGCGGGTCGACACCATCGACCTCTATTACCAGCACCGCGTCGATCCCGATGTCCCGATTGAAGACGTGGCCGGTGCGGTCAAACAACTGATTCAGGCGGGCAAGGTCAAGTATTTCGGAATGTCGGAAGCGGGCGTCAAGACCATCCGCCGCGCCCATGCCGTCCACCCGCTGACGGCCGTGCAAAGCGAGTATTCGCTGTGGTGGCGCCGCCCGGAAGACGAACTGCTGCCGACGCTGGAAGAGCTCGGTATCGGCTTCGTTCCGTTCAGCCCGCTGGGTAAAGGCTATCTGACCGGCAAGATCGACGAGAACACCCAATTCGAGAGTTCGGATTTCCGCAATATCGTTCCGCGCTTTAGCGCCGAAGCGCGCAAGGCGAATCGTTCGTTTGTCGATCTGCTGACCGGCATCGCGGTGGCGAAAGATGCGACGCCGGCGCAAATTGCGCTGGCCTGGCTGTTGGCGCGCAAGCCGTGGATCGTCCCGATTCCCGGCACGACCAAGCTCGGGCGCCTGGAAGAAAACCTGGGGGCAACCTGGGTCGAACTGCGGCCGGACGATCTCGCCCGCATCGATGCGGCCGCCGCCAACCTTCCCGTTCATGGCGCGCGTTACCCCGAAGCCCTGGAAAAGCGGACCGGGCTTTGAGCGTCGAACCACATCGACGGACTCCCACCGTGCCGGATGCGCCGCCCGACAGCGGGCTCAGGGTGCTCGCCATCCTGAGCGCCCTGATGTCGTTCGCGTCGATCTCGACCGATCTGTACCTGCCCGCGCTGCCGGCGATGGGCGAAGCGCTGCATGCCGATGCCGGCGCGGTCGAACTGACCATCGCCGGCTATCTGATCGGCTTCAGTATCGGCCAACTCTTCTGGGGGCCGATCGGCGATCGCTACGGCCGACGCCTGCCGATCACGCTGGGCCTGCTGCTGTTCATCGCCGGCTCGGCGGGCTGCGCCTTGTCGTCCAGCGTGCCGATGATGATCGGCTGGCGCATGGTGCAGGCCATCGGAGCTTGCGCCAGCGTCGTCCTTTCCCGGGCCATGATCCGCGACCTCTACGCAGGCCACCAGGCGGCCCGGATGCTGTCGGTGCTGATGACCGCGATGGCGGTCGCGCCGCTGATCGGGCCCACGGTGGGCGGCCTGATTCTGCAGGTGGCCTCGTGGCACGCGATATTCTGGGTGCTGGTCGGCGTCGGCCTGCTCACCTTGTGGGCATTGACCCTCCTGCCCGAAACCCTGCCGTTGGCGCGGCGCACTCCGCAGTCGATCCTGTCGGCCTTGCGCGGCTACGGACAATTGCTCCGGCAGCCTCGTCTTCTCGCCTATGCCGGCGTCGGAGGCAGTTTTTACGGAGCGATGTTTGCGTACGTGGCCGGAACGCCGGTTGCCTACATCTCCTACCACCATGTTTCCCCGCAACGCTATGGCCTTCTTTTTGCGCTCGGCATCGTCGGCATCATGGTCGCCAACCAGATCAACGCCCGCGTCGTCCGTCGCTTCGGCATCGATCGGCTGATCCGCTTCGGGGCCATGCTGGCGAGCCTCGGCGGAATCGCCGCCGCCTTCAATGCGTGGTGCGGCTGGGGCGGGCTATGGGGCCTGGTCGGGCCGCTATTCCTGTTCGCATCGGCGACCGGCTTCATCGTGGCCAATGCGATTGTCGGTGCGCTCGATGGCTACCCGGAAAAGGCCGGTTCGGTATCCGCGCTGATCGGTGCGCTCCAGTACGGCACGGGAATCATCGGTTCGGCGTGTGTCGCCTGTTTCGCCGATGGCTCGCCACTGCCCATGAGCCTGACCATCGCCGGCTTCAGTGTGGGGAGTCTGCTGTTTGCCGTGGGGCTCAAATCAAATCGCCTTCATTTAGCCACGGCCGCTTGATTTCCGGTCTCGTCGGCCGCATCGATCAGTAGATCGCCTTCGCCGTTTCCCGGCGCTCGCCTTCGCGCTGCATTGACCCCCCCGGGCAGAGGGGGGTTTTGTTTTTGAAGCTGGGACAATCTCGGTCCCGTGGTTTTTTAAAAAACAAGTGTGGGAAGCGTTTGATGGGCTTCGGGACGGTCATCCGCTCGACGACCTCGTCGACCGGGACCGCCTCGCCTTCGGGCCGGAGCGGTCGCCTGCTGAATCCATGGCTTTCATCGTCACCGACGGTAACCGGGTAGCGCCAGGACATTGCATCGTGGCTGACCGGTTAATTCCTGAAAGGAATTTCTTGTGAATCATCCTGTGGTCAGTGTTGCCCGACGCGGCGATCTCGCCGTCGTCACGATCGACAGCCCGCCGGTCAATGCGCTTTCGGTGAACGTTCGCACGGGCCTGCTGACGGCCTTCACCGGTCTGGTCGGGGACGCCGCCGTGGCCGGCGTGGTGCTGGCCTGTGCCGGCCGCACTTTTGTGGCCGGCTCGGACATCGCCGAGTTCGATAGCCCGGTGTTCGACGAGAGCGATCTCAACGACGTGTGTGCGGCCATCGAGAGCCTCGGCAAGCCGGTTGTCTGCGCCTTGCACGGGACGACGCTGGGCGGCGGCCTGGAACTGGCGATGGCGTGCCACTATCGCGTCGCCGCCCCGAACACGCGGCTCGGTCTGCCCGAAGTCACGCTCGGGCTGCTGCCCGGCGCCGGTGGCACGCAACGCCTGCCGCGCCTGATCGGGGTCGCCGATGCGCTCGAGATCATCCTGTCGGGATCGCCGGTGAGTGCCGACAAGGCGCAGCGGCTCGGGCTGGTCGATGCCATCGTCGATGGCGATGGGCTGGATCAGGCGCTGCAATTCACCCGCGCCCTGATTGCCCGCCAGGCGCCGTGCAGGAAGACGAGCGAGATCGCCATCGCGCCGGACGGCGGGCTGACGACCCTGTTTGCCGGAGCACGCCAAGGCCTGGCGAAAAAATCGCGCGGCGCCTTTGCGCCGGCGAAAATCGTCGACTGCCTTGAGGCGGCCGTCAATTTGCCTTTCGCCGAGGGGCTCGCCGTCGAGCGCCGGATGTTCGTCGAATGCATGCATTCGCCGCAGTCGGTGGCGCTCCGCCATGCGTTTTTTGCCGAACGTGAAACCGGCAAAATTCCCGGGCTGGACAAGAATCTTGCACTGCCCGCGATCGGCCGGGTGGGCATCGTCGGCGCGGGCACGATGGGTGGCGGCATCGCCATGAACTTTCTCAACGCCGGCATTCCGGTGGTTCTGCTGGAAGTCGCGGCCGACGCGCTGGCGCGGGGCCTGGCCAACATCCGCAAGCACTATGAGGCGACTGCCAGCAAGGGGCGGATGACCTTCGAAGAGGTCGATCAGCGCATGGCGCTGTGCCGCGGCTCGCTCGATTACGCCGATTTCGGGGATTGCGATCTGGTGATCGAGGCGGTTTTCGAGAACATGGACATCAAGAAGGCGGTGCTGGCCAGACTCGGCGAGGTCTGCCGGCCGGGGGCCATCATCGCCACCAACACGTCGTCGCTCGACGTCGATGAACTGGCGCTCGCCAGCGGGCGTCCGGCCGACGTGGTCGGCATGCATTTCTTCAGCCCGGCCAATGTGATGCGTCTGCTCGAAGTGGTGCGTGGCCGGGAAACCGCGCCGGCCGTGCTGGCCGCCGTGCTGGCGCTGGCCCGCAAGATCCGCAAGGTGGCCGTGGTTTCGGGCGTGTGCTTCGGCTTCATCGGCAATCGCATGCTTGAAGGGTATCTGCGCGAAAGCGAGTTTCTGCTGATGGAGGGCGCAACGCCGTCGCAGATCGACCGCGTGCTGGAATCCTTCGGCATGGCCATGGGGCCGTGCCGGATGATGGACATGGCCGGCATCGACGTGGGCGCCAAGGTGCTGGGCGAGCGTGCCAAGGAAGGCACCTTGCCGGCCGATCCGAGCTATCGCATGCCGTGCCGGACACTCGCCGAGCTGGGCCGCCACGGCCAGAAGACCGGCGCCGGCTATTACCGCTACGACGGTCGCACCCCGGTCCATGATCCGGAAGTGGACCGCATCATGGCCGAACTGGCGAGCCGCTTCGGCATCGCCCGCCGCCAGGAGATCAGCGACGAGGAAATCTTCGAGCGCTGCTTTTATCCCCTGGTCAACGAAGGCGCGCGGATTCTCGAAGAAGGCATCGCCTACCGGGCCGGCGACATCGACATCGTCTGGCTCAACGGCTACGGCTTCCCGTCGGTCAAGGGCGGGCCGATGCACGCGGCCGACGTCATCGGCCTGCCGCGTGTCGTCGCGCGCCTCGGGCACTACGCTGAGCAGTGCAAGGACCGCCACGATTACTGGCGCGCCGCCGATCTGCTGAGCCGGCTGGCGGCCGGCGGACACCGTTTCGCCGACGCTTGATGTCACTTTTCACCACATTCAAGAGAGCACATTCATGAAAGAAGCTGTCATCGTTTCCACCGCCCGTACGCCGATCGGCCGGGCCTTCCGCGGTTCGCTCAACAACATCAAGTCGCCGACGCTGATGGGCCACGCCCTGAGCCATGCCGTGCAGCGCGCCGGCATCGACGGGGCGGAGATCGAGGATGTGATCGTCGGCACCGTGCTGGGTGCCGGCACCGCCGGTCTCAATATCGCGCGCCAGGCCGGCCTGGCGGCGGGCATTCCCGTGACGGCCGCGGCGCAGACCGTGGACCGGCAATGCGCTTCCGGCCTGATGGCGATCGGCATGGCCGCCAAGCAGATCATCGTGGACGGCATGCAGGTCGTCGCGGCCGGCGGCCAGGAAAACATTTCCGCCGTGCAGGCGGCCTATTTCGACTGGGTGGCGCGCGAAAAGGATCCGAATGTCGAGCGGCTGGCGCCGACCGCCTACATGCCGATGCTGATGACTGCCGAGAACGTCGCCCGCAAGTTCGGCATCAGCCGCGAAGCGCAGGACGCCTATGCGCTGGTGTCGCAGCAGCGCACGGCGGCGGCCCAGGCCGGCGGTCGCCTGGACGCCGAAATCGTTCCGATTGCGACGACGATGCGCGTCGAGAACCGGGAAACCGGCGAAGTCAGCTTCCGCGATGTGCTCCTGTCGAAAGACGAGGGCAACCGGGTCGATACGACGCTGGCCAGTCTGGCCGGGCTGAAGCCGGTGGTCGACGGCGGCTGCATCACCGGCGGCAATGCCAGCCAGCTTTCCGACGGCGCCTCGGCGTGCATCGTCATGGACCGCGCGCTGGCCGAACGCCGCAACCTGACGCCGCTCGGCATTTACCGCGGCATCGCCGTGGCCGGCAACGCGCCCGAGGAAATGGGTATCGGCCCGATCTACGCGATTCCCAAACTGCTCGCCATGAACGGCCTGACCGTCGACGACATCGGCCTGTGGGAGCTCAACGAAGCCTTCGCCTGCCAGGTGCTGTACTGCCGGGATTTCCTGCGTATCGATCCGGAGAAATACAACGTCAATGGCGGCGCGATCTCGATCGGGCACCCCTACGGCATGTCCGGGGCGCGCATGGTCGGCCACGCGCTGATCGAAGGCAAGCGTCGCGGCGTCAAGTACGTCGTGGTCGCGATGTGCATCGGCGGCGGCATGGGTGCCGCCGGTCTGTTCGAAGTCTGCTGAGCGCAGCGTACGGGAGAGTCGGCGATGAGTTATACGGCACCGATCAAGGACATGCTGTTCAGTCTGGAGGAAATCGCCGGTTTCGACGCGATTTCAGCCCTTCCCGGTTGCGAGGAATTGAGCGCCGATCTGGCCGGGTCGATTCTGAGCGAGGCTGGCAAATTTTCCGCGTCGGTGCTCGCGCCGCTCAACCGTGTCGGCGATACCCAGGGCGTCCGCTACGACGATGGCAACGTGACGATGCCGGACGGCTTCGTCGCGGCCTACCAGCAGTTGTGCGCGGCGGGGTGGAATTCGCTGGTCCCGCCCGCCGAATATGGCGGGATGAATCTGCCGTATGTGCTGGCGACGCCGGTGCGGGAAATGCTCAAGTCGGCCAATCACGGCTTCTGCGGCTCCTACGGGCTGACCGGCGGGGCCGTCGAAGCGCTGCTGGCGCACGGCTCGGACGAACTCAAGCAGGTGTTCCTGCCGCGGATGGTGAGCGGCGAATGGTCGGGCACGATGAACCTGACCGAATCGCAGGCCGGCTCCGATCTGTCGGCCATCCGCACGCGTGCCGAAGTGCAGGGCGATGGAACGTACCGCCTGTTCGGCCAGAAGATTTTCATCACCTTCGGCGAGCATGACCTGACCGAAAACATCATTCACCTCGTGCTGGCGCGGCTTCCGGATGCGCCGCCGGGCGTCAGGGGCATCTCCTTGTTCCTGGTGCCGAAGTTCCTGGTGAACTTCGCCGACGGCACCCTTGGCGAACGCAACGATGTGCGCTGCATCTCGATCGAGCACAAGATGGGCATCCGCTCGAGCCCGACCTGCACGATGGCCTACGGCGAACAGGACGGGGCGGTCGGCTACCTGATCGGCGAGCCGAATCAGGGGCTGTCGTACATGTTCACGATGATGAACGAAGCCCGGCTGGCGGTCGGCGGCGAGGGGATCGCGCTGGCCGAGCGCGCCTACCAGCAGGCGGTGGGCTATGCCCGCGAGCGCGTGCAGGGGCGCGATGCGCTGACCGGCGCGCTCAATGTGCCGATCATCCATCACCCCGACGTGCGGCGCATGCTGCTGACGATGCGCGCGCGGGTCGAAACGGCGCGCGCGCTGTCGCTGATGGTGGCCGGCATGATCGATCAGGCCCACCGCAATCCGGATGCGGACGTGCGGAAAAGCCAGCTTGCGCTGGTCGAACTGCTGACCCCGGTGGTCAAGGCCTGCAGTACCGAAATGGCGATCGACGTGACCTCGCTCAACATCCAGATTCACGGTGGCATGGGTTTCATCGAGGAGACCGGGGCGGCCCAGCATTATCGTGACGCCCGGATCACCGCCATCTACGAAGGCACCACCGGCATTCAGGCCAACGACCTGATCGGTCGCAAAGTGCTGCGCGAACAGGGTTCGACGATGCACTTGCTGATCGGGCGGATGAACCGGACGGCCGCCGATCTGCAGCAGGCCGGCAGCCCGGACCTGAACGCCATCGGGAAACGGCTGGAGCAGGCGATCGGACAACTGCGGGCGGCGACCGAATGGGTGCTGGCGACCGGGACCGCCAGCATGAACCTCGTGCTGGCCGGCGCGGTGCCGTTCCTGCATCTCACCGGAACGGTCTGCTTCGGCTGGCTGGCCGGCCTCGCCGCGCTGGCCGCGACGCGCCGGCTTGGCGAAGCCGGCGCCGACCGCGATTTTCTCGACGCCAAAATACTGACCGCACAGTTCTATTGCGCCCACGAACTGCCCCACGCCGAGTCGTACGCGCGGACGGTGATGGCCGGGGATCAATCCGCCATGACGATGCGCGAAGCGCAATTCTGATGAACGCTGCGCGCGTTTACGCCCTACTGCCCGTTTTGGGCAGAACGCATGGTGGCGATGAATTTGTCGCGCAGCCACTGGTTGGCCTGGTCCTGGTCCAGGCTGCGATGCCAGTAGCAGTGCCATTCCAGTGGCGCGACCTCGAACGGCAGTTCGAGAATCCGGCCCTCGTGGCGCCGCAGCAGACTGACCGGCGCCGTCAGCGCCAGGTCGGTACGCTGAGCGATCAGCGGGGCGACCAGATAATGCTGCACGCGCATCTGAATGGTGCGCTTGCGCCCGATCCGGGCGAGGGTGGCGTCGACATGCCCGGCGCCCTGTTTCCGGCTCGATACGTGAATGTGGCCGAGCGCCAGGTAATCGTCGAGGCCGAGGCTGTCGCCGCGGAACGGATGGTCGGCGCGCAGCAGGCAGGCGTAGCGGTCCACCGATAGCGGCGCATGGAACAGCAGCGGGTCGTCAATCAGCGGAACGTCGACCGCCAGATGCACGGCACCGGTGGCCAGTTCCTGGGAAATTTCGCTGCGCGTCGTGTAGTAACTCTCGATCCGCAGGCCCGGCGCCTCTTTTTCCAGCGTTTCCCCCAGCACCGGGAGCAGCAGGGCTTCAGCCAGGTCGGCCATGCTGACCCGAAAGACCTGTTGCGCCGTGGCCGGGTCGAACGAATCGCCCTGGCGGGCCGCCGTCTTGAGCAAATGCAGGGCTTCGCCGATCTGGCTGTACATGCGTTCGGCCAGTGGCGTGGGGATCATGCCGCGGCTGCTGCTGACGAAGAGCGGATCGTTGAAGGTGCCGCGCATGCGGGCCAGGGCGTTGCTGACCGCCGGCTGGGTGACGCACAGCAGGTCGGCGGCGTGGGTCAGGTTGCGCTTGTTGTAGATCGCTTCGAAGACGACGAACAGGTTCAGGTCGATCTTGGCGGGTGGCATGGGATGGTCTCCGGGGTGCGCTCAATATATCACTACTATGAATGTCTATTATAACGATAATAAAGTTTGTGAATGATTTGTTGCCGACTATCCTGCACCTCATCCAACCAATCTTGTGAGGCAGCCATGGCGGAATTGTTTCTCGTGCGACACGGTCAAGCATCCTTTGGCGAGGCTGACTACGATCGGCTCTCCAGCCTCGGTGAGCGGCAGGCGTTCTGGCTCGGCGAGTATTTCGCCGAACGCGGCCTGACATTCGACCGGGTCTTCACCGGCACGCTGCGGCGCCACCGGCAGACGGCCGAGGCGCTGTTCGACGGTGCCGGCTGGTCGCTGCCGTGCGAAGAGGATGCCGGTCTGAATGAATATGATTTCCATGCCCTCTTCGCTGCGCTGGGCAGCGAACACGAAAGTCTGAAGGCTTCGGCTGATGGCGGGCAGCACGTTTTCTACAAGGGCCTGAAGCAGGTCCTGCAGCTGTGGTCGGAAGACCGGCTGGGCGGCACCGCACCGGAAACCTGGCGCGAGTTCGTTCAGCGGGTCGAAAACGCCAGGCAGCGCATCGCCCGCTGCGGCGGCCGGCGGGTGCTGGTGGTCAGTTCGGGCGGGCCCATTGCGGTCTTCGCGCGACAGGCCTTGCAGGCGCCAGCCAGTGCCGCCATCGCCCTCAACATGCAATTGCGCAACGCCAGCTTCTGCCAGTACTTCTTCAACAGCGAAGCCTTTCAGCTCGCCAGTTTCAACAGCGTTCCCCACCTGGACCGCGTGTCCCGCCCCAGTTCAATTACCTACGGCTAATCGGAAAAGGACTCAAAGATCATGCAAGTCGATTCCAATCAATTTGACGTGGCGAAGCTGGCGGCCTATCTGACCGGCCATGTCGAGGGATTTCGCGGGCCGATGGCGGTCGACAAATTCGCCGGCGGACAGTCGAACCCGACTTTCCTGCTCAAGGCGCAAAGCGGCAATTACGTCCTGCGTCGGCAGCCGCCCGGGCAGCTTCTCAAATCGGCGCATGCCGTCGACCGCGAATTCAGGGTGCTCTCGGCGCTGGCGAATACCGGCGTGCCGGTGGCGCGGGCATTCCATCTGTGCGAGGACCGCGAGGTCATCGGCAGCATGTTCTACGTCATGAGCTACGAAGTCGGGCGGATTTTCTGGGATCCCGCCTTGCCCGAGATTGCCGTCGAACAGCGCGCGCCCTACTACGACGCCATCCTGCGTTCGATGGCGGCCATGCACGATGTCGATGTCGCCGCCGTCGGGCTGGGCGATTACGGTCGCCCCGGCAACTATTTCGAGCGCCAGATCGGGGTGTGGACCAAACAGTACCGGGCGGCTGAAACCGAACGGCTGGAGGCGATGGAAACCCTGATCGAGTGGCTGCCGGCCAATTGTACGGCCGCCAGCGAACATCCGGCGCTGGTGCATGGCGATTTCCGCATCGACAACATGATCTTCCATCCCGAAAAGCCGGAAGTCATCGCCATTCTGGATTGGGAACTTTCCACGCTGGGCGACCCGCTGGCTGATTTCGCCTATTTCTGCATGTGTCTGCGCCTGCCGGCCGACGGCTACATCCCCGGCCTGATGGGGCGGAATCGCCGCGCACTGGGGATTCCGGACGAGGCCGAAATGGTTCGCCGCTATTGCGAACTGCGCGGCATCCCCGGCATCGCGCACTGGAATTTCTATCTGGCTTTCAGTTTCTTCCGCCTGGCGGCCATCGCGCAGGGCGTCAAGAAGCGGGCGATCGACGGCAATGCTTCCAGCGCCGAGGCCCTCAAGGTCGGCGAACTGGTCGGTCCGCTGTCCCGACTCGGGGTCGCCCTGGCCGAAGGGCGTGGCGACGGGGTCGAGACGGTCTGAACTTCAATTTAAGAAAACAGCACAAAAGGAGCAGGAGATGGGTACTAATTTGTTCGATCTCGGCGGCAAGGTCGCCCTGGTTACCGGAGCCAGCCGGGGCATCGGCGAGGCGATCGCCAAGCTTCTGGCGGAACAGGGGGCGCACGTGATCGTTTCCAGCCGCAATAGCGCGGATTGTCAGGCCGTCGCCGACGCGATCGTGGCAGCCGGCGGCAAGGCCGAGGCGCTGGCCTGCCACGTCGGGAAAATGGAGGATATCGACACCGCCATCGGCGCAATCGAAAAGGCCCACGGCCGGCTCGACATCCTGGTCAATAACGCGGCCACCAATCCCTATTTCGGACACATTCTGGATACCGATCTCGCCGCCTACACGAAGACGGTCGACGTCAATATCCGCGGTTATTTCTTCACGTCGGTCGCCGCCGGCAACTTGATGAAAAAGCACGGGGGCGGGGCCATCGTCAACGTCGCCTCGGTCAATGCGCTGCAACCGGGCGAAAAGCAGGGGATTTACTCGATCACCAAGGCCGCGGTGGTCAACATGACCAAGGCCTTCGCCAAGGAGTGCGGCCCGCTGGGCATCCGCGTCAATGCGCTGCTGCCCGGCCTGACCAAGACCAAGTTCTCCGGCGCGCTGTTCAACGACGACGATATCTACGACAACTGGATGGCCCGGATTCCGCTGCGCCGTCACGCCGAACCGAGCGAGATGGCGGGCACCGTGCTGTATCTGGTGTCCAATGCCGCCAGCTACACGAACGGCGAGTGCATCGTGGTCGACGGCGGTCTGACGCTTTAAGGAGATGGCCATGGATCTATCTTCATACAAGCGGCAGGTCGTGATGATCACCGGCGCGGCCAGCGGTTTTGGCGAATTGCTGGCGCTCGAACTGGCGACCATGGGCAGTCGCCTGGTGCTCGGCGACCGCAACGGGCTGGCTGGCGGCATTTCCGCCTTTTAAGCCAATTACTGGAAAATTAAAAATGGAATTCGCATACTCTCCCAAAGTCAATGAACTGTGCCGCCGTGTCGGCGATTTCATGGATGCGCACATCGTTCCCCGCATGCGTCAATGGCACGAGGAAGTTCATCAGGGAATCTATCCGGTTTCCTTCATGGAAGACCTCAAGGCGCTGGCCCGCGCCGAAGGCCTGTGGAACCTTTTCCTGCCCGGTCTGCGCGACGACGAACCGGGTACCCGCCTGACCAACCTCGAGTACGCCCCGCTGGCGGAGATCATGGGGCGCGTCGGCTGGGCCGCCGAAGTGTTCAATTGCAATGCGCCGGATACCGGCAACATGGAATTGCTGCACATGTTCGCCAACGACGAACAGTACGCCACCTGGCTGCGTCCGCTGCTCAATGGCGAGATCCGCTCGGCCTTCGCCATGACCGAGCCCGACGTTCCCTCGTCGGATGCGACCAACATCACCACGTTGATCACGCGTGACGGCGCGGACTACGTGATCAACGGCCGCAAGTGGTTCATCACCAATGCGGCGCATCCCGACTGCACGTTGCTCATCGTGATGGGCAAGACCGATCCGACCGCCGAAAGCCACCAGCAGCAGAGCATGGTCCTGGTGCCGCGCGACACGCCGGGGGTGGACATCGTCCGCAACATCAACATCATGAATCACTT
>WBZX01000775.1_pt1 | contig 27117 bp, 23 predicted proteins | sample 5204211 | NCBI WGS metagenome assembly WBZX01 (sample SAMN12344362, study PRJNA552823) | activated sludge metagenome | biome: Activated sludge suspended growth; feature: Nitrification reactor; material: Wastewater; isolation source: activated sludge from nitrification reactor of wastewater... | reverse complement strand
TGGGAATCGATCCAGACGATTCGATAGCGACGACCATCACGCAGTCGGAGATCATCGGGGTACTCGAACGGACTCAGGCTATAGAACGGAGCGTCACGGAATCGTGTTCGCTTAGGAATCAGCGTGGGCTTGTCTGTTTCCAGACGCCCCGGCAGCACGAGGCGATACCCCACCGCATCATTGGGAGTCTGTGACTGCACTTGCACGCGCAAGTCTACACGCCAGGAGTTGTCCATCGGGCAGAGCGGACACCGGCAGGTCTGCTGGTCTGTCGCGAGTTGTTGCTCTGTCGGCGCCCCCAACCGTTCGTCTGATGTGACGGGCTCGGGGCTGCTCACGCGAGCTGACGGCGCTCGTGACTTGGTAGCCTTGGAGTTCCCACTCCGCTTGCTCCTCTTCTGCTGTAATACGACTTCGCCTTCCGGCACTCCGTCCCGAGACTTCTTCTTGCGACATCTGGCGCTGCACGTCTGTCGGTCCGGCTTGCTGCCCTCCGGAATCGGGTTGGGACACATCAAGCATTTTCGCAGTTTGGATTTGCCCATCTTGTCACAGTAACTCCACGGCGGTGTAGGTGTGTCCGCGCATGGACTGTCACGGATGGGCAGGCCGGAGCGGCGGGCGCTGACTGGGTCAACGCTCGCGATGGGGGGACAGTGCTGTGACTACGGAAGGAAAGACAGCGGCGCGGGTGGTGAGTCCATTGCTGTCATCGCGGCATCGAGTGTGGCGTAGCGCTGGCACTGCACGCCGGGAAGACCCGGAATCCAGATGATGAGGGACCAGCGAACGCCCTTGGCTCCGTTGAATTTGGCAACTTCACGGATGCAGCGCATTGTGCGTGACACTGGCTGTTTTCCGACGGCGTGAACTGTGACCACGCAATCAACGGTGCGCAGTGCAAGCGGGACATACAGCTCGCTGGGGTCGGCATGGAAGCGAGCAAACCACGCGGTCCATTCGCAGAGGCTTGCTTCGGTTGTGAGTCCATCATCGATCACGGCGGAGTCGCGCGTCACGCCGCGAGTCGTCCGTTCTCGTCGAGGGCGTGCTTGGCCGGATTGGGGGCTGGACTTGGGTTTCTGGTTACGAACGACAACAGAACGCGAAGATGGCATGATGCCTCCCGGTGCGCCGAGGTGCTCTAACACCAAGGCGTGCTACGGGGCCGACGGGTTGCCGCCCGTCGAGCCTCGGTCAATGCAAAACCCTCATCATCGAGGGTGGCAGTTCAGCCTGGTGTGACAAATCCTCCTGGCCCGTCTCGCTTCGGCGATTCTTTCTTGGCCGAAGTCGAGTGGCGATCTGCTCCATACCAAGCTTTGTCTAGCTTATCAAGAAAAACGAATGATTCACGATGTAATCTTGTGACGAACTTGAGCTTTCTGTCTCTCACTTGTTATGTCCTGAGCATGGTGAGAGGACGCAAGAACCCCAGCTACTACGGTTTGCCCGAGCGCCTGCGTCGTGCCAGACGACGGCAGGAGCTTGGCATGTGCGCCGCCGCTGATTTCGTCGGCAAGTCCACCTCATCAGCGTTCGCCATCGAGCGGCGCTTGGCTCTTCCGCGCATCAACACCGTCGAGCAGTACGCAATGGCGCTCGGAGTTTCATCCAGCTGGTTGGCCTACGGAGAGGGGCCGGAAGATGCGGTGCAAGCGGAACCGACCGCCTGCGGCCTGGGTCAGCGACTCGTGGAAGCGCGCAAGGCGAAGGGACTGAGCCGGCAAGCGCTCGGCAATGCGGCTGGACTCACCGGCCAGACGGTGGCCAACATTGAAGTCCACGGGATGATGCCGAGGGTGGACACGGTCGAGATGCTGGCGAGGGTGCTCGGGGTGACGGCGGGGTGGCTGGGGTTTGGTTTGCCTAGATCAATGGAGATCCACGAGAAAATGCATTGATCTGCATCGTCATCCTCTGGCAGATTCTGCCGGTCGTTCATCGTAGCAGTCACCAAGAGAGTAATCTCATGTCTAGAGCCATCTCGAAGGACGCGATCAAAGTAGGTGTTGATGTCGGTCGAGGAATCATGGTCCATGCGAAAGGGAACCCAGCACAGATCGTGGCTGTCGCTGCCGCTGCGGGGGTGGCGATCGTCGCGACTGCGGTAGGCTATGCAACCATAGTTGGAGTGCAGAGAATGATCGGTTCGGTGCGACACCACCGATAGAAACAGGATAAACGTACCGACAGTCATCCGTCAGGTTGTGATGCAAGAGGGACAACATGAGCAGCTCGGCCAAAGAGAAAATTCTCAGCCTACTGAAGTTCCTATCGGACAAAATACCGTCAGGGTGTCAGGTAGAGACAGGCACGCTGCGGTGTATCGCAGGACATATTTGCTACGGAGACGCCCCGATGTCCACTGCACACATGCTGTTGTTGGAGGCGTTGGAACAAGACGGCGTGCTCACTACAGAGGCTGATTCATACACGGTCAATGGGGACAAGATCCCTCATGTACCCGATGCAATGCAAGGCGAGAAAGTCCTTGAACTATTGCTCAAGTCGATGGGCATCTCGGGACTAACCAACCCAGATGCCAGCACAGGTCCAAACAAAGACATCCGACCTGTTATGTGGGACTTGCTGCTCGAGTTTGTCGAACGATATCGGAAAGAAGCTGGGGCCTCGTCTTGAGAGCCCATCCCCGATGGGTATGCAGTCTGGCGCTGAGAGAGCCCGTTCCCCATTGGTGAGCTGTCGCAGACGGAACTTGCTGGCAGCGCACGGACGATCGGATACAGAGACGTGGCGCAACTTGTGGACCGGGCTATGATGCGCCAGCCATGCCGTCCGCAATTTCTACTCTGCCGTCCGATTACGCTCCGTTCCTCGAAGAACTGAAAACTCGCGTTCGCACTGCGCAGCTCCGTGCCAGCGTCGCTGCGAACAGCGAGATGGTGATGCTCTACTGGAGCATCGGGCGCGACATTCTCGACCGGCAGCAGCAGGCGGGTTGGGGGGCGAAGATCATTGACCGATTGGCTACGGACTTGACCCATGAGTTTCCCTCTATGCGAGGTTTCTCGACGAGAAACCTAAAGTACATGCGTGCGTTTGCGAAAGCCTGGCCGGAGCGACAAATTGTGCAAGACCGGCTTGCACAATTGACGTGGTTTCACCAGATCGCCCTTCTCGAGAAACTGAAGTCCCCCGAGGAGCGGCTGGCCTATGCGGCGGCAGTGACCGAGCACGGCTGGTCGCGGGACATCCTGGTGATTCAGATCGAGACCGGATTCCTGAAGAGGCTGGGGAAGTCCGTCAACAATTTCGCACGCACGCTACCGAAGCCGCAGTCCGATCTGGCCGCGCAGACGCTCAAAGACCCCTACGTGTTCGACTTTCTGGAACTGACCGGTGATGTGGAGGAGCGCCGCTTGGAGCGTGCTCTCGTCGAAAAAATCCGACGATTCCTGCTCGAGTTGGGAGTCGGTTTTGCGTTCGTTGGACATCAGGTTCACCTGAATGTCGCAGGCGAGGACTTCTACCTCGACATGCTGTTCTACCATCTGCGACTCCGTTGCTACGTCGTCGTCGAACTGAAGGCGACGCAGTTCCGTCCCGAGTACGCAGGGAAGCTCCAGTTCTATCTGTCCGCTGTCGATGATCTGATCCGCGATCGCGAAAAGGACGGGCCGACCATCGGACTCCTTTTGTGCAAGAGCAAGAAGCGAGTGATCGTGGAGTACACCCTCCGTGAGGGTCAACGACCGATAGGCGTGGCCAGCTATCAGTTCACCCGCGCACTTCCAATCGACCTGGCCCAGAGCCTCCCAACCGTCGATGCCCTGGAGGCAGAACTCAGTCAGAGTCTCCCGCGCGCTGGGGAAGCAGACGAAGCGGAACAGAACGCAACGACATAGCGTGTAGAAGGCCCAAACCCATCGACAGAAGCATCCTGACTAGCCAATAGCCATCTGCAATCGGTAGCAAAGGCGTGACCAGTGACAGGGTAGGATACACTACTGTCGAGTAGGGTCAGTCACGGACCGTTGCGTAGAATCCAAGGGTCACTGAAATCAGCCCAGTACCTCGCCAAGCCCATCCCAACGGCTCAGTCCGCCAATTGCAACACCCCACCCGTCGCCACTAACTGAGAGCTTGACAGGTTCCCTTTGAGCGCACCAGCGAGTCGCCGCTGTTTATCGGGACCGTTCATTACAACGACGCGCAGGGAGCCCGCGCGCAGCAAGATCGCTTGGTCCGTCGCTACTATCCCGGCGAGCCGGTCTGGCGCATGTATCAAGGCAATCGTCCGACGCCGTGGGCCGGTGTGACCGTCTCTGTCGTCGATGAATACGGTCAGCCGCTGCCGTCGTATCACCTGGCGAATCACATCCTGGTCGTCGGAACCGCCGGTCAGCGCTACGCCATTCAAGTGGACAACCGAACCCAGCATCGCTTCGAGCTGGTCGCTTCCGTCGATGGTCAAGATGTCGTCGATGGCCAGTCCGCCAGCCTCAGCAAGCGCGGCTACGTCGTCGATTCCTATCGTCAGGTTCGCATCGACGGCTTTCGCAAGAGCATGAGCGAGGTCGCATCGTTCCGCTTTGGCTCGGTTCGGAACTCGTATGCCGCGCGCACCTCGGAGTTTGGCGATCGCAACGTCGGTGTCATCGGCATCGCACTGTTTGGCGAGCGCGGCGTGCCGCTTTCCGCGTACGGTCCTGACCTGGATGAAGAAGCGCGTCGTCGCGAAGCCGCCGATCCGTTCCCGGGACGCTTTGCTCCACCGCCTGCGCCGCCTGCGCCACGACCGTATTACTGAGCGATCGACCGCCAGTCCTGGCTCGTTTCCGTCGCTGCGCTGTCACACGCTCGCTCATTGCTGCGGCTACTTGGTGGTGAAGACCTTCATCGGCGCGCTGATTCCTTTGAGCATGACTTCTCCCGCTGGCTCGACGGACATCGCATGCGCAACTTGCTGTGCCACCGCATCGCTGATGAGCAGCGACGGACGAGGCTCGCGTGCTTGACCTTCCAGACGCGCCGCCAGGTTGACGTGGTGCCCAATCACCGTAAATTCCAGCCGATCGACCGTCCCGAGATAGCCCGCGATCACTTCTCCCGCGTGAATCCCGATGCCCGCCCGCAGCGTGATGCCCTGCGCCGCAAGTCGGGTGTTGTAGTCCGCGAGCCGCTTTTGCATCTGCTGTGCTGCGTGTACGGCCCGTAGCGCCGGTTCCGCCCGATCTTCTTGCCCCACCAGTCCAAACACCGCCAGCACTGCGTCGCCGATGAACTTGTCGATCATGCCGTGCTGCTCATGAATCGCGGCGACCATCTCGGCAAAGTAGCCGTTTAGCACTTCGATGAGCTTCTCTGGAGGCAGCGACTCGGACAGCGGCGTAAAGTCCCGCAGATCGCTAAACAGGATCACCGCCCACTTGCGCTGACCGCCTAGCTCTGCCGTGCGACCCGACTTGGCGAACTTTTCGATGAAGTCGCTGGCCACTTGCGGCGACACAAAGCGTCCGAAGGCGTCGCGAATGCGCTCTCGCAAGAGCAGTCCGTTCGCCATGTCATTGATGCCGGATGCCACCAGCGACAGCTCATCGGGACGGCTCGTCATCACGGCGGGCTGGAAGTTTCCTTGTCCGACTTGCTGAACCGCCAGCAGAAGCTGCTCACTGTCTTTGCGCAGGCTCCGTCCAAAGAGCAGCGCCGCCAAAAGCGCCGCGCCCGTAAACACCACCGACAGCATCGCTGCTTCGAGGACATGTCGTCGCTCGCCGTGCAGCTCTCCCACCACCCGGATCAGCGTCAGCAGCAGCACCAGCGCCGGAGCCACCGTAAACACGACATAGCCTTCGACCAGTCGCCAGCGCATCCGCTCACGAAGTGGCGCACCCAGATCTGCCGTCGGCAGCGGCAGCGCTTGCTCGAACAGCAAATATTCCAGCTGACCGACGATTCCTCCGCCGAGCACCCAAAACCCCAGCGCGAACTTGAGGTGACTGCCGAGCGGAAACTCTGGGTACAAGACGATGTGCAAGAGGATCGCAATGCCACCAGCGAACAGCCAAGACGTCACCGACCGTAGATACGCAATCCGAGCTGGCGATCGCGGCTGCGTTCCACTCGGTGTAATCGGGCGACTGAGCAGCACAAAGCGCAGCGTGAAGTGACCGATCGAGATCAGCGCAATGTTTCGACTGAGCTGACTCGACGGCAGCGCGCAGATTGCCACGCACACCAAGCGCGAATAATAAAACGTAAACAGCGCGACCAGCAGCGTCCCCAGGAGCAGCGCAAGCTGCGTCCGCAACGGCAGCCGGTAAGAAGCTCCAGCCATGGCGACCTCGTCAGAAATAATCCGCAGAGCGCTTGTCTATTTCACCACAGCTCGGCGTACCCGTGTGATGTGACATTTCTTGCGCGCGCGGCAAATACGTCGAGACGGATGAAAGCCGCAAGCTATAATGGCGAACCTATCGTCGAGACTGGCTCTCCGCCGGTCACCCCTTGTGAAGGAGGACTCGTTTCATGAAAAAGCTTACGTTGGCTTCGCTCGGACTTGGCGTGTGTCTTCTGTCCTCGCTGCTGATTCACTGCGACAGCGATTCGGGTGGTGGCACGGACACCGCAGACATGACCCAAGCCGGGGCGGATATGACCGTCGCGTCGGGGGACATGACGCCGACTCCTCCCGATCTTGCGGGCGTGGCTCCACCGACCAAAGTGACCGGCTTTATGCAGCCTGCGTCGGCGTTTTGGGATGTGACGACCAACTCTTGGTACGTCTCCAACGTCGTAACCAGCAACATCACCGATCCGAAGGCGTTTAACGACAACAACGCCTACATCACCAAGGTTCCGGCCAACCTTCAGAGCCCGGATCACAACTGGTTCAAAGGCACTGCTGCCGTCAAGCTGTCGGCTCCGTTCGGTCTGCGCGTCGTGGGGACCAAGCTCTACGTCGGCGACATCAACAAGCTGTGGGTGGTCGACATGACCAACCCGACGGGCGCAAACACCATCCAGAGCGGAACCGTTGCGGCGGGTGGTCTGGCCGCACTCGCGGGCTATCCGGCGTTCTTGATTGACGTTGCGCTGGATGCGTCGGGCAATGTCTACGCGGTCGATGCCACGGGGGGTCGCGTTCTCAAGTGGAATGCGGGCTTTGCGGCGGGCGCGATGCCGTCTGCGACTCCGGTGGCGGCTGACACGCTGGCCGGCGCGAGCGGAATCAACGTCGATGGCACCAAGCTCGTCATCGCCGAAGCGGGCATCAACCAAGTCCTCATGAAGACCGGCGGCATCAGCACCGCCAACCTCGATGGCTCGGGACTCAAGCGACTCGTCAACAGCAGCAAGATGACGCTCGCGTACCAGGGCATCGAAAAGGACACGACCGCGAACAAGTACATGATCGCGTCGCCTGGCGATAAGGTCGTCTACTCGATCGACCCGACCTCGGGCGCGTCCACAATTTTGCGAGATGTCTCGGTCGATGGCGCTACCACGGCCACGGACATCGGCTGGGATCCGGTGGGCAAGGTCCTCGCTGTTCCCGATACCGGCGCCAACGTCGTCTACTTCTACAAGCTGTAAGCGTCGGTGTGGGCCGAGCTGGGTGGGGCTCGGCGAAAAAAGTGCTGCCTTTGCAAAGATTTCTTGTTGACAGGGGCAGCCCTTTTATCGCAATACATACGCACTTCTTGCACGGGCCCATAGCTCAACTGGCAGAGCAGCGGACTCTTAATCCGTTTGTTGTAGGTTCGATTCCTACTGGGCTCACGAAACAGGCCGTAGTCCTTGACTACGGCTTTTTTTTTACCGATTTTCTAGGTGGCGGTCGTTTCTTGGCCGCATGCTTGTGTCTCTTCGCGAGAGTGGCGGAACTGGCAGACGCACCAGACTTAGGATCTGGCGCCGGAAGGCTTAAGGGTTCGACTCCCTTCTCTCGCACTGTCTGACGTCGCGTGCTTCGCTGTCTCGCGATGTCAGTGCTTGTCAGCGAGCCCCTTGCATTGCTGATGTCTCCTGTCGCAAGTTCGTGCCGATCGCACGGTTGCGGTCCTGGAGGTTCGGCCATGTCCCCTGTTCGCTTCGCGCTCTGTGCACTGCTTGCTTGGTCCACTGGTTGTGGTGCGGGGGACGATGCTCCGCCGAGCTTTGCGTCCGAAAAGCCGCGCTTCTTTCAAGGCCTGAACCTGCTTGCAGACGACACGCGGGCGGCTTTTCCTGACTTCGAGAAGCGCTGGGATTTCATTGCCCAAGACACCATCGCGCGACTCGAAAGCGGCGAGATCGTCGAAGAAAAAGAGCAAAAGGACGCGGCGGCTGCGCTGCTCTACGCATCGTTTGCCTTGGTTGCCGGTCAGCACGCCATCGAAGACGGCTACATCAAGCAGACCGAGCTGACCAGGCCGCCTCGCTATTCCAAGGGCGATGACATCGACGAACAGAAAGCGCGCATGACCAAAGCCAGTGAGTGGCTGCGACGCGCTGCCGAGTTGGACCCGAGCGATGAGCGAATCCCTACAGTCATGCGCTCGTGTGCGTTCAACCTGCAGACCATTGACGGGGTGTTTACCGCCGATGTGCTGCTCGGTCTAAACGGTGCGGCCAGCCAGAGCTGGTTTGACACCTTCACCGCCATCATGCTGCTGCGCGATCCCAACCTGCATCCTGGCTACGCGCCGCAGATCGAGCAGCTCATTGGCATTGCCTGTGGTTCGTCGCGCTTTAACTGCGGTGGCGGTGGCCCTGCGCCAGAGACGCCGACCGGCGAGCGCTGGCTGACCAAGGAAGTGATGGGGCCGCTCCTTTTGAGCGACCTTCTGGCTAGGCGTGGTGAGTCGCAGCTCCATCGGGCCGACCTAAACCCGGCGATGGCTGGATCGCTGATTCCCGAGGCCGTGATGCGCATCAAGGGCGCAGAAGCGTTTTTGGCGGCGGCGAAGAAGGCGGCGGCAGATCCTGCACTGGCTCACTTTCCTGCCAAGTCCCGTCTGGCCGAGCGCAGCGATCGGATGTCCCTGCTTTGGGCCGCTGCCATGGGCCGTCAGAGTGGAGGCACCGGACCCGAGCTACCCGATCCCGGCTACTACCAAGGTCGTGCGTATCTCGACGCGTATCAGTGTGTGGCTTGCCACACTGCCGGTCCGACGACACAATCGCTGCCACGCTAACGATCTCAGCGTAGACGATCGAAGTCTTGCGGCAAGGGGCAGCCATGCATGACGAACAACCCGTGATTTTGGATGGCGGGCACGGCGAAGGAGGCGGTCAAATCCTTCGTACGGCGCTGTCTTTGTCGCTTCATACCGGACGTGCGTTTCGACTGACGGCCATTCGTCAGAACCGGGAAAAGCCGGGCCTGCGTCCGCAGCACATGCTGGCGGTCTTGTCGGCGCAGCGGCTCGGGTCCGCCTATGTCGAAGGGGCGACCGTCGGCTCGCGTGAGCTGTGGTTTGAGCCCAAGCAGAAGGTCACGCCCGGCACCTACTTCTTCGACATCGGGACGGCGGGCAGCACCTTGCTGGTGATGCAGACGCTGCTGCCGGCGCTGCTTGCTGCCGAGGGACCATCGACCCTGACCCTGTGTGGCGGAACCCACAACCTGCATGCTCCGCCCTTCGAGTTCATCGAGCGGGTCTACCTGCCACGCCTTGCGCAGATCGGACATCGGGTGTCGATCTCGCTGCTGCGGCCCGGTTTTTATCCGATCGGCGGTGGCAAGCTGACGGTCCAAGTGAATCCGACGACGGGAACCCAGCCTCTTGAGATCCTGTCGCGCGGTCAGGTGCGCTCTGTGCGGGCAGAGATTTTGGTCAGTCGCCTGCCGATGCACATCAGCCAGCGAGAGCAGTCCACCCTGATGAGTCGTCTGCACATCCCCTTGGCCGACTGTCAGGTGCGCACGCTGACCGACTGCGAAGGTCCGGGCAACGCCCTGCTTACGCAGATCGAGACCGAGTCAGGCAGCGAGCTGTTCTGTGCCATTGGTGAGCGCGGTGTGCGGGCCGAGCAAGTTGCTTCCGACTGCGCCGATGAGGTCGATCGCTTCCTGCTGGCCGATGTTCCAGTCGGTGAATACCTGGCCGATCAGCTCCTTTTGCCGCTGGCGCTGGGATCGGGCGGTCGCTTTCTGACCAGCGCGCCTTCGCTTCACACCTTGACGCAAGTCGATACGCTGCGCGCTTTTTTGCCGGTCGAGATCTCGATCGAACAAAAAAACGAGCGCGCCCATCTCATCACGGTTTCACCACGCTGACCGACGGACGAATCGAACTCCAAAGCCCGCGCAGATTGGGTCGTTTGCCGCTGAACCCCTGGCGATGTCAGAGGCATCAGATGTAATGAGGTTGTTGCGGCAAATGGTTTGTCGCAGCCGAAACAAACGGTCCAAAAAGGTAGAGGAGTTTCCCCCATGAAGACTGTGCTTGCGATGGTCCTTGGCTCGATGTTCCTGGTTGGCTCGGCGATGGCTTGTCCTGGCGAAGGCCACTCCGACAAGGGCACCAAGTCGGCTGACAACAAGACCAAGTCCGACAAGGACAAGAAGACCACCACCTAGTGTGATGTGGCGGGCCGCTTCCGCAGATGCGCGGGCGGCCTTCCTTCTTTGACCTTCTGCACGCCGCTTCGGTGACTCACCAGGCGGCGTTTTTTATTGCTCAGCCAGCGGACCCGGTGCCTTTGGTGCCGGACTGGCCTCGCGCATCGGAGCCATCCTCGTCTGAGTCATCGGAGTCAGACGCTTGCGGCTTGCCTCCTTCTAGCAGCTCACGCGCGGCGGCCTCTGGGTCTTGATCCTTCGGGGTGCTGGTGCGGCTTCCTGTAGACATAGGGGAACCGTACAACACTATTTCGTCCCTTGGAAGTGCTGGCCGACTTGGGGTTTGATGTGCACGCGACGTATCCAGGGCTACGGCTCTGGGCTGTTTCACGTCGCGTATCCTTCGATAGGAGCATGCACAAATGATCGTCGCTGTTACTGGCGCTTCCGGCTTCGTTGGCTCCAACTTGGTGGAGTCGCTGGTCGCTCAAGGTCACACCGTGCGGGCCCTTGCCCACAGCAGTGAGCCCACCCCCAGACCGCCTGCCGGTGCTTCGGGCACGGTCTCTTTTGTACCGGGAGACGTGCTCGATCCGGGCTCTCTGTCGCGTGTGTTTTCCGGGGTCGAGGTGGTATTTCACCTGGCCGCGCGGATCTCGATCACGCGACACGATGAAGAAGCCGTCTTGCGGACCAACGTCGAAGGTCCGCGCAATGTCGCAGCCGCGTGTCTGCAGCACGGCGTGCGACGACTCGTTCACTTCAGCTCGGTGCATGCCTTTGCGGTGCCGCACAACGATCAGCCAATGGACGAAACGACGCCGCTTGTGCAGGAAACCAGCCGCGAGGCCCCGGCCTATGACCGATCCAAGTCGCTCGGTGAGCGTGAGGTCATGCGTGCCGTGGAACAAGGACTCGACGCCGTCATCTTGAATCCTTCGGGCATCATGGGGCCAAACGATCGCTCCCCTTCGCGCATTGGCCAGACCGTGCTCGACTTTGCCAAGGGCCGCTTTCCGATGCTGGTGCCTGGCGTCTACAACTGGGTCGATGTTCGCGACGTGGTGTCGAGCGCGATCGCCGCAGCCACACGCGGCCAGCGCGGCCACAAGTACATCGTGGCGGGAGAAGTCGGCTCCGTCCGTCGCATCGCCGAGCTGGTCGAGCAGGCGGGTGGCAAGCGTGCGCCTCGCTTCAACGCGCCGATGTGGCTGCTCGGAGGCGTGGCGCCGGTGGTCGAAACCGTGGCGCGCTGGCAGAACGCATCACCGCTGCTGACCCCGCAGTCGCTGGCGATCTTGCAAAGTCCCTGTGACTTTCGCTCGGACAAGGCCCACAGGGAGCTGGGTCACACGCCGCGAGCGCTGTCCGAGACGATCTTCGATACCGTCAGCTGGTTTCGACAGACCGGGCACCTGGCCTAGCGGGCGAGGTCGCTACACCACATCGACGGCGGACATGCTCGGCATACGGTCCGTCGACTGCCTGCCGGAGCTGCGTCGCGGTGTCTCATCGATGAGCGGCAGACCCATCGCTTCGGCCAGGTCGAGTGCGACCGCTCGCTGGTTGCCAAACTCCCCACCCGACGAGACGCGCCGAAACACAATCGGTCCGAGCGGGTCTCGCTTGGGGTTTTGCCAGCACAGAAAGATGTACTGCTGACGAAACGGTGCCGCCAGGCCATCGGACACCAGCTCCGACCGCAGCGACACCGAGGCAAAGTCATCGAAGCTGCCGGTCTGTTTGCGCTCTCGCAGTCCAGACATCACGGTCATTTGGTAGCTGCGGGCCTTGAGATCTCCGGTCAGATCGACAAAGCGCGCATCGGTCAGAAGTGAGATCGGGATAAAAATGAGCGACACCAGCAGCGTCAGCCCCAGCCACACCAGGCACAGCAGGATGAAGATGCGCTCGGATCGCACCGACAGGGCGAGCGTGCATGCCGCCACCGCTGCCGACGCCAAGCTGGCATCTCGGATCGTCCGCAGAGCTGGCTTGCGAACCCGCTGCGGGGAGCGAAGCGCTACGGTTTCATCAGAGAGGCGACAATCCAGCCAATCCTGCATCTTCAGCGCACTCCCGAGCGTGGCATCCTGTGCCCCTTGCCGCTGGCGCCCCCGTCCTCCCGTCCACCTTGACCCAGCACAGAGCGGCCAGTGGACTTCAGTCTACCGTATCTTGGCCTCGAAAAGGCGTTACGAAAATGTCACAGCTTCGCCGGGCGAAAGACCTACCTACTGCAAAACCCTGCCCCTACACTTCGGTTGCCTGGGAAGAGGATTTCAGATGGCAAAGATCGTAATCATCGAGGACGAAGTCGATCTCCAGCAGATCATTGCCTGGAACCTGAGAAACGCCGGACATGAGGTGCTCACCGCAACCCATGGGCTCGCAGGTGTGGCGCTGTGTGAGGAGTCGCACCCGGACCTTGTGCTGCTCGACCGCATGCTGCCCGATATTCCTGGGACGCAGGTGCTGATGAAGCTGCGCGCCGGGCCCAAGACCGCCGGCATCAAGGTGCTGTTTCTGACCGCTTGCGGGGAAGAGAGCGATCGCATCATCGGCTTCGAGCTGGGCGCAGACGACTACGTGGTCAAGCCCTTCTCGGTGCGCGAGCTGCTCCTGCGGATCTCTGCCATCTTGCGCAGGGGATCGTCCGAAGACACCAGCACGCCCACGCCAAGTCGCCCGGACGGTGCCATCAGTGAGTCGGAAGATGTGCTGACGGTGGGCTCTCTGCGGATCGATCGCGGTGCGCACCGGGTCTTTGTCGCGGGAGACGAAAAGAAGCTGACCGCGCTGGAGTTTCGCCTGCTGTGGACGCTCGCCAGCCAGCCCGGCAAGGTGCTAAGCCGCGCCCAGCTTCTGGATCAAGCGTGGGAAGACTGGAACACCGAAGGCGCGATCACCACCCGCACCGTGGACACCCACATCAAGCGGCTGCGTGAAAAGATCGGTGATCTCGGGGATGTGATTGAGACGGTTCGTGGGGTTGGCTACCGCTTTGCACAAGGCCCGGCTTCGAGCACTGTGCAGGTCGTGCCGTGAAGCTCGGAATCCGCACCAAGCTGTTTCTCCTGTCTCTGTCTCTCATCGCGCTCACGCTCGGCATCACCTACGGCTATCTGCGGCGAACGCTCGACGCCAACATGACGACGCGCATCGAGCAAGAGCTGGCCGAAAAGCTGCGGCTTATCGCTCACACAGCGGAACAGACGCGCTTGTCGGCAGCCGAGCCTCGGCCCTGGCAGGAGCTGGCGCGGGCGATGTCACCGCTTGCGGCGGGGCGCGTGACGCTGGTGCGAGAAGACGGCATGCCGCTTGGTGACTCCGATGTCGAAGGCGATGGGCTGTCCGGCTTGCCCAATCACCTGAGTCGCCCCGAGATCGCCGACGCGCAGCAGCACGGCTACGGACAGAGCACCCGGCAGAGCACGACCTTGCGTCAGCGCATGATGTACGTCGCGATGCCGTTCCGTCAGGCCGATGGTCGCAAAGGGGTGGTTCGACTGGCGATGCCGCTGACCGCCGTGGATCGCGCGATGTCTCAGCTTCACGTCGTGCTGTTTTTGGCGGCGGTGCTCGGGCTGGGCGTTGCGGTGCTGATGTCGAGTGCAGCGGCCCACCTGGCGGCGCGTAGCCTGCACAAGCTGACCGATACCGCGCACAAGATGGCGCAGGGCGATCTGGGGACTCGCGCTCGTCCCGAAGGTCAAGACGAGCTGGCGGTGCTCGGACGCGATCTCGACTCGCTGGCGGACTCGCTGTCGCGGGCGCTGTCGGAGCTTCGTCGCATGGAGTCGATGCGTCGTGACTTTGTCGCCAATGCCTCGCATGAGCTGCGCACGCCGCTGGCGACCTTGCTGTCGGCTGTCGAGACCCTGCGCAGTGGTGCCCAGAATGATCCCGGTGCCAGCCAGACCTTTCTCGACATCATCTATCGGCAGGCCGATCGGATGCAGGCGCTGGTGAGCGATCTGCTCGATCTGTCGAAGCTGGAAGGCAAAGACCGGCGGCTGCCGCTGTTTCCAGTGAGCCTGCCCGACGTGATCAAGGCGCAGGTGGCGCAGTTTTGGCCGCGTGCCGAAGAGCGCAAGCTCCGCCTGAACCTGTCGCCGTCTCCCTCGCACTGTCTGGTCCTCGCCGACCGGCTGCGGCTCGAGCAAGTGCTGGCCAACCTGCTCGACAACGCCATCAAGTACTGTCCCGCTGGCTCGGAAGTGATGGTGTCGTGGACCGTCGATGCCCTGGCGCGGATGGTCACGGTCGCAGTCGCCGACACAGGGGCAGGCATTGAAGCCGCTCACCTGCCTCGCCTCTTTGAGCGCTTCTATCGCGTCGATACCGGACGCTCCCGCGCACTTGGGGGCACCGGGCTCGGTCTGTCCATCGTCAAGCACGCCGTCGAGGCCATGAACGGTCACGTCTTTGTCGAAAGCACGGTCGGACAAGGCACCACCTTCCGTTTTACCTTGCGACTTGCCGACGCGGAATAGTCGGCATAGACGACCGCCTTGGCCGCGCCTACGATGAGAGTTCAATCCACGTTCCGGCTTAACGCCTTCGACCAGAGGGGGTCTTCCGATGCGGTCTTCGACTTTTCTTTGCTCTGCCCTTGTTGCGCTGTGTGTCGCTTCGGGCTGTAACAACGCCACGATCGGCGGTGAAACCGATGGCGGCACCGATGAGGACATGTCCCAAAGCGGCGTGAGCTTCGACGTGTCCCCTGCGGCCCAGCAGACCATCTCGGTCACGACCGGCCAGCAGACGCCAACCGTGATGTATTCGGCCACCCTCGATGGTCAGCCCTGCTCGGCGGTCTGGAGCGTCGATCGCGGCGACATCGGCTACATCTCTGCCGGTCCGTCCAGCACCGCGCTGTTTTCTCCCCGAGGCTCGGCGGGCGGCCTGGTCACGGTGCGTGCGTCGTGCAGCGGCCAGTCCCTGACCCGTCAGATCATCGTCAACCTGAGCGGCACCCAAAATGGCGTCAACACCAGCGTCCCTGGTCAGGCCAATCAGGTGCCCAAGACGGTCGGCGACCTCACCTCGGGTGGTGGCGTCGGCGGTGTCGGTGGTGAAGGACTCGGTGGCGCAGTGACCGATCCCGCCACCCAGACCGCGCTGATGTCACCGACCAGCAACGGATCGGCCCAGGGACTGACCTTCCTGTATCCGTACAACGGCACCGTCTTTCCGCGCGGCATCTTGGCCCCGCTGCTGATGTGGCGCTGGACCCCAGGCGACGCCGACGCCATCAAGATCGAGCTGTCCAACACCAGCGGATCGTTTACCTGGAGCGGCACCTTCGGTCGTCCCGCGATCCTCGCCACCACCAAGGGCCCGTTTATCCGGCATCCGATCCCGCAAGACGTGTGGGAGATGGCGACCAGCAGCGCGGGCGGTCGCACCCCCGATGGCAAGCCCGAGAAGCTGACCCTGAAAGTCACCCTCGCCAAAGGCGGCGTCGGCTACGGCCCGATCACCCAGACCTGGACCGTTGCCCCGGCGCGGCTCACCGGCACCATCTACTACCAGTCGTACGGCACCTTGCTGGCGAAGAACCTGGGCGGCGCGGTCGGCGGCGACAAGATGTTCGGCGGCGCAATCCTGTCCATCCGAGTCGGCGACACCGGTCCGAAGCTGCTCGCGGGGGCCAACGGTGCCGAAGCGCAGTGCCGCACCTGCCACTCGGTGGCGGCCAACGGCTCGCAGCTTGTGACCCAGCGTGGCGACAACTACGGGGCCAGCGCGGGCTACACCATCAAGCCGTCGGGCGTCACGGAGCAAGCCTTGGCCAACGGCGCGACCTTCCCGGCGATGTCCCCTGATGGCTCGCTCGCGCTGTCGCCCACCGGCCAGCTGCTGACCCTGCCGACCGCCAACATGTCGCAGGCGGTGACGGGCCTGGCGGCCATCAGCTCGAACCTGGGAACGCCAGCCTTTGGGCCAAGCGGCAGCCTGCTCGCGTTCAACCCGATGGCGAGCACGTCGATCACCAACCCGACCCAGAAGCTGGTCGTCACGGGCTTTTCGGCGGCCAATCGCAGCGTGTCAAACCCGGTGGTGGTCGTCGATGACACCGGCCAGCCTGCCGAAAAGCGTCCGGGCTGGGCTGCGGTCTTCCCCGATAGCAACTCGGTCATCTTCCATCACCAGCTCAAGGCTGGACTGGACGGCAACGGCGATGGCGCGATGTACACCCGCAAGGGCGCGCAGGCCGAGATTGCCTGGACCTCTGTCACCGATGCCAAGTCGGTGGTCGCGCTCAACCAGCTCAACGGCAAAGACGCAGCCGGGACCGTCTACCTGCCCAAGCGAGAGACGCCGAGCACACTGGCCTGCTCTGCGGACGGCGCATCGGTGGGCGCGGGCTCGGGCTACGATGTCGATCACAGCACCGACGCAGTCACCAACTATGAGCCGACCGTAAACCCGGTCGCCTCCGGCGGCTATGCCTGGGTCGTCTTCACCAGCCGCCGCATGTATGGCAACGTCGCGACCATCCCGCCGTACTGCTCCGATCCGCGCGGCGTCGATCTGGTGCAGAACATCACCACCAAGAAGCTGTGGGTCGCGGCGGTGGACGTAAACGGCAAGATCGGCACCGATGCCAGCCACCCGGCGTTCTACCTGCCCGCGCAAGAGATCCTGGCCGGTAACTCGCGCGGGTTCTGGGTGCTCGACCCCTGCAAGTCGGACGGCGCGTCGTGCCTGTCAGGGGACCAGTGCTGCAACGGCTACTGCGAGCCAAGCGGCGCAACCGGCGCGCTCACCTGCACGAGCACGCCATCCAGCCAGTGCGCCAACGTCCAAGACAAGTGCACCACCGCCGCAAACTGCTGCGATCCAACCAACCTCTGCATAAACGGCTTCTGCACCCAACCCACCGTCGGCTAACCCGCTTGGTGAGAGATCACTGGCCACTTGGTGAGAGATCACTGACCACTTGGTGAGAGATCACTGACCACTTGGTGAGAGATCACTGGCCACTTGGTGAGAGATCATCAGCCACGCATTGATAGACGCTCGCTCACCGGCTCAGAGAGGCTCGGTCAGATCGAGAGAGAGGCTCGGTCAGATCGAGAGAGAGGCTCGGTCAGGCGGTGACAGGTGGGCGAAGCAGTCGTCAAAGAGGGTCGCTCAGATGGCAAGAGGTGCTCTATCCGATCGCGAGACAACATCGAACAGTGAGTCAGGGCTACGGCGCATTGGGGGGCTCTGGCGCGTGCTTTTTGCCGACCTTCATGTAGTCCACCACGGGCTGTAGCGCGCCTTCGACCTCGGGGATGCGCGACGACAGCGAAGACAGCACGCCGTAATACGCCAAAAATGCCTGCCAGGCTTCGGTATCGGCCTGCATGGTGGTGTCCTGCACAAGCTGCAAGGCGCGCTCTAGCTGGGCCCCGATCGGCTGGAGCACCTGGGTCAGGCGAACGTCGTTTAGCATGCTGCTCCGATCGACGCCTGGCACCGCGATCTTGTGTCGCTCGGCCAGGTCGGCCACCCGCTGCACCATGGGCTCGCTGTCCTTGCGGGCGCGCAACAGGCGCTTCCGCTCGTCTTTGGACAGCACGATGCAGAACTTCTCTAGCTCGCTCACCACTTCGCCGAGCTTCTTTTGCAGGTCGGCCAGCTTGACGGGGGTCGGGATGTTGTCACCTACACGATTGTCCATGTGCGTGGGCCTCCTAGTTGCCCACACTAAGCGTGACCTGCGCCGTCCAATCCGCACGCACAATCGCCCCAAAAATCGCCCCCTTGGACTTGCCATGCTGATCCGGGTAGCGTGGCCCCCATGCTCCATGAACTTGAGATCCAAGGCTTCCGCTGCTTTCCCTCGCTGACTGCCAAGCCGCTGGGCCGCGTAAACCTCCTGGTAGGCAAAAACAACGCCGGCAAGACCGCCTTCCTAGACGCGGTGGAGCTAGTTGCCTGGGAGGGGACACCACCCATTTTTCGCAGCTTGGTGCGCCGAGAGGAATATTCTTGGATGGTCGTTGATAATGGCGGGGGGAGGACGGTCAATCGGTTTGACTTGGATGTGCCCTCTCTTTTTCATGGTCATTCCATACATGCCTATTCGTCATTTTCTATTCGGGGGGACAAACGGTCTTTTGTGGTTCGGTGTGCCAGAGAAGAAAATATATTCTCATTGCCAACAATGCATATAGAGGCTGAACAGACATCGTCAGTCGATTTGGTCCGTGGTTATATGCGGCGTATCGAGACAGACGGTCATCTGGAAGAACTGTTCTCTCGTTCGAGAACAGAGGTTTTGTTTCTGCCAACGTGGCGCTCCGATTTGGTGTTCTTGTCCAGATTGTGGGATGAAGTTTTGCTAACCGATGACGAATCGTTGGTAGTGGAAGCCCTGAAACTCGTAGAGCCACGAGTGGAGCGGGTTGCTTTTCGAGGAGAAAGGCAAGACCGCAATGTTGCTGTCCGTTTCAATGGTGAAAAGCAGCCGAGATGGATTGGGTCATTGGGTGATGGCATGCGCCATATGCTGGCCCTTGCGCTGCATTTGGTCCCTGCACAGAATGGATATTTGTTAATCGATGAAGTCGATACGGGGCTGCATTTTTCGGTGATGGCGAAGATGTGGCGGATGCTGATTGAGAGTGCAAAGCGGCTCAATGTTCAAATCTTTGCCACCACGCACAGCATGGACTGCATCCATGCGCTGGCCGAAGTGCATCAGCAAATGAAGCTAACCCCAGAAGACCTTATGCTGCATCGGCTGGTGGCTGGAATGGACAAGACCACTTGCTATACGCCGGACGAGCTGGTCGCAGTGGCAGAGTTCCAAGGCGAGGTGCGCTGATGTCAACCAGCAGTCGGCCCACCAAGAACAGCCCATACTGCTTGCTGGTGGAAGGCAGCTCGGACCAGCACGCCATCATTCACTTGATGAAGCGGCATCGGTACGACTGGGATGATGCGAAGAACACGCGGCCTTTTGTGCTTTCGTATGACGGACTGGCCAATCTGCCAAAGGCGATCACGGCGCATAAGGCCAAGCAGTGTCTGGGGATCGTGGTCGATGCGGACGAGCACCCTGAAGCGCGCTGGCAAGAGCTGCGCAAGGAGCTGTTGCCGATCGTGGAGCAGCAGCTTCCCAGCCAGCTTGATCCGGCTGGGCTGATCGTGGAAGGGCGTGAGCCGAACCAGTTGGTAGGGGTCTGGCTGATGCCGAACAACTGCGAAAAAGGGGCACTAGAGGATCTGGTGCAAGAGCTGTTGCCGGAGCAAGACTGCTGCTGGGATCTGGCGCGCGAGCAAGCCAGCGCGGCCAAGGGTCGCTACGGTCGTTCTTCGACGCCCCATGGGTTTGATCTCAAGAGCCAGCTTCATACCTGGCTGGCTTGGCAGGAGGAGCCGGGAATGTCTTTTGGCCAGGCGCTCAACAAGAAGATCCTTTCGTCCGATTCCCCGACAGCGCTGCGGTTTAGGGCCTGGTTTCTTCGGCTATTTCCGGTGAACCCAGGCGGTTCGTAAGGTGGATAGGAGGGCGGCGAGGAGGCGGTAGAGGTCGAGGAGGAGGCGGGGGATGGCCCAGCCGACAAAGCCGATGACGGGGCTTAGGAAGACGGCGCGGCGCGAATCGGACACGGCGGCTTCGAGGGTGGGGCGTAGGTCGAGGATGAGGGGCTCTTTTGGGCAGCGGAGCGCGTGCTGCTGACAGGCCCGTTCGGCTGCGGTGGCAAAGCCGCTGCGGCGAAACAGGGAAGGGCGGACGCCGAGCGGTGAGTCGTGGGGTGCTTTGGGGCAGCCGTAGCGATGGCCAGCGGTGCAGGTGACAAAGGCAGAGACTGGGTCGCCGGGCTGCCAGTCGGAATCGACCAAGGGGGCGACCACGTAGGTGGTGCGGGTGGTGCCGCCGCTCTTGCTCTTGTGGACGGCGACGTAGCGATGGGACAGCTCGCTGCGGACGTGGAGATCGGCGGGCAGCTGATAGACGCGCACGGGGGCAGACTGGGCGGCCTGGGCCAGCGACTTCACGGGCTGCGGGGTGCCAAGCGAGACGTAGACGTAGTCCGCAGCGCTCATGGCGGTCATGACGATCGGGACCGCGCCCAGAAGGAGCGCCCATCCGTCGAACCAGGGCTCGTATTTGGTGAAGAAATAGGCGCTGAGCGCGAGCCAGCCCAAGGTGGCGCAGATCACGGGCAGAAACCAAGGAAGCACAAGGCCGAGGACCGCCCCCGCAAGCCACAGGGCGGCAAAGAACATGAGGTTATGGCCAAGCCGGAGCGCGAGCTTGCCAAGGTGCTCCACGAAGACTCCCCCGAGCTTCATGGCAGGTAGTTTACAGCGAGAGCGCCAAAAAGAAGGGCATCGCCTCGTTCATCAGATCAAGGGTCGGGTCGAGCTGCTTGCCGATGCCTTCGGTGACGGCGATGGCGATGTTGACCATGGTGAAGGTGGCGTTTACGCGGACGCGGTAGCGGCGCAGGATCTGGAGCATGTCGTAGACGACCTTGGCGACCTCGACTTCGCCCAGGCGCTTGCCGTGGAGCCGATCGACAAAGCCTTGGATGGCCTGCTCAAAGCCTTGGCGGTCTTCGACGTGGGGCGAGGGGCTGTGCGTGACCATGATCTCGGCCATGGTGTGGCCATCGCCGCGTGCCCAGGCGGCAAAGTAGCGGGCGAAGGCGAGCCGGTGGGTGTGATCCATCTCGGCGACGAGGCCAAGGTCGAGCAGCGCGATCTTGCCATCGGGGGTGACGAGCAGGTTGCCAGGGTGGAGGTCGGCGTGGACGAAGCCGTCGGCAAAGATCATCTTGAGCATCACCCGGAAGCCCAGCTCACCGAGGGCGCGGCGCTCGGCCTGGCTGCCTGAGCAGTCGAGGATCTTCTTGCCTTCGATAAAGTCCATGGTGAGCACGCGGCGGCTGCACAGCGCGTCGTGGAGCTTGGGCACGATGACCTGCGGGTCGGCGGCAAAGTGTTGGGTGAAGCGGCGGTTGTTCTGGGCCTCGATGGTGAAGTCGAGCTGCATGGCGATGGCGCGACCGAACTGCTCGACGCTTTCCAAGGGGGCAAGCGTTCGCAGAGACGGAACCAGCTCGAGCATGCGGGCGTAAAACGACATCACCGAGAGGTCGAAGGCGCATAGCTCCTCGATGTCGGGGCGGCGGACCTTGACGGCGACGAGGTGGCCATCGGGCAAGCGGGCGCGATGCACCTGCGCAACCGAGGCCGAGGCGATCGGCTGGGGGGAAAACTCGCGAAACAAGGCGGCGATGGGCTGTCCGAAGTCTTCGATGACGGTGCGCTCGACCTGGGCAAAGGGGAACGGACCGACATCGTCTTGCAGCCGAGACAGCGCGGCGATGACATGCGGCGGGAGCAGGTCGGGGCGGGTGGACATGATCTGCCCGACCTTGATGAAGGTGGCGCCGAGCCTGCGGAACAGTCCAAGGACGGACTCTCCAAAGAGGGCTTGGCGATCGGCGAGGCTGCGTCCGGTGAGCCGATAACCCAGGTAGGCGAGGCCGTAGCGCAGGGCTGTTTCGACGAGCAGCAGGCAGATCACAAGCGCGCGAGCCAGCAGTCTCAGCTTCTGCCGAACAAGGTCCATGCGCGGATTATACGCGACGCGACGGCGCGGACAGCCAATCCCTTGTAGAACAACGTCGTGAAGGCTGCGCGGCAGGCTAGGGCGCTTTGGGCGGAACCTGGATGAGCATCATGCGACGGGGGCCGGTGATCTCGGCGTTGTCGACTTCGAGCAAGATGCGGTCAGCGGGGAAGGTTGGGACGGTGCGCGACACCTGAAGCAGCGACAGCAGGGCCACCTGACCGGACAAAAGGGTCTGGGTGGTCCGCTTGTCGGGATCGATGAGCGAGATGCGGTTGTGATCGCCGACCGTGGCGAGGTTATCGTTGAGGAGTAGCCTTCCATCGTCAAGGACGTTGTAGAAGCCGACGTTGTCCGCGAGCCGGGTAAAGGCCGTCGTCTGGTCGGTGGCAGCGCGGTGGAAGCTGCGAAGCTGGCCGAGCCTGCGCAAGGTGGCGGCGTTTTCCTTGAAGTAGACGTGCTGGCAGTCGGGGGAAAAGCGGACATCGCGGCCTCGGTCCATGAACTTGCGTCCCGCCAGGTAGCCATCGCCGACGCCGCGTCCGTAGCGCTCAGGCGGGTCGAGGGAATAGGCGAGGGCGCCGTCGTCACACAAGGCGTAGAGCTGCTGGCCCAGGAAGTTGGTCAGGATGACGGGCGGGGACTTGCCACTGGTGTCGGCTTGGCGAAGCTGGTTGCCGACGTAGTACAGGACGCTCTTTTGGGGGGCGGCGCTCCAGTCGGAGGGGCGACAGGGCTCGGGGTCGATGACGGCGACGGGGCCTGCGCCAGCAAAGATGGGAACGCGACGCAGACCGTCCCAGTCGCAGGTCAGGATCGCTTGGGCATCGGGATCGGTTCCGACCACCGCGCCATCTGCGGACAGGCGAACGCCCAGGTAGCGGCTCTTGCGGCTGGGGATGTCGTAGAGGAGCGGCAGTCCATCGGGATCGACAAAGAGCTGACCGCTCTTGGTGGTGGCTCCCCAGTAGACGACGCCGAGGTTTACGGTTTCGTCGGTGTCGATGTAATAGGCGCGGGTGGTGATGTCGCCGCCCATGATAAACAGCACGCGCTCGCTGTCGTCATACGCGTACGGACCCTGATCCCAGGCAGGATCGGCGTCGAGCGGCCAGGGCAAGATGCGATGCGAGATGGTGCCGTCTGGCTGTCTGCGGACGAGATCAATGCCGATGTTGTCGCGGCTGCTGCCAAAGGCGACCAGGGTGCGCTCGCCGCACAGGAGCTTGACCTTGCCGCTCGGCTGGGCGAGCGCGGTGTAGGGTCCGTCTTCGGGCAGACCGGGGCGATGCAAGGAATAGCGGGGCAGATCAAAGCCGGAGCTGCTGGGAAGCTGGGCGGTGCAGAAGCCGTGGGCGGGGGACGCGGGAAAGGCGACGGCTCGCTCGGGGACTTCGACATGGGCGTACGGTGGATCGAGTGCGACCACCTGGACCTTGCCGACCACGGGATCGTCAGTGGCTTCGGGCTCGGGGGATATAAGGGCCACCGAGACCTGTTCGCTGGGCCCAAGCAGGATGTGCGCGGCCCGCAAGCGACCTTCGATGGGAAGCAGGGTCGTGGACAGGCTGCCTCCTTCGATGCGAGTGACTTCGAGCGGCTCATCCCCGACCAGCTCGGAACATGCAGACAGAACCGACAGCCCAGCAAGCAGGCCGTAAGCTGCGAATTTCCCCACCAAATTTGCCCCCGCCTTAGTGTACGCGGCTTTTGCAGCAGCCTGGAAGCGGCAAGGTGGCTACTATCGGTGGGCGATGAAACCGAGCTACTTCCTGGTAAAGAGCGAGCCGTTTAAGTACGCCTTTGCGACGCTGTGTGAGCAGGGTCGGACGATGTGGGACGGCGTGCGCAACTTCGAGGCGCGCAACAACCTGCGCAGCATGCGGGTGGGGGATCTGCTGCTGTTTTATCACTCGAACGAAGGCAAGGCGGTGGTGGGCGTGGCGAAGGTGGTGCGGGAGGCGTATCCCGACCCGACGGCGCCGGGGGAAGACTGGTCGGTGGTCGATGTCGCGCCGGTCTGTCCGCTGCGGTCCGAGGTGACGCTGCAGATGATTCGGCAGGAGCCTCGGCTTGAGCAGATTGCGCTTCTGCGGCGCAGTCGTCTGTCGGTGGTGCCGGTCACTGCCGAGGAGTTTGCGGTGGTGATGGAGCTGGGCAAGACCAAGCTGCCCAAGGGTCGAAAAGCGGCGGCAGGACGAGCGATGGACGCGGAGGCTACCGTGAATGACTGAGCCGGGCGGTCTGAGCACCAAGGAAGCGCTGGAGCGCCTGCGGCGACATGGCCGAAATGAGCTGACGAGCCGTGAGGGGCCGTCGTTCTGGAAGACGCTGGGCGCGGTGCTGACCGAGCCGATGCTGATCCTGCTGCTGGCCTGCGGGACGCTGTACTTGCTGCTCGGGGATCGCGGGGAAGCGGGCCTGCTGTTTACGTTTGTGCTGCTGGTGATTGCGCTGACGCTGTGGCAAGAGCGTCGGACCGAGCGGGCAGTGGCGGCGCTGCGGAGCATGCAGAGTCCTCGGGCGACGGTGCTGCGGGATGGGCAAGCGCAGACGATCAGCGCGGAAGAGGTGGTTCCCGGCGACGTGCTCTTGCTAAGCGAAGGGCTGCGGGTGGCGGCGGATGCGCTGCTGCGGTCCGGCCAGAACGTGGTGTGTGATGAGTCGCTGCTCACCGGAGAGAGCGTGCCGGTGCGCAAGCAGCCAGTGACCGGCAGTGCGCAGTCAGCCAAGCCAGGTGGGGACGATCTGCCGCAGGTCTTTATGGGGACGCTGGTGGTGGGGGGCAGCGGCCTGGCAGAGGTGACGGCGACCGGCGGACAGACCGAGGTCGGCAAGATTGGCAAGGCGCTGGCGGAGATTGAGCCGCCCAAGACCCCGCTCGATCTGGAGATGAAGCGGCTGGTGCGGGGGATGGCGACGATTGGCGTCGTGCTGTGTTCGCTGGTCGTGCTGCTGCGCGGGCTCCTCTATCACCAGTGGGTGCAGGGGCTGCTCGCCGGGCTGGCGATGGCGATGTCGGTGCTGCCGGAAGAGCTGCCGATGATCCTGACGGTGTTTCTGTCGCTGGGATCGTGGCGGATTGCCCATCACAACGTGCTGCTGCGCAGGCCGGGGGTGATCGAAGCGCTGGGGGCGGCGACGGTGCTGTGCTCGGACAAGACCGGGACGCTGACGCAGAACCGGATGACGGTGGCCAAGCTGTGGCGGGGCGGGGTGCTGCACGCGGTGGATGCGGGGGCGCTGCCGGTGGCGATGGCAGAGCTGGTCGTGGCGGCGCGGCTGGCGAGCCAGACGAACCCAAGCGATCCGATGGAGCAGGCGCTGGGGGACGTGGTGACGAAACAGGCGCTGTCGCTTGAGCCGTCGCTTACGCAGCTTCAGAAGGAATATCCGCTTACGCCGAGCCGGTTGGCGGTGACGCGGGCGTATGTGCAGGCGGATGGGACGCTTGGGCTGTTCTGCAAGGGCGCGCCAGAGGCGGTGATCCTTTTGTGCCAGCTCCCGGAGAGCGAGCGACAAGAGGTGCTGCGAGAGGCCGAGCGGCTGGCCGAAGCGGGGCTGCGGGTGCTGGCAGTGGCGAAGGTGGATTCGGTGGCAGCGCTGCCCGATTCGCCAGAGCAGGTGCGGTTTACGCTGTGTGGGCTGTGCGGGTTTTTGGACCCGCTGCGTCCCGAGGTGCCGCAGGCAGTGGCGGAGTGCAGGCGGGCTGGGGTGCGGGTGCTGATGATTACCGGCGACTATCCGGCGACGGCGCTGGCGATTGCGGGGCAGGCTGGCCTGGATGTCTCTGCTGGGGTCTTGTCGGGGACGGACTTGGAAAAGCTGTCGGATGCGGCGCTGCGTGAGCGGGTGGCCAAGGTGTCGGTGTTTGCGCGGATGGTGCCTCGGCAGAAGCTGCGGCTGGTCGAGGCGCTGAAGGCGGCGGGTGGCATCGTGGCAATGACTGGCGATGGCGTAAACGATGCGCCAGCGCTCAAGGCCGCGCACATTGGCATCTCGATGGGCAAGCGCGGGACGGACGTGGCACGGGAAGCGTCGGCGCTGGTGCTGGCGGATGACAACTTCGCAAGCATCGTGGCGGCGATGCGGCTCGGGCGGCGGATCTTCGACAACCTGCGCAAGGCGGTGGCGTACACGTTTGCGATCCACGTTCCGATTGCTGGGCTGTCGCTGTTGTCGCCGCTCTTGGGCTGGCCGCTCATTCTTTTGCCGTCGCACATCGCGGTGCTGGAGATGATCATCGATCCGTCGTGCGGGCTGATCTTTGAAGGGACGGACGCCGAGCCGCACATCATGCAGCGTCCGCCGCGTCCGCTCGGGCAGCCGATGGTGACGGGCTGGGTGCTGGCGCTGTCGATCCTGCAAGGGGCGATGGTGCTGTTCGGCTGCACGGCGATGTATTACCTGGCGGCGCGGCTTGGGCATTCTCCAGAGCGGATTCGGGCGATGGTGTTTTCGACGCTGGTGTTTGCCAACCTGGGACTGATTACGGTCAGCCGATCGTGGAGTCAGTCGGCGGTCGAGACGCTGTGGAAAGGCGGCAAGCTGCTGTGGGCGCTTATCGCGGGGACGATTTCACTCGGTGGACTGGTGCTGCTTTTGCCGCCGCTACAGCGACTGTTTTCGCTCGGTCCACTGTCGGTGTCGGACGTGGCGCTGTGTCTTTTGTTGGCGGTGGGTAGCGTGGTGTGGTTTGAGCCGGTCAAGCTGGTGCTGCGCAAGCAGCTACGGCAAGTGACCCGGCGGAATCAGTAAGAGAAGGCGATGCTGGCTGCGATTCAAGAGTTTGTAGAGCTGCTGCGCAAAAACGGAGTGCCTGCTTCGACGGCAGAGCTGCTGGATGCGCTGCGTGGGCTGGCGCTTGTGGGGCTGTCCGATCCGGCGCTGGTAAAAGAGACGCTGCGGGCGTGCCTGGTGAAGCGGTCCGAAGACGAGAGCCGCTTTGAGGATCTGTTTTCGCTGTTCTTCTTCAAGGCGGGCGCGGTCGGGGAAGACTTTTCGGAAGCTCCGCTGG
>WBZX01000774.1_pt1 | contig 27128 bp, 19 predicted proteins | sample 5204211 | NCBI WGS metagenome assembly WBZX01 (sample SAMN12344362, study PRJNA552823) | activated sludge metagenome | biome: Activated sludge suspended growth; feature: Nitrification reactor; material: Wastewater; isolation source: activated sludge from nitrification reactor of wastewater... | reverse complement strand
TTTGCCATCGTACGTCTAAAAACAGGGCTGGGGTGTCCATAACTATTTATTTTGCCACCAATACAGCCGTTAGGCTATATTTGGGACTATATTCTGACAGGTTATATGAAGATTTCACAACTACTAGGACTGGGAGCCACCACTGATCAAAAGAGCGTAGACTTCCTGGAAAACGCCCTGGTCAAGCAGGCCCAACCCGGATTTGACTATCTCAAGTTTAAACAGTCCATTGACCAACTGGCCGGATTAAAGCTGGATGGCCCGACCTCCCTGAAATCTGCATTTGCCACGGCCTCAACGATGGGAGTGACAAAAGATTCGCTCCTTCAATCCGCCCGCCACTACCTGACAATCCTCGGCGAGGAGAAGAAGCAATTTGACCAGGCACTCACCAACCAGGTCCAGCAACGTATCGATTCGAAGAAAGAAGAATTGCTGAAATTGCAGGAGCAGATCGAAGAGCACAAGCGCCAGATCTCAAAACTTGAGAAACAGATCCTTGAATTCCAGGATAAGATCGCACGGTCAGATGAGGAGGTAATGGAAGCCAAATCCTCTATAGAGCAGACCAAAAGTAAATTTGAAAACACATACCAGCAGTTTGTTTCAGCAATTGAAAAAGACATGACTGCGATTCAACAAAACCTTTAACAAACGAACCATGACAACTCCTGCGCAAGATTTCAGCGGCAACTTATCCAAACCTAAGTCCTTCTGGGGCAGACCTGAAGGCAAAACAGGCCTTTTCTTTATGCTGGCGATCCTGGCTGGCCTCGGCTTTGTCCTGGTCAAGTACCTGCCTCAGATCGTCGCTTTTGCATCCTCTCTCCTTGGCCTTGTCGTTACATTATTGGTCCTTGGTGCCATCATATACATGGTGCTTGATCCTAAAGTAAGGACACTGGTAGGCTATATGTATAAGAGCGTGATGCGCAATATCACCAGTTGGTTTATCACCATCGATCCGATCGGCATACTCAAGAATTATGTAGAAGACCTGCAGGATAATCTCAAGAAAATGGGTGAGCAGATCGGTATACTTCGCGGACAGATCAGAAAGCTGAAGACAATCCAGGAGGAAAATGACAAGGAGATAGACTATAACATGAAGCTGGCTCAAAAAGCACGCGAACAAGGAGTTGAAAAACAAATGTTGCTCTCCAGCCGCAAGGCAGCACGCCTCAAGGAATCCAATGAGAAATATGCAGTGCTCGAAAACAAGATGAATATCCTGTACCGGGTACTGACTAAAATGTATTCTAATTCAGAAATCCTGCTTGAAGACACCAAGGACCAGGTTAAACTGAAAGAAGAGGAACGCAAAGCTATCCGCGCAAGTCACAGCGCCATGAAATCTGCTATGAGTATTATTTCCGGCAATGCAGACAAGCGTGCTATGTTTGACCAGGCACTCGAAGTCATCGCTGATGACGTAGCCTTGAAAGTCGGTGAGATGGAGCGCTTTATGGAAATGTCCAGCAGCTTTATGGATTCAGTAGATCTCCAAAACGGAGTCTTTGAAGATCAGGGTATGCAGATGCTTGAAGAGTGGGAGAAAAACAGCACACTACTGCTGATGGGGGGTACAAAGGAAGAGAAACTGGATATCAATGCTCCCCGGAAAGAAGCCCAGTTGAGGCCTGAATCCGGCAAGAGTGAATATGACAACCTTTTTGAGTCATAACCTCCAATCCAGTTAATTAATCTCTTGCCAGACTGAAAAGTTGAGGATTTGACAGGCTTCCGTTGATCAGCGGTAGATAGGTATCATCTTGCAGGTAGCACCTTCAAATGCATGCCCAAAAAACTACCGGGGAGCATGGGATTCTCTTCTTTATAGCCCGATTACCTCTCCCAGGCTTGTCATGAAGGAATATATATGTCCAGCCAGATATGAAACTTATCTGCCATTTTGGTTGTTCGGAGCACGACTGCAGGAGCCGTAATTGCCTGTTGGGCAACCAACTGTCCGGAATAAATTGACTTCGTACCTTAATGCCCGTTACCTTTACGGGACTAACCACCAGCATAGGGCCAGTCACAGAAAAAAACTGAAAACCCAAATCTTTTTACTTTTGCGGCCTCATACTGTGAGGTAAACTACTTCACCTAACACCTTTTTATGGCAAAAAACCTATTGATCGTTGAGTCCCCGGCCAAAGCCAAGACTATCGAAAAATTCCTTGGCAAGGACTTTAAAGTCAAATCCAGTTACGGACACATCCGTGATCTGGAGAAAGGAAATGGTGCAATAGATATCGCCAATGGCTTCGAGCCAAAGTATATCATCTCCCCCGAAAAAAAGAAAACGGTCAAGGACCTGAAGGATGCCGCAAAGAGCTCGGATGAAATCTGGCTCGCGACGGACGAAGACCGCGAAGGAGAAGCCATCTCCTGGCACTTGTGTGAAGTGCTCGGGCTTGATCCTGCGCATACCAAGCGCATTGTATTCCGTGAGATTACCAAGCCTGCAATACAGCGAGCTATCAAAGAGCCTCGGACTGTTGATCTCAACCTCGTCAATGCACAACAGGCCAGACGTGTACTGGATCGCCTTGTCGGATTTGAATTGTCCGAAACGTTATGGAGGAAAATCAAAGGCAAACTCTCTGCGGGCCGTGTACAATCGGTAGCCGTGCGTCTTGTAGCTGAGCGTGAACGCGAGATCAATGCTTTTACAGCCGAAGCCTTTTTCAAGATCCAGGCCACATTCAAGGTAAAGGATGACTCTGGCAAGATCTATGATCTCAAGGCTGAATTGCCTGAAAAGATTGATACCAAGCCTGCAGCCAGGAAATGGATTGAAGCATGTGTTGGTGCAAAATTTAAAGTAGATAATATTGATGTCAAGCCTGCCACGCGCAAGCCTGCCCCACCCTTTACCACTTCGACACTCCAGCAGGAAGCCAGCCGCAAATTAGGTTTCAATGTTAAGCGGACCATGTCTGCCGCACAGAAACTCTACGAGTCCGGTTATATCAGCTACATGCGTACAGACAGTACCAGCCTGAGTGAAACAGCACAGCAAGCCATCCTCGCGCAGATCAGCAAGGAGTTTGGAGACAAATACGCCCAGCCAAGGCAATACGCATCAAAGTCCGCCAATGCACAAGAGGCACACGAAGCGATCAGGCCTTCCTATCCCGAAAATCCGACCATATCAGATGGTGACAGGGACATGGAACGTCTATATGACCTGATCTGGAAACGTGCCGTGGCATCACAAATGGCCGACGCCAAACTTGAGCGCACCCAGGTGAGTATTTCTGTTTCTGCACATCCAGGGGAATTCCTAATGGCCAAAGGCGAAGTCATCAAGTTTGATGGTTTCCTCAAGCTCTATATCGAAAACCTGGATGACGAACCGGAAGAAGAAGGTTCTGCTATACTGCCTCCTTTGAAAGAAGGACAACCGCTTGATCTCAATGAAATGAATGGCACTGAGCGGTACAGCAAGCCCCCGGCAAGATATACTGAAGCAGGATTGGTCAAGAAACTTGAAGAACTCGGTATCGGCCGCCCTTCTACCTATGCCCCTACCATCAGTAAGATTATGGAGGAAGACCGCGGCTATGTCATCAGGGAAAACAGGCCTGGTGTAGAAAGAGCTTATGCTGTCATCACCCTCTCGGGCAAAGAAGTTAAAGAAGTTACGAAGACAGAGATTACAGGTGCCATCTCCAACAGGTTGGTTCCAACAGACATGGGATTGCTGGTCACAGATTTCCTCAATGAAAATTTTGGGACGGTGATGGACTACAATTTTACTGCTGATATAGAAAAGCAATTTGACATCATCGCTGAAGGTAACCTGGTCTGGAATAAGATGATTGCGGATTTCTATGGACCGTTTCACCAGACGGTAGAAGAAACTCTTGAAGCTGCTGGTCGCGTGCGTGGCCGGAGAGATCTGGGCATTGATCCTGATTCAGGCCAGACCATCCTTACCCAGATGACCCGCTTCGGGCCTGTGGTGCAGATCGGTACCAGAGAGGAGATGGGAGAAGATGAAAAGCCGCGTTTCGCTAACCTGCGCCCTGGACAATCCATTGAGACCATAACACTCGAAGAGGCAAAAGAACTCTTTAAACTTCCAAAGACACTCAGCCCTTACAAAGACAAAGAGGTGTTGATCGGTGTAGGCCGCTTTGGTCCATATGTAAAGCATGGAGATAGCTTTATCTCCATACCGAAAGGTGAAGATCCGCTGGAAATCACCCAGGAACGTGCACAGGAAATCATTGATGCCAAAATCCATGAAGACCGACCTGTCGCTACCTACAAGGGTCAGCCGGTGACAAAAGGAAAAGGACGCTTCGGACCTTTCATCAAGTGGGAAGGTGTGTTTGTAAACATCCCAAAGAAATACGATCCTGATCATCTCACTGAAAATGAGATCTACGAATTGCTTGCCGCCAAGCTTGAAAAAGAAGCTAACCGCTACATCCAGCAATGGGACAAGGAGAAGATCACTATTGAAAACGGGCGTTGGGGACCATTCATTCGCAAAGGCAAGAAGGCCATCAATATCCCGAAGGTAGATGGTGAGCGCCTCACTGCAGAAGTAGCTGCACTCCTCACCCTGGAAGAAGTCAAGGAAATCATTGAAGGCACCATACCGGATTCGGTAAAAAAGAAAATGGGCATTTCCTAGTTTTCCGGTGTTGGGGTCAGATCAAGCGGAAGTGAAATATCAGGAGTCTTAGCTGCAAAAAAATCATGCAGGCAGTCCCCTATCTTGACGAGTTGTAAGACTTGTTCACCAGGCAGTACCACATTATGTACATAGAGGATCATCAGGTAGTTGACCCCTTCAAGGCTATAGAAATCCTGCTGGTCAAAAAAGCGGATCATCTCCGGATTGTTGAAGTGATGGCGGATATAATCTTCATCCGCTCCGCGCAATAAGTAGTGCTGGCTAAACTCAGGGTATTCAATAAAATCAATATCCTGCATTCCAAAATACGTACCTATGCGGTGATACCATTTCTCCGGCACCATCACAAAATGTGGTAGCGCGATGGCCTTGGAATACCTGAAATAAACAGTCTGCCGATAGGTTACACTTGATTTGCCTGTGGAAATAGTATAAGCATAATCGAAGGCACTCGTAAACTCCAGTTCATTACGGTCATCAATGACCAATGGCGTCAGCTTCTTATTGCCCCCTTCCTTGAAGAGCTTGAAATCGAGCAACCACTTGATCATCCCAAATTCATCCGCGTGCTTGAATGACCATCCCAATGCCTTTGCACAGGCATTGTACTCTTCCATCCGCTGATCTATCTTATATCTTGCCATGATTAGTATGTCGAATATCTGAAATAATATCCGTTGCTGCAGCTTCTGCCCCACCTCCAGAGGTAAGAAGGCCCGAAAGCTGATGATATGTTTCACGCATAGCACCCGACACCTCAGGATTTAAAATGCGTATCAATTCTTCTTTCATTTTTGAAGGATTACAATCCGCCTGGATCAACTCAGGCACCAGCAGCTTATCTACGATCAGGTTGACCAGAGAAATAAACCGCACTTTGATCAGGCGCTTGGCAATACGATATGAAAGCGAACTTCCTTTGTAGACGACGATTTGAGGCACCCCAAGAAGTGCGGTTTCAAGTGTTGCAGTCCCTGAAGTAACAATAGCGGCTTCACTAGAGCGCAGTACCTTTTTCATATCACCTATCACAACCTCAACATTTGAAATCCCTGAAAGGAATTGATCGTACAGGGTAACAGGAAGATGGGGCACCGCAGCCACTGTAAATGAATAGTCCGGCATAAGGCGTATCAACCCTGCCATCTCAGGAAGGATTCTCTCTACCTCATGCCTCCTGCTTCCCGGAAGCAATCCGATTCGATTTTTTGAAGGTGCATAATGAAAATCTCCAGCCTTACCGATGTCAACAGCCAGCGGATGTCCGATATAAAGGACATCCATACCGTACTGCCTGTAGAAGTCCTTTTCAAACGGAAGGATCACATACATCTTTCGCACAGCCTTCTTAATGCCATGCACCCTTGATGTATGCCACGCCCACAACTGGGGTGAGATATAGTAATAGACAGGGATATGATGCTTGTGTGCCCATTTGGCCATCCGGAGATTGAAGCCGGGATAATCAACTAGTATCAGCGCATCCGGCGCAAGTTGAAGAATCTCCGCCTTGCATTTCCTGAAATTCCTTAGAATGTCCGGCAGATGCCTGACCACTTCTGAGAAACCCATGTAGGCAAGTTCCCGGTAATGCCTGGTCACTTTGACCCCGAGATCGCTCATTGCTTCACCACCCCACCCGGTTATCGCTGCAGCGGGGTCATGACGAAATAATGCCTCGCACAAGAGTGCAGCCTGCTTGTCCCCACTGGCCTCCCCGGCCAGTACGAAGTATTTCAAAACTTCAGGATTTTGATACCGAATATAAAAAACCAAACGCCCACCAGGAGCATACTGGCAATCAACAATCCCCTGATCGTTTCATTGCGAAAATGTGATTTGCGATAGGCTTGCATCACTACCAGATTGGTACATATGGATATAAGGGCCAAGGTGCGTGTACGAAAATCATCGGCAAAGCCAACATCACTGAATACTCCCAGCTTGTCAAGCAATGTGTAGATCAGTAACAATATACCATAAACCAAAGCAGGAAACAAAAGGCCAAAGCCAATACCAATCCAGACAGACTCTTTTTTCGTTTCAGGTATCATATACCGGGATTTACGTCTTCAAGTGATTTCAACATCGGAATCGCGCGATGATGGGTCAGGTCATGTGAAGAAGGGACAATTGAAATATACCCTTCTCTCAATGCATTGATATCCGTCCCCGGCCCGGTATCACCAGTGGCAAAATTACCAGTCAGCCAATAAAACTTTTGTCCCCGTGGATCTACTCCTTCTACAAATTCTTCTTCCCATCTGCCTTCTGCCTGCCGGCACACCTTCATCCCCCTGATTGGCCCCAGGCTCGGATGAGGGATATTGACATTCAGCAATTTTGAATCAGCGAGTCCATTACTCAATACATGCTCCATGATGGATTTGATCCATGGCGATGCGGGGTCGAAGTTTGCATCCATGGCATAATCCTCCAGGCTGAATCCTATCGAATCTATGCCTTCAATGGATGCTTCCATAGCAGCGGATATCGTTCCTGAATACAGGATATTGATGGATGCGTTTGATCCGTGATTGATCCCGGATACACAGAGATCTATCCTTCGGTTCTTGAGCAATATGTTCTTGGCCAGCTTGACACAATCCACAGGTGTTCCCGAACACTCATAGGCCTCAATACCATCAAATACATCTACCTGGTTGAGCCGTATAGGATCTGCCAGGGTTACCGCGTGGCCCTTTGCAGACTGCGGAGAATTTGGTGCGACCACAATCACTTCGCCCATATGCCTGGCGATCCCGACAAGCCTGCTTATGCCCGGAGCGAACATACCATCGTCATTGGTGACTAATATAAGCGGCTTGTTGTTTTTACTCATTGATCAAAAAAAGATGCAATTATTATAAATGGATGACCTCACCATAAGCTGCTGCTGCAGCTTCCATGATGGCTTCACTCATCGTTGGATGCGGATGTACAGTCTTTATGATTTCCATGCCGGTAGATTCCAGTTTGCGCGCGAGGACGATCTCTGCAATCATGTCGGTCACACCATGACCGATCATGTGGGCGCCGAGCACCTCACCATATTTGGCATCAAAGATCAGCTTGACAAACCCTTCAGGATGTCCGGCAGCCTTGGCTTTGCCGCTGGCTGAAAACGGGAATTTCCCAATCTTCAATTCGAATCCCGCTGCTTTTGCCTGTTCTTCTGTCATCCCTACGGAGGCTATCTCTGGCTGAGCGTACGTACAGGACGGAATATTTCCATAATCCAAAGGTTGAGGATGGTGTCCTGCAATCTTTTCAACACAGATGATGCCTTCTGCCGAAGCAACGTGTGCTAAAGCAGGTCCATCCGTTATATCTCCGATAGCATAGATACCGGCAACGTTGGTTTCATACCACTGATTGACTACTACCTTGCCTTTGTCTGTCTTAATACCCAGGGTTTCCAAACCGATATTTTCAATATTGGAAGCAACGCCTGCTGCTGAAAGCACAAGGTCGCATGTGATTTCCTTTACTTCGCCTGTCTTGCGGTCCTTGGCTGTCACTACAATGGATTTGCCTGAAGTATCTACTTTCTCGACGGCTGTATTGCCAAGCACATCAATCCCACTCCTTGTAAATTGCCGCTTCAGTTCTTTTGAAATTTCCGGATCCTCGCGGGGCACCAGACCCTGCTCAAGAAACTCTATCACCGTAACCTTTGTCCCCATGGAATTGTAGAAATAAGCAAACTCAACACCGATGGCACCTGCCCCGATCACTACAAGTGACTTTGGCAATTTGTCCGGTACCATTGCCTTGCGGTATTCTATGACCTTTACACCATCGATTGGAATATTGGGTAGGGCTTTGGCACGCGCGCCGGTAGCCAGGATGATATGATCAGCTTCGTATGAAGTCACACTACCCTTATCGTCCGTCACATCCACCTTCTTGCCTCTCGCAAGCTTGCCTGTGCCCATGATCACATCGATCTTATTTTTCTTCATCAGAAACTGGACACCCTTACTCATCCCTTCGGCCACATCACGGGATCGCTTGACCACAGCAGTCAGGTCAGCATTGGCATCCTTGACCGTGATACCATAATCCTTGGCATGCCCAAGGTAATTGAACACTTCTGCACTCTTTAGCAAGGCTTTGGTAGGGATGCATCCCCAGTTGAGGCAGATACCTCCCAAGGATTCCTTTTCCACAACGGCTGTCTTGAGGCCCAACTGACTGGCACGGATCGCTGCTACGTATCCTCCCGGACCACTTCCTACCACGATAACGTTATATTTCATGATGACGTGTTTTGTTTGAATTCGGTTTGAGGCGCAAATATAGGGCGCTAAACGTCAGCGTTGGGCCCCAGCTCAGGCTAATCTAATTTCTACGTACATTTGCTGACTTTCGTTTCACATGGGGTGCCTTAAATTTCAGGCTGAGATCAAACCCATCGAACCTGTCCGGGTAATGCCGGAAAGGGAAAGACTGAACAATGAAACCACTTACTGCTAAGTTATTACGTCATATGAATCTACCCCGTAGACTTCGTTTCCTATGCGTTTTAGGCTGTGTTTGCTTTACACAGTTCCTTTATAGCCAATACTACATCCTCGGCCGCGGGCTGGATGATGCTGAGCAGCCATACGCCCATGCTACCGCCGAACTGCGCGGACCTGACTACTCAAGCCAGCAAATTTGCACCGAACAAGGTGTTTTTAAATTCGAAAACCTAAAATCCGGTTCATATGAACTGGTAGTGATTACCGCTTATGGGATCAGAAGGAAGAAAATTGAATTAAGGGGGAGCATTGACATCACCCTGCATATCCCTCGCAACATCAAGATCGATGAAATCAGTGTTGTGGCCGGTAAGGCAGGTGATTCAGAACCTGTCACCCATGAAAACGTAACCGCTACCGAATTGCAGCAGAAAGATTTTGCCCAGGATATGCCTTACCTCCTTGAAGGTACGCCATCCCTTGTAGCCACTTCTGATGCTGGCCAGGGGATTGGCTATTCAGGACTACGTATCCGGGGCACTGATCCAACCCGAATCAATGTGACCCTAAATGGCATTCCGGTCAATGATGCCGAATCCCACAATGTATTCTGGGTGGACTTGCCGGACCTGGCGAGTTCTACGACCAATATTCAGGTGCAACGGGGACTCGGTTGGAGTCAGCCGGGCGTGGGAGACCTCGGTGGAGGAATCCATATCAATACGCTTGGTTTCAATTATGAACCTTATGGAAACCTCAAATTGAGTGGTGGTAGTTTTGATACAAGAAGGATCACCCTGGCAGGTGGTTCAGGGCTGATCAATGGAAGGTTTACCATAGATGGACGTGCAAGTTATATTGCCTCAGATGGCTATATCGACAGGGCTGACAGCAGATTGTATTCCTTTTATGGTTCGGGTGGCTATCATCATGACCAGACCAACATAAGACTGGTGTATGCCCTTGGAGATGAGCTGACCTACCAGGCCTGGAATGGTGTACCTGAGCAGTATATCAATGATCCCGAATTGAGGACCTTCAATACAGCCGGGACTGAGAAGACAGGTGAGCCATACGACAATGAAGTGGATGATTATCGCCAAAGCCACATGCAATTCCATTTTGACCAGGCCATCACTCCATTTGCACGCTGGAACACTGCCCTTCATTATACTCATGGATCGGGTTTCTTCGAGCAATACAAAGCGGACCAGGTGCTCAGTAACTATGGCATCTCAGGGTACACCCTGACCTCGGACCTTGTCAGGCAGCTCTGGCTTGACAATGATTACTACGGGTTTATTTCCACCCTTCATATCGGCACCCCTGGTGAACGGTACTTTGTCACAGGTGGTGGATGGAACAGATATAAAGGGGATCACTTTGGAAAGGTAGTATGGACAGAATCCGTGGCACCGGACGAATATCCTGAACCTTACTACCAGGATGATGCAGTCAAGACGGATTGGAATATATTCGCGAGGAGTAATAATAAAATCACCGAACACCTGGATTTCACTTTTGACTTCCAGGGCCGGTGGATCCGGTATTCTTTTGTTGGTCCTGATGATCAGGGCAACCCCGGTCCACAGGATGTCAGCTTGAAGTTCTTCAACCCTAAGATTGGCTTCAGTTATACCCTTGGAAAGTCTGGATCCATTTATGGTCTGACCGGAATCATCAACAAGGAACCTAATAGAGATGACTACACGCAATCGACGCCTATAAGCCGACCTGATCCCGAGAGATTATGGGACAGTGAAATTGGATACCGGTATCAACGACAAGCCTTCAGCCTTGAAATTGTCGGGTACGCCATGGAATACAAGGACCACCTGGTACCGACAGGCCGCCTCAATGATGTTGGAGCCTATACCAGGGTCAATGTGGATCGCAGCCACCGTGTCGGCCTCGAAACTTCTGCCACTGTGCATCCAGATGATCAATGGAGTATAGAAGCTTCACTGACCGTCAGCAGCAACAAGATTAAGGCCTTCAATGAGTATATTGACAATTGGGCCACGGGTGAACAGGAGGTGATCGCCTGGGAGAATACGGACCTGGCTTTTTCCCCCGATCTGCTCGCAAATATGCAGGCAAAGTATACTATCCTTTCAAATCTAAAATATGAACTATCTGTAGATGCAGGAGGGCGGTATGTCGGCAAGCAGTATGCTGATAATACTTCCCGCGAAGCCTCATCCCTGGATCCTTATATCGTTACAGACGCAGGGGTTCATTGGACATGGTTCCGAAAGGAAAGCAAAGAAGTGAAACTAGGGTTGTTGTTGAAAAATGCTCTGAATGAATCGTACGAATCAAATGGCTGGATATATAGATTCAGGTCCGAAGGATATGACCCTATACCGGATGATCCTTATGCAGGTGCTGAAGGCGATGGCTTATACCATCAGAAAGGCTATTTTCCCCAGGCAGGGAGGTATCTTCTGGTCCAGATGTCCGTCAGTTTCTGATCAATAATTCCAGGTAAATCCAATCCGGTAGGTGAAGGGAAGCCTGCTTAATTCAGCATTGTCCAATAGATTGTAGTGTAATGAAATGAAGGAGCTGAATGGATAACCACTGGACAATCCAGCTCCAATGTACAGGTAGTGCTCCGGGGTGACTACTGACTCTATCTTAGTTCCGTCATCATTGAGGATGAGGTTACCAAATTCATCTATAGCTTCCCTGGATACATATGACCTTTCAAACTCTGCCTGAAGGAAAATACCTTGCATAAAAGGCGTTGCATTTTCTGTCTTGAGCAACGGCTTTATGCGGCCAAAAATAGTAGGTCCCCAGTCAAAAGCAGTGTAGGTCAGGTTGTCTGTAGCTGAAATCTGGTAACGGGCATGATAGTAATTCATCTTCATCATGAAACCCGCAGCCAGGCCATCCTGGATCCTATACGCGACATTAGGATCCAATCCTATGTTGACAGCACTTCCGGAAAATCCAATATTACCAAGATTGACCCCAAAACCCCATTTGGAAGGCTCTGACTCCTTGCTGGCCGTTCCAGACTTAGACGCGGTGGATTTGGAATCACTGGATTTAGTGGTTCCTGCCTTGGTTTCCTCGGTGCCGGGCTTGACAAACTTCTTGTGTCCGGAGGTCTGGGCACCGGCAAATGTCACGGCCCCTGCCAGCATAACAACGGCAAAGAATGTTCTATAGAATACCTTCATCATGAAATTTTGTTTTGTCAATCTTTGTTAAGTACTAGCAAATAGATCACTTTTTTCGCGAATACAGAAACTGAAAACGTATAAATTATGTAATTTGCGGCGCGATCCCCACCAACTTTTTACTAATTAACCACAGGAATTAACGATTCTGATCATTCATTTGTTTTCAGGCAAACCCTTACGAGGCATGAACATTAAAGTATTGAGTACACCAACCATTCTCCTTTTCCTTCTTTTCCAGTCTTTCCTTTCCATAGGTCAGGAAACCATACGGTTCCGGACGCAGAGAGCTTCTGCCGAAGAAGCATCACTACTGGAACAGCAATTTAAGGCCTATACCCTGGCTACCTTGAGTACCGAAGAAACAACCATTTTGCTCCGGTCGAAAAGCTATTTCCCTGATCTGCGTCTGGAGTTCAATGACCAAACCTTCAACTTTAGCCTAAGCGCTATTGACCTTCGCAGCCCGGAATACAAGCTCAGGGCGTGGAACGGTACTGAAGCAATCGAATTACCCCGCTCACCCAACAAGACCTATGCAGGGTATACCCGTGACAACCACTATGATGTAAGAATCACTGCGGATGAGGATTTCTTCAATGCTATGATTGTCCAGGGAAATGACGAATTGTATATAGAGCCTTCGAGGAATATCATCACCGGGGCTCCCAGAAATCAATTTGTCATCTATTGGGGCAAAGACAACCTTAAAAAACTCGGACGTGATGGTTGCGGCGTCAAGGATGGCCAGATCTCCTACCATAATCCGGAGGATGAAAACCATGATGCACCATCTGAGCAAAATTCAAACCGCGCCTGTAAAGTTGTACAGATAGCCCTTGCTGATGACATCCTGATGTTTAACAAGTATGGCAGTGTACCCGATGTCGAGGATCACAATATGGCGGTCATCAACAATGTGCTGACCAACTACGATTTTGAGTTTAATGATGACCTGCAGTTTAATATAGTTGAGATTTACGTCGCTACCTCACAGGGTACAGATCCATGGAGCAATAGCACCGATATCTATACCATCCTGGATGAGTTTACTAATTGGGGACCAGGAGGATTTTCAAATACACACGATGTAGCCAGCCTGTGGAGTTCCCGCAATTTTGACGGTGATGTCATCGGCCTCGCATGGGTTGGTGCAGTTTGTACAAGTGTACGCTATAATGTCCTGGAAGATTTCAGCACTAATGCAAATCTTCTCCGGGTACTTCAGGCACATGAAATGGGGCATAATTTCGACGCCAACCATGATGCCCCCAATTCAAATACCATCATGGCCCCTGCAGTTCAAAACACAAATAACTGGTCAGCCGCCTCCATCACTGATATCAACAATTATATCGCCTCTATCAGTTGCCTGGGTCCATGTGGAGCACCACAGGCGCCTGTTGCCGATTTTACTTCTGATGTTACAGATGGCTGCACCCCACTGGTTGTTCACTATGATGATCTGAGCCTGAACAATCCTACTTCCTGGTCATGGACCTTTGAGGGAGGTTCACCAGCTACTAGTACAGCCCAGAATCCAACCGTCACCTATAACAACGCCGGAACGTTCAATGTATCCCTGACGGTTTCAAATAGCCAGGGAAACGATACCAAGACTATTAATAACTATATTGAAGTATTCGAAGCGCCTCTTGCTGACTTTACCTACACTGTTAACCAGCTGACCGTAGACTTCGAAAACCTCAGCAGCAATGCCACCAGTTATGCATGGACTTTTGGCGATGGCGGAACATCAAATCTTACCAATCCGATACATACCTATGCTGAAGATGGAATCTATACAGTGACCCTCACAGCGACCAATTCATGCGGCACAGATGTCTTTATACAAACCATTGAAATCATTACCTTGCCACTGGCAGACTTTTTTGCTGATCTCACGGAGGGTTGTGATCCAATTGAGGTTAACTTTGTCAACTTATCCTCCTCCAATTCAGAATCGTTCAGCTGGTCTTTTCCTGGTGGCTCTCCACCCTCATCAACTGCATTCGAGCCTACCATTGTCTATGAAACTCCTGGAACGTACAATGTTTCACTTACGGTAAGCAATGAGGCTGGTGACAATACCTATACGATTACAAATTACATTACTGTCCTTCCACAGCCTGTTGCTGAATTCAGCTATACAGCAAATGGCGTTCAGGTCACCTTCAGCTCACTCGGCAGTATGGGGGATACTTATTTATGGGATTTTGGAGATGGGCTGACAAGCACAAGCCCAAATCCTGTGCATACCTATGCGTCAAGTGGTTCTTACCAGGTGATTCTCACTGTAACCAATTCATGTGGTAGTGATATCCTGCAACAAACCGTCACAGTGACCGGAGCACCATTGGCTCAGTTCATCTCCAGTACACAAACAGGCTGTAGCCCTTTGGTGGTACAATTCACCAATCAGTCCGGAGGTAATCCTACCTCATTCAGCTGGGTATTTCAAGGAGGATCGCCATCCACCAGCTCACAACCCAATCCCGTGGTGACCTACAACAATCCCGGCGTTTTTGACGTAACCCTTACAGTAACCAACCCTGCAGGCAGTGATGATGTCTTCCTGAACGATTATATCACTGTGTCTCCAGTGACCAATAGTAACTTTACCACAGTCGTCAATGGCTCGCAGGCAAATTTCACAAATCAATCTATTAACGCTACGAGTTCTGCCTGGACTTTTGGCGACGGCTTTGGTAGCAGTGAGACCAACCCTATCCACAATTATCTGGCAGATGGAGTGTACACGGTAACCCTGATTTCAACGGGGGTTTGCGGCAATGATACAACCACTTCACAAGTGACCATACAGACTCCACCGCAGGCGGGATTTTCATATCAACAGACTGGTGATTGCACACCAGTAAGTGTACAGTTTAACAATCAGAGCAGCGAGAACGCCACATTTTTTGAATGGTCATTTCCAGGAGGTAGTCCTTCCTCTTCTAACCTAGAGAATCCAACTGTTTCATATGCTAATGCCGGCACATTTGATGTCATGCTGATTGCTTATTCATCAGTTGGCTCAGACACTATGGCCTGGCCTGGATTACTGGTAATAGGCACTGCTCCTGATGCAACTTTCCTGCTGTCTACAGATCAGACTACGGTTACATTTGACAATCAAAGCGTGGGCGCAGAAAACTACTTCTGGCAGTTTGGCGATGGTCAGACTTCTACAGACCCATCTCCAGTGCACACTTACGGTTCATTTGGTATTTATACAGTAAGTCTTATCGCCACTAATGCCTGCGGCAATGACACTACTGAAATCGTCATAGAATTGTCTACAGTACCAAACGCTTTCTTTGGGTATAGTGCACACACCGGGTGCTCCCCATTTGAAGTCAATTTTATAGATCAATCCCAGAACAATCCGACTTCATGGGATTGGGTCTTTGAAGGTGGCAATCCCGCTACTTCTACAGAGCAGAATCCAACAGTCGTCTATTCAATACCTGGAACCTACTCAGTTTCATTACAGGCTACCAATGGCCAAGGCACTGACGTACTCCTCCTTGATGGCCTGATCCAGGTAGGTGGTTCACCTGATGCAACCTTTGCCCACGTGCAGACGGATAATGTTGTTGCCCTCGAATACCAGGGATTGGATTATGACAGCCTCAGATGGTCATTTGGTGACGGGCGTACAGATACCAGTCTGAATCCTACTGTGGAGTACAATACTTCAGGCCAATACCTGATATCCCTTATCGTCTATAATGCATGCGGTGTTGATACTTCTGAAGTTTGGGTCACCATCAATATCACTGCTACAGGCAATGCCGGATTGAATCCTTCAGGCTGGCAGATCAGGCCGAGTCCGTTTAAAGATGATTTTACCTTATATGGTGTGCCTCTCACAGCCGGAACAATTACTGTTTCACTGATGGATATCCATGGCAAATTGATCTCTCAGGAAGACCTTACTTACCAGGCAGGTGCTACCACGAAGATATTTAAGGAAGACAATCTTCCGCAAGGACTGATCCTTGTGGTCATACAGGATAAAAACAACCGGACGGTACTGAAAGCCCTGCATCAGTAAGCAGATTTCAATGTGCAGTTGCCAGTCTGCACTTGGCAGTTAATTAAATAGCCAAAATGTATTTCGAACAAATACATTTTGGCTATTTTTTTTATCGGAAACTGCCAATAGTTAAATGCAGAAAGAGGACTGCTCACTGCCGACTGCTTACTGCCGACTGCTTACAACTACCTATTCATTTTTCATACTTCAGCTACGCTCAGCACATCGCTTTTCATTTTTCACTCTTCGTTTTTCCCTTTCATCCGCCCTTTTGCTTCACCTGCTTATACCCCGCCTTGGCCAGGTAATCCATGACCTTCTTCACATGGTCTCCCTGGATGATGAGTTCGCCTTCCTTGAGGCTTCCTCCTGCAGAGCACAGGGATTTTAGTTTAGCAAGAAGTTGTTCCATGACAGCATCAGGCCCTTCGTGACCTTGTATGAGCGTCACCTGCTTACCCCCACGGTGCTTCTTGTCCCTGGAGACATAGAGTTTCATCTGGGCTTTATCCTTGTCTGTGATGAGTTCATGGGGTTTCTCCTCAGCCTGCTCGCTTGGATCCGGAACGTATGGTTCCATATCCGGGAAAAGATTCTTGAGTTGTTGGAGATCCTTGAGTGGGTCGGGCATGGCACAAATTTAGTCAACAGATTTTGAAAAGGAAATCCTGGTACACCAGTTCAGCAACTGCGAAGCTGCATCATTCACTTAACGATCAAACTATTACTTCCTTTTTGAATTAATGAGCATCTCAAGAATAAGCAAGCTTAAATCGCCGGTCCCAACGGTCCCGTTACCGATCAAGACAACACCCTTTTGTCGTTGAGGTATAAAGGCAACACTCACACAATGACCTCCTGAAAACCCATTGTGATAAAATATCCAGGCATCCTTATCCGGCAATAGAAACCAACCATCAATGATATCGTAGGTCCCTTTTTTCATTTGTTTGTAAGCTACTTTCTGCGCAGACGCTGTCCACTCAGGTGCATGAAGTAAAAGATCAGGAGAAACCAACCGGATAAAATCCAACATATCGAGCACCCCTGATCTCAATCCCAATGCAGGTGTAAACGCATTAAAATGCCAGGGATTTGCAATCGCTCCGTTCCGGTCATGTCCTGGAGCCAAACGATCATCTGGAATTCGAAATCCACTCTGAATAAATGACTTTGGTTGGTTGAGTTTTTGTTCCATAAAATCGTCCAGTCCCCCGACCCTGTCAAAAAGCCAATGCAGTAAAATATAGTTTACGTGACTATAACTGTAAGAACCTGACTCGGGCTTCATCAGTGGAATATCCCTTGCAAACGACTCCAATGAATAAGCAAAGTAAGGATCATCGATATTGAACTCTGATTCGCCCAATCCCGGTGGAAGTTTCATGAGGCCTGTCCGGTGAGCCAGTGCTTCCCCAATCGTCACCTCTTCCCAACCATTCTGGCATAAATAGGATGGCATGAATTCGCAAATCTCAGTTTCCTCGTCCCAGCCCAGTGAATCCAATGCCTTAGCGGCAAGCCAGGCAACTACCGGTTTAGTGACACTCCCCATTTCGTAGCTGTCATATTTGTTTTGCTTTTCGCCTATGGAAAACGTGTAGATACTGTCCTGGTCCCAAACACCAATCAGCACCCCAGGTATCAGCCTGAAATCAATCTGGGCTTCATGGCGTATGATCTTTCCTATTTCTTTCTGCAGATTACCCGCCTGGCCATGAAGTACCCATGTATGGCAGGCCATTAAACACCAAAGGATGGCTGCAGGAAGAAGCTTTTTCATCAGGTCGATTGAAGATGGAAAATAAAAACTTTCATCCGTAAATCAGGTTCTTTGGTATCTTTCATTTAATAATACAATATGACTTCAGAGATTCTTGCTTCGAAGCCCACCAGGTTATTTATCATTCTCGGGGGATTTTTTGTCGCCAATGCAATGCTGGCGGAATTTATCGGGATCAAGATATTTTCCCTTGAAAAACTTTTTGGTTTTTCTCCATTGTCCATGACCTTTTTTGGTGTCCATGACCTCGGCTTCAACCTTACCGCAGGGGTGATCCTCTGGCCGGTGGTCTTTATCATGACGGATATCATCAATGAGTACTTTGGCCGCAAAGGAGTACGATTCCTATCCTGGCTTACAGTCGGACTGATCGTCTATGCCTTCCTGATGGCTTTCCTGGCCATCCTGACACCTCCGAATGACTGGTGGCAGTCTATCAGCGGTGTGAGAGACAATCCAGCTAATAGCCTGCCAGACATGAACCTGGCCTTCTCGCGCATATTCGGGCAGGGCCTGTGGATCATTGCCGGTTCAGTCATCGCCTTCCTGATTGGGCAGATGATTGATGTCATCGTCTTCCATAGGATCCGTAAGGCCACCGGAGAAAACAAGATGTGGCTCCGGGCCACCGGTTCTACCCTCATCTCCCAGTTTGTCGACAGTTTCGTGGTCCTGATTATCGCCTTTTATATTGGTTCCGACTGGGACCTCGTCAGGGTTCTGGCCATAGGGGTAGTCAACTACATCTACAAGTTTGCCATGGCCATCCTCCTCACCCCGGCCATCTATGGGGTCCATTTTCTGATCGAGCGATACCTCGGACCGGAACTTTCCCACAAAATGAAGGAGGGCGCCGCAGCACAATAGTTTGCCTTCCAAAGGACAATAAATGGGGGTTTCTTTTAATGTGAATTAAGGGGAACATATCTCAGAACTTCTTATAAATGAATATCTTATCTTTGGCGGCTATGCGTCTGAAGAGTCTGGAATTAAAGGGATTTAAAAGCTTCGCCAATGACACAGTTCTCCATTTTGATGAGAATGTCATCGGCGTAGTGGGACCTAACGGGTCCGGAAAATCCAATGTGGTGGATGCCATCCGATGGGTCCTTGGTGAGCAAAAAGGAAAAGAACTCCGTCTTGAAAATATGGCGGATGTCATCTTTAACGGCACCAAAAAAAGAAAACCGGCACCTGTAGCCCAGGTCGCCATCACGTTTGATAATAACCTGGGGATCCTTCCCTCTGAATATACTGAAGTAGTCGTTTCGAGGCACCTGTACAGGAGTGGTGAAAGTGAATACAAACTCAATGGGATCACCTGTCGACTCAAAGACATACAGTCTCTTCTCATTGATACCGGTATCGGATCCAACTCCTACGCCATCATCGCCCTTGGTATGGTGGATGATATCCTCTATGATAAGGATAATGCCCGCCGCAAGATGTTTGAACAAGCAGCAGGGATCTCCAAGTACAAGAAGCGCAAGCATGAGACGATGCTCAAGCTTAAGCTGACTACCGAGGACCTGACGCGTATAGATGATATCCTCAAGGAGATTCAAACCAATCTCGAAACGCTTGAAAAGCAAGCAAAGCGAACGGCTAAGTATTTTGAACTAAAGAAGGATTATAAAGAACTGAGCCTCACCCTGGGCGCAAGGAATAATGTCGAACTCCGTGAACAGTTTGCCAATTCAGAAAAGAAAATCCAGGAAGAAACAGATCAATATACACGCCTGGAAGCTGATCTGGATCTCATGCATGCTGATCTTGAAAAACTCAAGAAAGACCATCTCGGGGATGAATTGTCAGTAAGCGCTTTTCAAAAAGAGCTCAACGAACTCGTATCCAGGATACGTGCCACCGAAAATGAGAAAAACCTGGCCGAACAGAAGATTGCCTTTATCCGCCAGAACAAACAAAACCTGGAGCTCCAGATAGCCAAGGCTAATGAACGACTGGCAAAACTCCAGGAAGAAATCGTTGCATTACGTGCACAGCATGATGAACAATCGGTTTCCCTGCAATCCCACCACATCCTATTGACAGAGGCACAAGGTAAGCGGGATGAAATATCCAAGCAATACCAGGAAATGGTTGAGAACCGCGAAGCGGTAAGTCAACTCCATCAACAGTTTGAAAAGGAAGTCTTTGACCTCGAAAAAAATATTGCTGTACTGCTCAACAATGCCGACATCATCCGCAATGAAAATAAAATCCTTGCTGATGACACGCACAAATTTGAAGAGGAGTCCACAGCGCTGCACCAGCAACTAAAGACAGAAGGAGAACGCAAAGAAAAAGCATCTTCGGAACTCGCTGCGTTGGAGGAACAGGAACTCGCCAGGATACGCAATATCCGCGAACTGGAAATCAACCTGACTGCAGAACTTGATCAACTACGCCAGACCCAGCGCACACTCGATGCACGGTCACATGAAGCAGACTTGTTGAGAGATATGATCTCGAACCTCGAAGGCTTCCCTGAATCTATCAAGTTCCTCAACAAGGCACAGGACTGGAATGTCACCGCACCATTACTCTCTGATGTGATCTATAGTGATCAGCAGAACAGGGTGATCGTCGAGCAAATACTCGAGCCATATCTCAACTATTACGTCGTCAAGACATGGGATGAAGCTTCACGTGCGGTTAAGTTGCTAAGCTTTGCCCAGAAAGGAAGAGCCAATTTCTTTATCCTTTCTGAATTTGACAGAATCAGTGCTACTGAAAGCCATCCAGGTTTAATTCCCTTATTGCAAAATCTGGAGATCGAAGCCGGATATGAAAACCTCGTGCGTCAACTCCTGCACAATGTGTACGTGAGTGATGGATCACCACTCGATATCCACGACGCCACATTTGATCTCAACACCGTCACCATCATCGACAAGCAGGCCCAGATGATCCGTCGAGCAGGCCAGTTGACAGGTGGTAGTGTAGGATTGTTTGAAGGAAAAAAACTGGGTCGCAAGAAACACCTTGAGCACCTCGAACAGGAGATCATTGAGTTGCGCCAGTCATGGCACCAGATGCAAAGCAAGGTGCATCAGACCCAGTCCCAGCTCACTGCCCTCCAGGCAGTTGATATCAGCGGGCAGTTACAGGCATTGCGCACACAAGCAGTAAACCTGATGCAGTCATGGGCAGAAATCAACTCCAGGCTCAATCATGTCTCTGAGCGCATCGAAGATTGCATACGCCGTAAAGAAAAGAACATAGAGTCGCTCAGGGATATAGAATCAAGGGTACAAGCCACATCTGTCGATCTCGAAGAAAAACGGACAAAGTACAAGGACTATGCACAGTCCATGGAACAGTCCGAAGAGCAGTACCAGAATATCCAGCGCCAGCTCAATGAAGCAGAAACTGCCGCCAATGAGCTCAAGCTCCAGGAAATCCATATGGCCAATAAACTGGAAAGCCTGGGCAGGGAATTGAAGTATCATACTGACCAGGACCACCAGATCAGCCAGGCAAGGGATCTGCACATCCAGCAGATCGGTACTGAATCAGGTGAACTCGAGAGCATGCTGACAAAGGCGGCTGAAATGACCGGGTCACTCCAGGTTCAATACCAGGAGAAGAAAAACAAAGAGGCTCATCTCACTGAAGTTGAACAAGGCTATTATCAGCAGCGTAATGAAATCTCCCATTCAGATGAGAAGATAAAAGCATTAGAAAAGCAAAAGAATACGCTGCAATATCAGATCAACGAATTAAAGGATCAGCATAACAATCTCAAATTCCGACTGATCGCTATTTCTGAGCGTATGGAAGTTGAGTTTGGTGTAAGACTTGAAGATATCACGGCTGAACACCTCAATGAGGATATGCCTCTTGAAGAATTAGAAGTCAAGGTGCAGCGTCTGCGCAACAGGCTTGAAAACTATGGGGAGATCAACCCGATGGCTATCGAAGCCCATGAAGAAATCAAAGTCAGGTTTGACAACATCAACCTGCAACGCCAGGATATCCTGAACGCTAAGGACTCTCTGATGTCGACTATCACAGAGATTGAGGAATCCGCCACCGGCCAATTCCTTGAATCCTTTGACAAGGTGCGTGAAAACTTTATCGAGGTATTCCGCAGCCTGTTTACCGATGATGATACCTGCGACCTGATCCTGCTCAACCCGGATGATCCACTCGAATCCGAAATCGATATCATCGCCAAGCCTAAAGGAAAACGTCCCAAGTCGTTATCCCAGCTCTCCGGTGGAGAAAAGACGCTGACCGCTATCGCGCTCCTCTTTGCGCTTTACCTGATGAAGCCTGCTCCATTCTGCGTATTTGATGAGGTCGATGCACCGCTGGATGATGCCAATATCCAGAAGTTCAACCGGATCATCAAGAAGTTTTCCAGCCAGTCACAGTTTATCATCGTGACGCACAACAAGACCACCATGGCTGCTGTAGATACGATCTACGGGGTGTACATGGAGGAGCAAGGTGTGTCCGGCCTCAGCCAGGTAGACTTCAGGGAGTTTGATGAGACAGATGTACTTGCATTGCAGAACTAAAAGAGCTACCAGCTGTCAGCTATCAGATCAAATTGGGGTTCAAAAAGAAGTAGGGGTTCAAGATTTTGAACCCCTACTTCTTTTTGAACCCTTACTTCTTTTTATATCCCACTGAGGCCTTAAGCCTCTTTGGCCTGTTTGGCCTTTTAGCCCTTAACACGGCAAGTAATTGATGTTAACATCTTTTTACAATGGATGTTGATACACCTTATCTATTGATTTCCTTAACTTCACAAGTAATAAAAATCTTTGATATGACCTGGAGGAGATTTAACGGAGAAAGGATAGCTGAGGATATCCTTGAAGCAGTCCGCTCAACCGTGGAACGCGAGGTTGCTGATGGCTACCGGCTTAAGGTGTGCATCGGGACCGATTCACAGGTGCGAGGGATGGTGACGGAGTTTGCCACTGTGATCGTTTTTCTCCGGGAAAAGAAAGGGGGGTTTATGTTTATCCGCAATGAAAAGTCAGAGAAACAATTTAGCCTCCGCGAACGCATGATCACTGAAGTCTGGAAATCGGTAGATGTTGCCTACAAGCTTTGCGACCTGCTGGATGAATATGATATAGGCCTGGAAGTGCATGCAGACATCAATACTGATCCGCATTTCAAATCAAATGAAGCACTACGTGAAGCGATGGGCTATATCCTGGGTATGGGCTTTGTCTTCAAAGCCAAGCCTGATGCATTTGCGAGTTCCTATTGCGCAGACAAGGTTGTGTAACCGATGCTCGGCGGAACCGAAGCATCACTCCTTATGGGGCTTCTTTTCCAGGATGATCACTTCCTTCTTCTCATCCCGCTTTGCCTTTTCTTCAGCTTTGCGCTTATCGATGATCGCTACTTCTTCTTCAAATCTGATCGGCTGACTGTTGAGTTTACGATGCCAGGTGATGATGATGACTTCGACCATGTCATCCGGGACAGACACTCCCTTGCCCTTCATGTAGTGCGACATCCGGGATCCTTCTTCAAAACCCCAGTTGATGAGCATCCATCGGCCGAGACCAAAATGGAGTTTTCGTCTGACTGAATCCTCCGGAGCAGCTTTAAATTCGGCCAGCCCTTTTGGATCAGAAAGGCGCTCAAGTTCACTAAAGGCATCATCCAGGTCAAAGGGTATATATACCCCATTGATCATCTCCTGCTTTATCCGGTTGTTATAGTTAGCCTGGTATTCCTCAGGAGTCTGGGGTGGAGACTGATCCGGAACCTGGGCTGAGGTCGCTGTCGACAGGCTCAGAATGGTCAGTAGGAGGCATAGAAATTTGGATGTATTCATGACGGAAAGATAAACCACGAAAGGGTTCAATATATTGTACGCTCAAATAGTTCCCTGCCGAATGAAGAAAGCCGAAAGATCGGAGACCCATGTCAACCTGGCCATCATTGTCCTACTGCAGGCAGTAGTGTACTCAGGCTTGTGGCTGTGGAATGAATATGTAGCGGTTTACCTCACCCTCATTTTTCCGGGGATGATCCTGGTGATCCTCATCATAGCCGCCATTGCTGACCTGATCGAACCCAGCCGGATACCCGGATGGTACTATGCGCTAATGATTGTGTCTATTGTGACTCCGGTGATTATTGGAGCGGTGTTCTATTACCTCTACCAGGGCCGGCTCGACTGGCTTGTGTGAGACCGTGAGAACGTGAGAACGTGAGAACGTGAGAACGTGAGAACGTGAGAACGTGAGAACGTGAGAACGTGAGAAGTGTGGGTGTGTGTTATCGAGGGAAGATGATAAAAGAATCCCTATTTGAAGTGGAATGGTCCCCTTTAGGGGATTCAGGGGTAAATGATTACCGATCACTAGATCACCGATCACAAGATCCCTATGGTCACCCCATCCCCACCTTGATTTTTCTCCGGGTGCGAGACTTCCTTGAATGGGTAACTCTTCATCTTGCGGGCAACGAGTTGACGAAGCACTCCTGTACCCTTTCCATGTACAATCCGTATCTGGTACTGACTGCTCATGAAAGCTGCATCAATAAACCGCTCGAGGTAGTGTGAGGCTTCCTCAGGGAGCATCCCACGGATATCAAGTTCGTTTTGAAATCGGCTGTAATCACCGATATCCTTGGTGAGGCTCGAATGCTTTTTGACTTCAACAGGAGCATTGGCCGGCACCAACTCTGACAGTGGCATAGTCATCTGGAGTTGGCCAACAACAACCACTGCCCTGTCTTTTGTAATCCGGTCGACTACTCCAAATTGCCCTGTCGACCGCAACTTCACATGGTCTCCAACCAGGAAGTCCCGCTTGAAATCAGTGACCTCCACCAGTTCTTCTGCCAATTCCTTGATCTCTGTACTGAACTGACTTTGTTTTACTTTGATTTTCTCGATTTGCTCCTTGGCTTTCTCTGCGTCCTTTTCCTTTTTCAGGTCCTTGAGGAGCTTATTCATCTCCTGGCTATACATGGAGACTTCGTTGAGCGAAGCTTTCTTCTGATCAATCTTGAATTTCTTACGCTTGATTTCGAGATCAAGTCGCAGCTGTTCATAGTTGGCGACTAACTTGTCCAGTTCTCTTTGTTTCTCCTGCAGGTTCTTGATCTCTGTATCGAGTCGCAATGTCTTATCATCAAGATCGTGGATTAGGTCTTCGAGCTCCATCGCCTGTGTGCCCGCTCTCTTACGGGCATATTCAATGACCACAGATGGAAGGCCTGTACGTTCCGCAATTTCAAAAGCGAATGAGCTGCCTGGTTTACCAATCTTGAGTTGATATGTGGGCTGGATCTTCTCTTTATCAAACATCATTGCACCATTGACCACGCCTTTGGTATTGTGGGCATACATCTTGATATTTGGATAATGGGTGGTGAGCACACCGTACGTATTTCGTTTTACCAAAGCATCCAAAATAGCTTCAGCAATCGCACCGCCGATTTTTGGATCTGTACCTGAACCAAACTCATCTACAAGGATCATCGTCGAATCATCAGCCGCATCCAGGGTCGCTTTCATATTCTTCAACCTCGAACTATAGGTTGACAAATCTTCTTCAATAGATTGTTGGTCACCGATATCCACACATATCCGATGCACCACACCGATCACCGTACTCCCGTCAGCAGGAATCAGCATACCACATTGTGCAATTACCTGGATAAGGCCTGTGGCCTTCATCAGGATAGATTTACCTCCTGCGTTGGGACCACTCAGGATCAGCAGCCTGTTGGGTGGATTGAGGATCAGATCAAATGGGATGACTGCCTTTTGCTTTGTCTTGTTTTTCAGGTACAGGAGAGGATGCCTGGCCTGCACAAGATGTAATGTTGCCGCTTCCTGCAGTTTAGGGCGCTGGCCTCTGTAACTCATCCCCAGCAAAGCCATGCTCTGGACCAGGTCCCAGTGATGGATCAGCCTGCAGACATCTTCGATATGCTCCTTATGAGGGCGCAGGGTATGACAGAGTTCTTTCAGCAACCTCAATACTTCCTTTTTAAACTCCCCTTCCAGCTCAATGATGTGATTGTTGATCTCAACGATGAGCTCAGGCTCCAGGAAGACTGTGCGACCAGTAGTGGATTCATCATGTATGATCCCTTTGATCTTGCGCTTGTATTCGGCCTGCACGCAAAGTACTCTGCGCCCTGAACGCACTGACTCGACAGTGTCAGTCAGATAGCCATCGGCTTTGTAGCGGGATATGAGCCTGACAAACTCCCTGTTGAGCCTGCCCGCCTCTGTCTCGATAGCCCTGGCTATGGTGAGCAACTCTGGTGATGCATCGGGTCTCACAGCGCCCTTCTCATCAAGGATCATCCTGATAGGCTTTAAAAGCTTAGATGGATCCGCTGCCAGAAACGTCCACTGGTATATCTCCGGATAATCCCTGCGATTGTCAGGCTTTGAGAAAAACTCATGGATCAGTTTCACCTGTTCCATCTGCTTGCCGATCTCATGGATATCTTCCTGTGGCAGGACATATCCGTCGATGGCCAGATGTTCGAGCGATTGGGCCACATCTTCATAAACGCTGAGCTGTGGACGGGAAGAGAGCGCAGATATCTCTGCGTACTCATAGACCTGATCTAACCGGTGTTGTATCTCTCCAATATCCGACAGCGGATGGAGCCTGTGGCAAGCCTCACGGCCAAACGCCCCGCGGGCATAACCGGCCAGCAATTCACGGATTTTATGAAATTCTATTTGTTCTTCCGCGGAAGGACTGATATCAACCAAATAGGACATGGGATCGCAAAATTACTATAATGTGAGAAAGTAAGACAGTGAGAAAGTAAGAGGTGTGGCTGTGTGAGAAAGTAAGACAGCGAGAAAGTGAGAGCTGTGGGCGTGAGATCGTGAGAAGTGTGGGCATGGGTGTGGGTTTGCATCAATCATGTAATAAGTCTAAAGTCTTTGGTCTATCGTCTTTCGTCTGATTCCTGGCTTCAATTAGGTACTTGGAAGTGATTGACCACCCTACCCTCCTGATCAAAATGCCCT
>WBZX01000773.1_pt1 | contig 27143 bp, 18 predicted proteins | sample 5204211 | NCBI WGS metagenome assembly WBZX01 (sample SAMN12344362, study PRJNA552823) | activated sludge metagenome | biome: Activated sludge suspended growth; feature: Nitrification reactor; material: Wastewater; isolation source: activated sludge from nitrification reactor of wastewater... | reverse complement strand
GTGTAAAAATCAATCTCGTTCCCAGCCAGAGGCTGGGAACGAGGGGTTATGGCACAACCTTCAACTGCCCCGGATCTGTTACCTTGATCTGAGCGGTCTCTTTGTACAGATCCACTTTGCCGGTTACCTGTATCTTCTTGCCCTTGAAGTATTCCTTAGGTGCTTCGATCTCTTTGGCTTTGCTAAGGAAGCCTTTCTCCAGAACCACGGTGAAGTTCTTGCTGTCTCGGAAGTCTGCGAGTGAGTTCAGGAATACCCGAGAGTTCGTGCCTCCACTGGCTTGCACAGTGAACTCTACCGTTACTTCCTCGCCCACCTTTTTAGCTGCATCAATGGTGTTGATAGTCCCTGGGCTGGTCTTCTCTGCTTCAGCAGTTACAGCACTACTGGAACTCGGTACCACTCGGCCGGGATGAATGGTACTCAGCAGCACTTTCTGCTGGATGGTCACTTCGCCTGCTTCATCTCGAATCTGCAGGCGGATGACCGGATCGCTAGCGTACCAGTCGATGGTGATGAAACCGAAATTATTCCCCCAGTTCATGGTGGCGATGCGATGCTGATTGGGTTCGTAGACTCGGAAGCGTTTGTTCGCTTCAGTCAACCCACTTGAAGTGAGATCATAGATCGGATAACTGACAGCTTTCGGAATCATGGAAAGCTCAGCCAGGTGTCGGTCGCCACTGAGGAAGAGGATGCCTTTGGCCGTAGTGCTTTCGATGAGTTGAAAGAGCTTCGCCCGTTCCTTCGGGTGGTTGATCCACTTCTCCCAACCATGATCCTGGGCAACCACCTGGATGCTGGAGCCAATAATCCGGATATCGGCTGGTTGCTTAAGTTGTTCTTCCAGCCACTTCCATTGAGCTTCGCCGAGGATGGTGCCGGTGCTGGTTTCATCAGGGATGTAAGGCCCTTCGCCGTTCGCTGGCTTCGTGTCCTTTTTTTTGAGTGGTGTTCGGAAGGTTCTGGTATCGAGCAGGATGATCTGCACTCGCTGACCGATCGGGCCAAAGGTCTCGACCGAATAGATACCCTCCTGCTGACGACGGGGAGAGTTCTCAGGCACACCGAAGAAATCGAGGAAGAGCTTTTGTGATTCTTTCTTCGGACCGTATTCGTAGCCTGCATCATCTTTGCCGTAGTCGTGGTCGTCCCAGGTGGCGAGGATTTTGCAGGTCTGCTTGAGTTGCTTGTAGCCAGGGTTCGCTGCCAGCTGATCGTACTTCTTCTTCATCACAGCCATGTCGTTAGTGTCGGCATAGATGTTGTCACCCAGAAACAAGAAGACATCAGGCTTGAGGGCTGTCACCGATTCCCAGATCGGTTGAGGCTTGTTCTGATGTGCACAACTGCCGAAGGCAATGCGGCGAAGAGGTACACTCGTTGGATCAGTTCCCAGAGAAAGGGCAGGCAGCCAGCAGAGCAGGAGGAGAGGCAGCAACTTACGCATCTTTGAATCTCGAGCAGGGTTGAACTCGTAAGATAGATAGCTCTAGTGTAGGGATCAAATCGATCCCAATAATGAACCTCTGATGGAGATTTTCCATGCGTCATCTGATTGTAAGCAGCCTGGTACTGGCCATCCTCGGCCTGAGCATCCAGGCGAAGGAGAAGCCTGTGTCGAACGTTCTCAATCACACCGTCAAGAACATCGAAGGCAAGGATGTGAAACTATCTGACTACCAGGGCAAGGTCGTCCTGGTCGTCAACGTCGCCAGCAAGTGTGGCTACACCAAGCAGTACACCAACCTGCAAGCTGTCTACGAAAAGTACAAGGACAAGGGCCTGGTCGTACTAGGCTTCCCCTGCAACCAGTTCGGCGGCCAGGAACCAGGCAGCGAAGAAGACATCCAGAAGTTCTGCAGCAGCAAATTCAATGTGTCCTTCCCGCTCTTCACCAAGGTGGATGTGAATGGTAATGGCACCTGTGATTTCTACAAGGACCTGAAGGCCAGCAAGCCAGGCGACATCAAGTGGAACTTTGAGAAGTTTCTCATTAACAAAAAGGGCGAAGTGGTCAGCCGATACAACTCAGCCGCTAAGCCAGACTCAGGTGAGGTACTCGCAGCGATCGAAGCTGAACTCAGCAAATAGTTCACTATTCGATAGTGACATTGCATGAAACGATGGAGCCTTCAGTGCAGAAACACTGAAGGCTTTGTCATGTAAAGTAGGATCGGGGTTCGACGTGCATCGGCATGGAAATTGATAGTGTCACTGGTATGTCAATAACTTGTCAATGAAGTGTCGAAAAGTGACAGTAAAGTGTTCCCAAGTTGTGCATATTGACACAAATAAGCTCAACAATGCCGATTGTAGAAGACAGTCCGGTTTTAACGATTTTGTGAAATTGGTAAAAAGTTCCGGTAATTCTTCTTGAAATGCTCAAGGAGTCTAGTTACATTACCCCTCGTCGATGCGGGGTTAGCGGCAGGAAACGCCCCCTGTTATCGACATCTTATTGACAACTTATTGACAGCCTGCCGACACCTCTTACACAGGTTCTCGACATAGCCGTAACAAGAGCTTCCCAGGATGGGACTTGCTGGGCACGGACGCCCCCCCTATTCTTGTGACATGAACTATGCCATCTGCAACGAGACCTTCGCAAACTGGGATCACCAGCGAATCTGTAGTTATATTGCCTCACTAGGTTACCGTGGTCTGGAAATTGCCCCTTTTACCTTGGGGCCTGCTCCTACCCTTTTGCCCCCAGAAACTCGCCAGTTACTTCGACAACAAGCCCAGGACGCTGGAATCACCATCGTCGGCCTTCATTGGCTACTCGCCAAGACAGAAGGCCTTCATCTCACCCACCCCGATCCAGCGATCCGAGCTAAGACTGCCTACTATCTGGCCGACCTGGCAACCCTTTGTCATGATCTGGGTGGCTCCCTCATGGTGCTTGGCTCACCTCTGCAGCGGAATCGTTTGCCAGAAGTCTCGAAACCACAAGCCTTTGAGTTCGCACTAGATACCATCAAACAAGCCATGCCCCGCTTGGGTGAGCTAGGTATCCGACTCTGTATCGAACCACTTGGCACAGTGGAAACCAACTTCATAAATACCTGTGCTGAAGCCAATGAGTTGATTCAGGCAGTTGACCATCCGTTGTGCGTGCTGCATCTGGACGTAAAAGCCATGTCAGCAGAATGCAATACCGAAGATAACGGCGTCGCGATTGCTCGACTGATTCGCGAGCAGATCAAACACACGGGCCACTTCCATGCCAACGACCCCAATCGCCGGGGGCCGGGTTTTGGTCCCATGCCTTTCGCCCCCATCATGAAGGCGTTACAGGAAAGCCGATACGCTGGTTGGGTTTCAGTCGAAGTCTTTGATTACAGCCCCGACCCCGAAACCATCGCCCGAGAATCGCTGCGAAACATGCAGAATGCAATGCGATCCCAATAGTGGATTGCAGAAGCAAGATTGACGAAAACCGCCATTCCGTGTCTATTATGGCACCACTGCAAGACAGGGAGGTCTGGCGTGTTGCTTTCGCTTCGTCAATGGCTGGGAATCTGGTTCCTTTTTTGGGACCTCGTACTGATTGCTTGTGCATGTTATGCGATAGCAGGCGAAGCTTCCTTGGTCCGATTTCCTTCCTTGCTTAGCCTGGCTGCGCTTTGCCTCGTCATCCGCCAACTTTATAGTGTTCATCGCTTAAGGCGGGGGCGTGAAGAATGTGTTCACCTGGTGCAGGCCCTGTTCCTTTGGCTTTTGCTCCTATTTGTAGTTGAACCAATTCCGGACACCAGTCGATATCAGATACTCTCCATTGTCGGCCTCTCCAGCGTGTTGCTCTTCAGTGTTCGTCGGCTCTGGTGGTACGCCATCGGCAACCTGCGTGCTCGAGGCTACAACCCAACACCTGTCGTCATTGTGGGTACCGGCCGTGTCGCACGACGAACGGCTCGTGGCATTGCTCATGCAGGCTGGACGGGCATGCATGTACTCGGGTTCATCGAAGATGAGCCTACCCGGTACACCAGCGATCTGGAGATCATTGGCAAAGTTGCTGATCTCCCCCGACTGGTGCTGGAACACGGCATTAGTCAGGTGTTCATTGCCTTGCCGATGCAACGCTATCATGAAGCAAGGAAGGTGTATGACACACTCAGCCAAAGCATTGTTGAAGTGAGGCTCATTTTGGATGCAGCTCCACTGACACCTCTTTCACTGACGACGACCAAGATCGATGGCCTGACAGTTGTAGGCTTGCGCGACAATCCCCATCTCGGGCTCAACCGGGCAGTGAAGCGATCCATGGATCTGGTCTTCGCCTGCATCGCACTGATTCTTCTTAGCCCAATGATGGTGTTGCTGGCTGCACTCGTGAAGGTGACCAGCCACGGCCCCGTCTGTTATTTCCAGGAGCGTTGTGGGCTGAATGGCAAACGCTTTCAGATGGTGAAGTTCCGCACCATGAAGATTGATGCTGAAGCAACTACGGGCCCTGTCTGGGCAAGCAGTAAGGACAACCGAACCACAGTGATTGGCAGTTGGCTGCGCCGGCTCAGCCTTGATGAGCTTCCGCAACTGTTCAATGTACTTCGTGGTGAAATGAGTTTGGTAGGCCCTCGTCCCGAACGCCCTGTCTTTATTGAACGTTTCCGCAAGACCGTTCCCAATTACATGAGCAGACATATGGTCAAAGCCGGTATGACAGGCTGGGCACAGGTGCAAGGCTGGCGGGGCAACACTTCACTCAGGCAACGCGTCCGCCACGATCTTTACTACATCACCCACTGGAATCCCTGGTTCGACCTCCGCATCATGGTTTTGACCGTCTTCAAAGGCTTCTTTCATCGCAATGCCTATTAGTTGGAATTCAGAGGCTTAGCCGCTAGATTTACAATAAGCAAGTGTTTGGCCCCGGGAGCGTGTGTGCCGCTGGTGCGGGCCCTGGTCTTCAAAACCAGAGGATGTCTTGAAGAAAGACATCGGTGGGTTCAATTCCCATACGCTCCCGCCAGGCTTGCTGCCGATACCTTTCTATGCTATGGCGGTTTCATTGACATACCTGCGTGGGTGTGGGTTGTCGTTCTTTCTTTGGAGTTTCACATGAAAAGCTGGTTGACAGCTTCGCTGGCCATGATGCTTGTTGCATCGATGGTAGTAGCGGGCGATCTGAAGTCGGGCCCGCAGCCGGGCAAAGGGGTGAGTTCGTTCTACCCCCTGAACATCTTCAATGCCGATAGTCCCAGTCGCAACGGCAAGGAAAACTGTCTGGTCTGACAATTCGGCGGCAAACCAGTCGCTTTCGTTTTCGCACGCGAAACGAACGACGCCTTGGCCGGTCTGGTCAAGAAGCTCGACGCCGAAGTGGCAAAAGCAGGTAAGGGCAAGTTATGTGCAGCGATCGTCTTTCTTTCTGATGACGACGACATCAAAGACAAAGTAGCCAAGTTCAAAGAAGCCAATCAAATCAAGCACGTCAGCCTGGCTATCGATGGCAGCAAAGGCCCTGAAGCCTACAAAATTGCCAAAGAAGCCGATGTTACTGCCCTGATCTACAACAAACGAAAAGTGCTGAAGAACCACGCGTTCGAGAAGTTTGCTGCAAGCGATGTTGATGCCATCATCAAGGATGTTGGCACCATGATCAAACCAGCGGAAGAGAAGAAGTAGTCGTCTTTTCCTTGTTTGTTACACCCACCGACGCCGCTGAGATAGTCTCGGCGGCGTTGTTGTTTAAGGTGGCTGATAACGCCTTAATCTTTAGGTAATACGCTGGAAGGTCTTTGCTTAAGTGGTATGATTCAAACAGTTCCGTATTTCAAGGAGAACTTTATGAGTCGTATCTGGACAAGAGTAGCTGTTGCGCTCTTGCTGGGTGCAGTGACTCTGCCAACCTGGGCAGATGATCCACCCAAGAAAGAACCACCTGCCAAGCAGGATGAAAAGCAAACCCCTGCCGAGAAGTTTGCTGCTGCCAAGAAGGCACAATCTGAAGCCATGGCAGAAATGAACAAAGTGATTGCTGAACTGAGGAAGGAGAAGAAAGAACTCAATCTTTCCAATCCTGAACTGAAGAAGGCCTTTGATGCCCGTAACCAGGCCACTCAGGCCTTGGTGAAAGCGGCTGAAGAACTCGCCAAGGCTGAGCCGACTTCGGCTGCTGGATTCGATGCCATTGGCGTCGTGATCAATAACAGTGGTGCCCCTACCAAGGCAACACTGAAGATCCTGACCGAACATCATGTCAACAATCCGAAGATTGGCACGATTCTGAGCAGGCTGGTTTACGCTCCGCCCAGCAAGGAATTGAACGATTTCCTGAATGCCATTATCGAGAAGAACCCCAGCATTGATGCCAAGGGGAATGCCACATTCACATTGGCAAACATCCTCTCGCGATCAGGTAAGCAGGAAGATAAAGACCAAGCAGAAAAGCTCTTTGATAAGATCGTGACTGAATTCAAAGATGTTAAGTCACCTCGGGGCACGCTCGGCGAAAGTGCCAAAGCCAACCTCTTTGAACTCCGCAATCTCCAGATTGGAAAGGTTGTACCCGAGATCGAAGGCGAAGACATGGATGGTAAGAAGTTCAAACTCAGTGATTATCGTGGTAAGGTCGTGATGCTTGATTTCTGGGGGCATTGGTGAGGCCCCTGCGTGGCAATGTTCCCACACGAGCGGTCGCTCGTCAAACGGATGGAAGGCAAGCCCTTTGCACTCATCGGCATCAATAGCGATACCGACAAAGAGTTCCTCAAAAAACAAAACGAAAAACAGCAGATTACCTGGCGCTCCTTCTGGTGTGGCGAGAAAGGTACGGGCGGAGACATACCTAGAACGTGGAATGTCTCGGGCTGGCCTACTCTCTACTATATCGATCACAAGGGCGTGATCAGGCAGAAGAATCTGCGAAACGAAAAGCAGATCGACGAGTTCCTCGATAAACTCGTGGAAGAAGCGGAGAAGGATAGTAAGGGAACTCAATAGTCCCCTACTGGCCAATGCATCAACTCAGCATCTGCTGTGCAGACTTCAGTTGTCAGTGACTATTCACTGACAACTGAAAACTAGCATCTGACAACTGAGGTTATCGATGCGGAAAATGTAACCCAACAGCGGCCCACATCTGCTTTGCAAAACTCCACTTCTTGTCTCTACTCTTCACACAAGCTTCAGCGCAGCCACTTGGTTAATCGTTAATATTGACCTATACTACCTAAGTAAGCGTAGTGGGACTGTGCTTACCATGGCGTCAAGGAAGCGCTCATGGTTGCCCCAGGATGAGGCAACTGTGTGAGAGGGCAGATTCATGCTCACTCTTTCATCAGATGCTATTGCAAAGCGATTCCAACCTGGATCTGCTCCAGCATTCAGTCCCGACACCCATATCAGCTACGAAGATCTGATTGTTGCTCCAGCAACTGCACCCGGTTCTGGTGCGAGAGCGATTCTACGTCTCACTGGCAATGGGTTGTGGGAAACTCTTCGTTCACTGTTACTGAACACAGATGAACTTCCCATCCGAATGAAGCATGGACATTACAGTGTCAAACTACGATTGCCTGACTTCTATAGCCCTTTACCAGTGACGATTCAAGCTTGGACTTCACCTTGGACATACACGGGGCAGGACCTCGTAGAAATCCATCTCCTTAGCAGTCCACCACTTGTGCGGGCATTACTCGATCATCTGGTATATCTGGGGGCACGACTGGCTGTACCGGGTGAATTTACTCTGCGTGCCTACCTGGCAGGGAAGCTCGATCTCACTCAAGCCGAAGCCATCCGTTCCCTTTCCACCAGCAACGACAGTGACGAAATACGTATAGCTCTCGCACAACTGGCAGGTGGTCTCGCTCGGCCTCTTGATGCACTTCGAGAGGAAGTATTGCTGTTGCTTGCCGAAGTCGAAGCAGGGCTCGACTTCGCGGATGAAGACCTGACCTTCATCGATAACGATGTACTGCTCTGGCGAATCGAAGCCTGTCGGCATACGCTTGCTGATGTTCGAGATGCGATGCAGCAGCAAGGCCGAACTGAAACTCGTTTCCGCATTGCTTTCGCTGGCATGCCCAATGCAGGCAAGAGTAGCCTGTTCAATGCGATTCTTGGCAAGTCGCAGGCCATCGTCAATGAAAAGCCTGGAACCACCCGAGACTACCTGGCTGAACCACTCATTCTGCAAGGGGTGGCACTCGAATTGATCGATACTGCTGGGATGGAGTTCGCTGCAAACAATATCGAAGAACAAGCCCAAAGTCATCGTCTGGAACAATTACGCCAGGCTGATCTTGTGCTAGTCTGCTACGACAGTAGCCAACCTATGCCCGCCGAAGTCGATCGACTCTGTCGAGAATTGCCTACTGACAAGATGCTTCTCGTCGCTACCAAGGGTGACTTAAGTCAGCAGTCACCACTTGTTGAAGAAGCCATTCAAACCAGCACTATCACGGGTGCTGGCATAGCAACCCTTCGACTTCGCCTGGCAGATCAAGCACGGCAGTACACGCGACCTGCCAGACTCTCGCCAAGCTTGTCACGCTGTCAGTTACATGTGGAGAAATCACTCGCCAGTCTCGATCAGGCGATGGAACTGGTTCATGAACGAAGAGGGATGGAATTGGTAGCAGCTGAGTTACGCATCGCACTGGATCAGATCGGAAACATGGTAGGTGCGGTATACACGAACGATCTGCTTGACCGCATCTTCAGTCAGTTTTGCATAGGTAAGTAGTAACTCAAGGTTGCACTTCTATCTGTAACCCAGGGGCATGGCAGGCATCTCTGAATTGATTTTCCAGGTATGCCAGCGATGGGTTTGAATGAAATTTGCCGACTTTATTGCAAACCAGTTCGATGGTGAAATTGAATTGCTGTTCTGTGTCTAACTCAGACCATATCAAGTTGAGTTCCCGTCCCTTGATATGGAAGCGGGTGGGTTCCTGATAGTTTTCACCCGTGGGCGTTCTGATGGCACGCTTGAGTTGCTTCATCGACTCAGGCAACTTGAGCCCTTCGGGAATGTTCAGTTTTACCACCACTTCGGGTTGCTTTCTGGTGGTGCAGTTCTCGATATTACATTGCAACTGCACGACATCACCCAACTTGGCAAGAACATGCGAGAGTTTGGTCTTCAACTGGACTGGTTCCTGCTGCTTACTGAGCGCAGGCGAGTTGATATCAATCGAGCGAGCCCCCAGTCTGCCATTACCATCGTGCCCAAAGACATCAAACTGGTACACACTGGCATCAGCGGGTAACTCGATTGGAATGCTGTAATTCCCAGTGGAAGGTAGAACGAGCATAGGGTTCCAGTAGATCGTCTGGGTCCAGCCAGGCTTGAGGGCATCAAAAGCTGCTGGACGGTCACTTGGCGACCAGGCATATACCCGACGTTGATAAAAGTCTTCAGTACGGACTTCTTTACCTATCGCTGCTGGTACAGGTGGGACGACCGATTTGGCGGGGTTCTGTGGAGCTTCGGTGTTGGTCTTCGGATACCCACCTGGCATTGCTGCTGGAGGTGGATTCGCACCAGCAAAACCACCATTGCCTGCTTTGGTGCTAGCAGAGCTTGCATCCCCAGACGGCGTGGCTTTGGGTTCCATTTTTCGGGGTGTGCCTGAATCGTTGATTTGTACTGAGTGTTTATCTTTGTTGGTTTCTTTCGCTTGCTCGGATGGTTCCAGTGCTTTTATCTGCTTGCTCTCATTTGACTGGGCAATCTGCATGAGTCGATTATCATTCTGCCGGCGGTTAGCGTATTGCGACGAAGTTGGTTCAGGGGCGAGACGATTGGTTCGTGCTACCGATTGTGTATTCTGCGTCTGTTGCGGGTAATAATTGCTATTGGAAACACCTCCGCCGATCTGCGAGCCAACACCCGGTGCAGGGGTTGGTACATCGCGTTTTTCCATAGCCAATCCGGTACCCTTGCTCTTAAGGGAATCGATATCTTTGAGATTAGCTTCAGTCTTCGCCTCGGCCTTTTTTGCTTTGAGTGAACCAATCTCTGTGTTTTCTTGCCCCTTACCTCCGGGTCTTGATGCGGCAACTCGTGGTTCGCCTTGCGACTCTTTATCTATCGCAGGGGCCATCTTCATGGGAGACAAGGGAACCTCAGGCTCATTGCCAACTACTGAATGTGTTTCGGGAGTAGTTACAAGAGTTGCAGTGGGTTGTTGTACTTGAACCTTAAGGGTTTCAATTGGCATTTTCTTCCACCATAACCAGCCAGCACCAGCGATGCCAAGCAGACTCAGAATGCCCAGAGTGGATACGAGATGTACTGGCAAAACGGTTCGTTTGCACAGCATTGCCACGAATGCCACTAGGCTCATGCCTGCAATGAGACATGAACTGAGGAGGTGGAACCAGAAAGTGTACGCTTCCCAAGTGATCTGTCGCTCAGCCAACTGTGCTTCAGCTTGTGGTAGAGCATCTTGCCGGCGTTTCAGTTCGAGATTGCTTGCTTGATACTGCTGTAGCTTCACTTGCGTCTGTTCGACCGCTTGCTTGGCTTGTTTCAACTCTTCCATTTGCGGCAAAGCTTGAACCTGCTTCGCAGTTTCAATCCTGGCGAGCGCCTCCATTTCCTGACGATTGTCGAAAACACTGATCTGCAATTTGCTGGCAGCTTCCTTCCTCATGCTCAACTGTGCTTTGGCGACATCGGCTTCGTCAATGGGGTTAGCAATGAACCGCCTCCACCCTTGTACTCCGAGGAGTAGATCAAGTGCCTCCGAGGCGCTGTGATGCGTGGAAAGGAAGAAATCAGCAAATTCGAGATCAGCAGGCTGACGTACTTCCTGGGCCAGGTAGAAGTGAGCAGGCAAACGACGGAGAGTAGATGCCTCTGCCATCTGCAACAGCGACTTGTTCACACCAACGATGGTGAGGTAGCCTGGTGTTGGTTCCTGTTTCTCGTTTCGAGCTTCGATGACAAGTTGTGTCGGCTTACCAACAGTTTGAATGGTGTTCAGGTTCAGGGACATGTACTGGGCAGGATGTCGGTAGATGAGCCGCTCAGCCAGGGGTTGAAAGACGGTCTGATTCTGGACCAGTTGCTTTTCCGCAACATTTACACGATACACGCCACCGAGTGGCTTCATGGTATCGATCTGTACAGTCTGGGTTTGATTAGCGGACATCGAGACACGATCCAGTGCGATCATGACTTCTCGACAATAGACCGAGATCACCAGATCACGGGGTTGTCCCATGTTGCTGAGTACCAGCTGGAGAGACTCATTCGCAGAAAGTACCGGCTTCTTGACATGCATGGCCACACCATTTTGCAGAGGTGCAGGTAGTCGAAGTTCCAACTCACTGGAAGCGGGACGGGTCATGCGAATGCGGTACTGCTCATGGAGTTTCGGGGTGAAGCCGAACTTACCCATACCACGGGAAGCCTTAGCTTCCGTTTCGTCGTGGAAGGTTCCGAGCTTTTCGATAGTTTTGCCACTGCTGTCGATCAATTCAGCATCACCATCTACTGCTTCACCAGCTTGGTTGCGAAGTTGGAAGTAGACGGTGTTGTGTGTGCCTGCAATGAGTTCGCCACCTTCAGGGTAACAATCTACCTGAAGCTGACCGGTTTCGACACGAAATGGCTGTGTCCAGGTTTCGATGGTGTTCCCATTAGGCAAAAGAAGGGCGAGCGTGCCTTGGCCCTTACTGATGTTCCTGGGCAGTGTGAACTCAACCTTCACGTTGCCTGAAGCATCGGTGCTGCTGGCGATGCGTTCCGTGGAGGGTTGGCCGTCGTTGTTGTACTGCTGGCCATCGATCAGAATCTGGTACTTGAAGTTACTGTTCACCCAAGGCTGCTGGGTGGGCAACTTGATCTTGCCAGATAGAGTGGCTTTCTCTCCGGGCACGAACGAAGCCTTGGCAAAGCTCAATTGCTTGTTGAATTGAGGCTTGGTCACGCTGTTGACGACGAACCGTAGTATCTGCTTTTCGAAGCGATCGTTCTTTTCTGCAAGTGTTAACGTGGCTTCGCCCAGCGGGATATTGTCAGGCAACTTGAAGCTATCAGCCCCCACAGCCTGAAGCGGCATGCCAGTAATATCCCGGACGAGTTGATTGGTGGCAGGCTGTTGAAGATGCGCTTTCCTGCTGGTCTTGTAGAGTTGTTTGTTGTCAGGTCCGTTCAGAGTGAACTCGAACTGCAGTTCTTCTCGTGGCAGTGCGAGTGTCGATTTATCGAGAGCGATACCCCGAAAGAACACTTCTTCACCTGGCAGATAGATCGGTTTGTCGGTGCAGAGATGTGCAGCGTAATCTGCCAGCAGAATCTGTAGCGGATGGTTGATGCGGTTACTCAAGACATTGTTGCTGATGTCTTGTGTGATATCGTTGTTGAAGAGTTGACCAGCCTTGTCCGCATAGGCGATAGAGCCTATTGCGAAATTGAGTTTGCTGCTTGGCGTCGGGTTGCGATAGGCCTGGGTAAGCGAACGGGTTTGCTTGGCATCGTTGACAGCAATGTTCAGTTCAGGAAGCGGAGCGGGAGTGCCATTCAAATTCTTACTGGTGACGACACCGTAAGTGTCTGTGTTGGCTTCCACACTGGTGGGAACGATGAGCTCCTGAAAGCTCGTTTTGGCGAGGACTTGCTGCTTGATCTGTCCTTCCAAGGTCGTGAGTTCAGCTTGTTTGTCTGCTAACGTCTTGAGTGCAAGTGCCTGGGCTTTGACCAGCTTTTCGTACTCGTTCTTGGATTCCAGCTGTTGAGCAGTGAGTTGCGACAGTTCAGCACGAGCGAGTTCGACAGGCTTCCAGCGATTCTCCTGCCCCCACCAGTAACCACAAGCGATGGAACCAAGGACAGCCAGAAGGACAGCAGCGGCAGAGACATACCAGGTTGTAACGGAGGTAGTGCGTTGACGAAGACGAGCAATGCGAGGTTCGACGATTGGTTTGCTGAACGTGATAGTGGTTGGAACACGGCTGGCTTCGGCAATCAGGCCCTGTTGCTGTTGCACACGGACCAGAGCGGCTTGGCATGCAGTGCAGCTGGCAATGTGTGTACGCAGTTCGGCCAAGGCCTTGGCTGATTCAGCGTCGGCTTCATCGAACAATCCATAGACGTAGTCAAGCAGCTGTTCCTGGCAGCTGGTGCACGTCAACATGTTTCTCCTCCTGGGACCTCTTCCAGCAGCTTGCGCAGCTTCTGGAGGGCGGTTCGCATCTGTGTCTTCACGGTACCTACCGGCATATTGCGTATTTCGGCAATCTGTTCGTAGGTCATCTCGCCATTCTGCCTGAGAAGGAACACCTCCTGTTCCTCCTGCCTCAGTTCCCGGATCGCACGACGCAGTCGTTCCACTTGTTCATGGCGTTCCATGTGTTCATGCGTGGAATGGACCGGGGCAGCGTACATCTCTTCTTCACCCATCGATTTGGCTTTGCGTCGCCAGGCGCTTCGCCTTATATCCGTTGCGGTATTCATGGCTACCCGGAAGATGAAGGCTCGCAGGTTCTGTACCTGCTTGAGTTCTTCCAGGTTCCGCCAGCATTTCATGAAGGTATCCTGGGCAGCATCGTGGGCATCATCCTGACTTCCCAGGAGGTACACCAGCGTGCCAACCAATTCTGCCTTGGCTTCGTTGAAGGCGTGAACGAGCGCGTCCCCCACGCTGGCTGTAGAAACCTCTACAGCACTGGTGGCGGCAGTCTGTGGCAATTCCAGATCTGCCTGCATGGCCGGTGCGCTCATATCCTCTATCTGCTACGACGAGAGATGATGCTACTTAGTTTGACGATTGACGTAAGTATTTGCAAGGGCATGGGTTCGAGAAAGGAAATTCTCACCATACTTGAGCAGTATCCCATGCTTATTGCGAACTTCCAAGCTCATTCCTAGCTCATATAATGTCCCCTTGCACTTATGAGGTAAGACATGAAGTTGCCCTTGTCCTGGCTGAAAGAGTTCGTTGACCTGACTTGTACCGTTCCTGAACTGATCGACAAGTTGACCCTGGCTGGCTTGGAAGTTATCAATGTCAAGCTCATCGGCGTACCTGCTCCGGAAGGACTGCGATGCAAGATTGATGAGCCGGGGCCAGTCTGGGCCAAGGACAAAATCATCACCGCCAAGATTCTGGAGATCAGCAAGGTTCCCGAAACGGACAAACTCAAGTTCGTGAAGCTTGACTTGGGCAAAGGGGGCGAACCTAAGACCGTCATCACCGGTGCAGGCAACATTGCTCCGGGTGAAAGTGGACAGGTCGTGGTACTGGCCTACGCCGGTTCAGTGCTGATCGATGGCCATTCCGACAAGCGTGAACTGAAAGAACTCAAACCCAAGCCGATTCGAGGCTTCCCCAGCGATTCAATGGTCTGCTCGGTGCTTGAACTAGGTATCTCGGACGATCACGAAGGTATTCTGTTGCTGCCTGGTGAAACCCCCGTTGGTGTACCGCTCGTTGATATTCTCGGTGACGTTGTCCTTGAGCTGGATGTGCTGCCTAACATGGCGCGCTGCAATTCCATCGTAGGGTTGGCACGTGAAATCGCAGCGCTCACCGGTCAAAGGCTCAAATCACCATCGGTCGCAGTATCACAGCAAGGGGCTTCCATAGAAGGGAAGGTCAAAGTTGAAATAGCTGACAGCAATCTGTCACGCCGCTACACGGCCATGTTGATCAATGGGATCACCATTCAGCCGTCACCCTACTGGATGCAGCGTCGGCTGGCGATGGTGGGCATGAGGCCAATCAATAACGTGGTTGACATCACCAACTACATGATGATCAAAACAGGCCAGCCTCTTCATGCTTTCGACTACGATAAGCTGCTGACGCGATCTGGTGGTCAGGAACCGACGATCACTGTTCGTTTAGCACAGCCTGGCGAGAAGCTGGTGACGCTCGACAATGTGGAACGCAAGCTGGAGCCACATCATCTGGTGATTGCTGATGCCAAGGGTGTGATTGCACTAGCAGGCGTGATGGGTGGGCTGGAAACCGAAGTGACCGCGACAACGAAGAATGTGCTGCTCGAATCGGCACACTTCCATGCAGCCAGCATTCGCAAGACTGCTCGCGAATTGAACCTTTTCAGTGAAGCGAGTATACGCTTCAGCAAGGGCCTTCACCCCGAAATGGCACTCACAACCGCAGAACGTACTTGCGAAATGTTGCGCCAACTGGGTGGGGGTACCGTCGCCCAGGGAACAATCGACTGTTATCCCGCACCGTTACCAAACAACCCCGTGGAACTCGATGTCCACTACGTTCAGCGTTTACTGGGCATGCCGATCCCCACCGCAGAGATCGTTCGCATCCTTCGTTCACTCGAATACCAGGTGACCGAGAACTCCGGTTCTGCCAGCAAGCTTTCAGTCACTGCACCACAGCACCGAGTTGACATCCAGCATGGTCCAGCGGACATGGTGGAAGATATAGCCCGCATCTACGGGTACGATAAGTTGCCTACCAGTTCCCTAGCTGATGCACTGCCAGTGCAGTGGGACAACATTGCTCTGCTTGGTGAAGAACGCATTCGCGACATCCTCGCTGGCCTGGGTTTGCAGGAAGTGATGACCTATACGCTCACAGCACCGGAGAAAGAGCAACCTCTAGGCATCACCGGTAGTGCAGTGACACTGGCTAACCCCATTCACAGCGAACGAGGCATCCTGCGTCGCAGCCTACTCGCGAGTGTGCTGCAGGTGGCATCCAGCAACCTCAAACAACGTGCTGGAGTACGTTTCTTCGAGATTGGCCAGGTCTATCTGCCCGTTGATGGTGCAGTACTTCCTCAAGAGATTCGACGACTGAGCATCGTCATCACCGGACCACGCACTACCGAACATTGGGATAGCCAGTCTGTTGCAGTGCCGATGGACTTCTTTGATCTCAAGGGTATTGTCCAAGCATTGCTTTCTCGATTGCACCTTGAGAAAGTAAGCTATGAGCCAGTACAAACCCCAGAGTTGCATCCGGGGCAATCAGCCAACATCAAAGTGGGCGACATTATAATTGGGAAACTCGGTCAACTACATCCCTCGCTGCTTGCCAACTACGAACTAGGCCGTCGCAAGGTCTTCGTGGCGGATATCGATGTGGATGCACTGCTGGCCATTACCCCGGACACGCATCAACTGGGAACGATCTCTACCTTTCCGCCAATGCTGGAAGATATTGCCTTGGTGGTCGATGAAGCCCTTCCCGCAGCCAAGCTCGAAGCGGAACTGCGTGCTGGTGGTGGAGAACTACTGCGACGGGTCAAGCTTTTCGATGTCTACCGTGGGGCCAACCTGCCTGAAGGTAAAAAGAGCCTGGCTTTCGCATTGACATACCAGGCAACTGATCGGAGTTTGACGGACAAGGAAGTTTCCAAGGTGCGAGCCAAAATCATCGGTCGTGTCGAGAAACTCCTGGGCGCCACGTTGCGTGCGTAAACTCAATCAATAATTGGTGAACATGGCAGAGGTGCAGCCCAAAGTGGTAATCGTCGGGGGCGGGTTGTCCGGATTGGCAACCGCTTTCGAACTGCAGTCTCGTCTTCAGCAGGCTGACATCCAGGTGCTGGAAGCAAGCCAGCAACTGGGTGGCATGCTGAAAACCATCAAGAAACAGGGCTACCTCGTAGAACTCGGGCCACTTTCATTCCCAGGCAACAGTCTGGGAATCATGAAGCTCTGCCATCAATTGAAACTCACCGATCAATTGATCTCGGCCAACCCAATGGCTTCGCGACGATACATCGTTCATGATAATGCACTCCAACCGATTCCCAATACGTTTAGCCAGGCGATGACATCGCCACTCTATGGTATGGGAAGCGCGTATCGTCTCATTACCGAACGGTTTCGTTCATCCCATGCAGCCAAAAACAAGTTGGATGAGAGCGTTTATCAATTCATTGAACGAAGAGTAGGCACGGAACTCGCAGACATCCTTGCTGATGCATTGACTACAGAACGTTTTGGTTCTGATGGCAAGGTGATCAGCATTCGCTCTGGTTTTGCGGAACTTACGCGAGCTGAACGAGAGTTTGGAAGTATTATCAGCGGATGGGGCAAGTTGAAGGAGACGGAACGACAGGCAGCAGCCAAGGCGGGTATCAAGCTAAGTATGGCACAGCAAACTTTTGTGGAAGGTATGGGATCGCTCATCATTGCATTACAGGAACAGTTGAAACAGCCAGCGATCTGTGGCTCTGGAGCTACCTGTATCAAGCCTGCTGCGGAAGGGATGAGGCATCGCTGGCGAATCGAATGCAGTGAAGGCGAAACTCGTTATGCCGATGTGGTGATACTCAGTTGCTCCATCTCCAAGCAGGCAGCTTTGCTGGCTGATCTCGATCATGAACTTTCTGATCTCATGATGCAGATTCCACTGGCTGGTATCATCACTCTGTCACTCGGGTTCCATCGGCAACACGTACCTGAGATTGTGGAAAGTCAGGGGATCATTGTTCCACAAAAATTGAATAAGGATATCTTGAAGCTCGACTTCGTTTCGTCACTCTTTCCAGACCGTGCCCCCAAGGGCAAAGTGTTACTTCAATTGACGATGGGTGGCAGTGCCCGCAAGGAGATGCTCTCCTGGGAGGATGATGCCCTCATCCTTGCTGCTCGCCGGGAACTGCGCAACTTGCTTCGAATGACCAAGCCTCCTCAGTTCTGTCATCTGCAGAAGTGGCCTCGGGTTTTGCCTCAATATACGATGGGGCATCAGGCTCGTATCGCCAAGATCACTGAGCGGGCAAAGCGTTTTGATGGTCTGTATCTGGCAGGCAATGCTTATCATGGCATTACCCTTAGCGAAACTGTTAGTCATGCAGAGCGCATTGCCCGTACCATTCGCGATGTTGTGCGAACCCAGCGATGATGAAGGCGTATTATTGCGATCAGTTCGTGTTGCCACTTCCCGAAGGCCATCGCTTCCCGATGCAGAAGTACTGGCTACTTCGACACCGACTGATCAAGGAAGCAGTCGCTCTGGATTTTGCTGAACCTGATGCAGTGAACGATAAGTTGCTCATGCTGGCTCACGATCCACGCTATGTCCAACGAGTAGTCGATGGCAAAATGACTGATGCCGACATCAGGCGACTAGGCTTCCCTTGGTCACCGGCACTGGTCGAACGGAGCCGTCGTTCTTCGGGAGGTACGCTGGCAGCTTGCCGGGTTGCACTCGTAGATGGATTTGCAGCCAACCTGGCGGGCGGTACGCATCATGCCGGGTATGACTTTGCCGAAGGTTTCTGCCTGTTCAATGATGCCGCAGTTGCGACACGGATCCTGCAGCACGAAGGAGTAGTGGAACGGGTACTGATTGTTGACTGCGATGTGCATCAGGGGAATGGCACCGCTGACATCTTCGCATCAGATGAGCGGGTTTACACTTTCTCCATACATGGCGAGAAGAACTTTCCACTTCGCAAGGTGCCGAGCCGGCTGGATGTAGGCCTGGATGATTGCACAGGCGATGAAGTGTATCTGGCAGCATTGCAGCAAGGGTTGACCCAAGCAATTCGCGAAGCCGGTGCAGAACTGGTCATCTACCTGGCTGGCGCTGATCCGTTTGAAGGAGACAGACTCGGTCGATTAAAACTGACAAAGGCAGGTCTGAAGGCCCGTGATCGCATGGTGTTCGATGCCTGCGAAACCGCGGGTCTGCCAACAGCCATTGCCATGGCTGGTGGCTATGCCCCAAGGGTGGAAGATATTGTGGATATTCAGTTTGCCACCATTTGCGAAGCAGCATCACGAGTTTAGCAACGTCAGTTGAGGTTGCATCTCAATAATAGCCTCGTTATCCTCCATTAGCCGCTAGCTCACTCATGCACAGGGAAGTAGTCATGAAGCTATCCCACATTCTGCTCGCTGGTTTATTTGTTATTCCGGGTGGTGTTGCGTTCGGTCAAACCAACCTGGTAGTTCCCAACAGTTACGCTGGTACGGATGGTCCCTCGGCCACAGCAGTACCAATGCAATCTACGGCACGCACCTATCAGATGCAGATCGCAGCTTCACAACTGACAGCGATAGCAAGCGGTTCCAGTTTAACTGCACTCCACTGGAGACTGGATCAGGGATCGGGTAGCTTCCCTACGGCTAATGTTATCTGGGCCGACTACGAAATAATGCTCGCACAAGCAACAAACCCCATAGGCAGTTTCTCCAGCAACTTTGCCAGCAACATGACGAATCCGGTGCTGGTACGCAGCGGATCGCTTTCCTTTACAACCAGTGCCTACCCAAATGCAGGTTCACCCCCCAACTTCGGGCCACTCATTACCTTCAGTACACCATACACCTATCAGGGAGGTGATTTAGTATTGTATCTGACTCATGCCGGGAGTAATACTGCTGGAGTAGGCTCACTCGATGCTGTTGATACCAGCGATGCCAATTATGGAACCGCGTTTGTTGCACAGTTCAGCACCGGCTATCAGGCAACTAATGCAAGTGCTACTGATTTCCAGGCGGTCGTCACCGAGTTTAGCTTTACCTCTGCAGCTGTTCCAGAACCCACCACGTGGGCTTTGATCGGCATTTCTATCGCTGGCGCTGGGTATGGTGGTTATCGATTGAGGCGACGTAATACACGAACACTTGAAACAATTGTCGAACCAGTTGAAGTGTAAACGACTGTACCCAGCCAGGGGCTGGGTACAGGATGCGATTCGATATTACTGAGCTACCGAAACCGCAACAATCTCGCTATCGTTGCGGGCGTAGATGTGCTGGTTGGCACAAGCAGGGTGCGACCAGACAACAGTTCTGCCCCGGGCATCGTGGGTTGGTTCGAGCAGCTTGAAGCGGCCTAGCTCTTCGTACTTCTCCGGCGTAAGCTTGGCCTGGATGACGTAGCCTTGATCGTTGAAGAGCAGGAATTTGTCGCTGTCATCACCTAGTTGAATGAGGAAGGCATTGCCACAATCGATGTTGCGAACAGGACGCTTGCTGGCCTTGGCTTTGTCGTCGATGATTGGGTCGAAGGTCTGCCATTTCTGTTTGCCATCGGTGGCATCACAGCACATCAGTCGACCTTGCATATCGATGCCGTAGAGATGCCCCTTCAGATAGGCAGGCGTAGCCATAAGGGCTGAGAGACCTTGCGGTGGCTTGTTCATGTTACCTTCCACCTGCCAGACGATACTCGGCGAGGGAGTCTCTTTCGAGAGCTTCAACATCAGTGGCCCGTGGTAGACAGTGGTGACAAAGAGCTTGTCGGCATCCACCTGGCGAGGCATCACGATGGAAACCGCAGGGCGATCCACTTTTCCATCGGTGGGGTACTTGTGAGTCCACAACACCTTGCCCGTGGTGGGGTCGAGGCCATTCACAGTCTCGGAAAGCCAGATAATGAGCTGATCCTTCCCGCCAACGTTCATCTGGATCGGTGGAGCGTAGCCGACTTCCTGAGAGTTGAGGGCCTTCCATTTCTCCTTACCTGTGGCCTTATCGAAGGCGACAACGGCAGAGTCTTTGCCGCCGACGAGGGTGAAAAGCAGATCACCTACGATGAGAGGATGTGCAGAGAATCCCCAAACAGGAGGTGGCGTGGAATAGTCTTTGGCAAGGTCACTTGCCCAGAGCACTTTGCCACTGCTGGCGTCCAGACAAAAGAAGTGTCCCATGCCACCGATAGCGTAGACTTTGCCATTTTCGACCACCGGGGTTACACGTGGGCCGTTGGGATATGACATCTTGTATTTGGCATCGTAGGTGTATTCCCAGAGAGTCTTGCCTGTCTTTTCATCAAGGCAGAGTAGACGTTCTTTGCCAGGAATCCCTTCCTTGGTAGGTCGGATGTTGTTGCCATCCTTGTCCTTCTCGCGATTCCAGTCCATGACGAAGACTTTGCCTTCTGCCACGGCAGGGCCGGCGTAGCCTTTACCAAGTGGTGTTCGCCAGCGAACGGGTAAACCCTTTTCGGGGAACTTGTCGACGAGTCCTTTTTCACGCCAAACGCCATCACGTTTGGGCCCTAGCCACTGAGGCCAATCGGTGGCGCTCAGCGTGGTAGCAGATAACAGACTCAGTCCCAGACACCATGATAACCGTGACATGTGCAAGCCCTGAAAGAAAGGAAGAGAAGACGTGCGATGCTAGACTATGCACTGATTCCGCAACTGGCGTGTCCTACTCAGAGGGAATTAACCTATGCATCATGAGGGCTTGTTCATCAGGAGGGGAATGCAAACAGGCAAGCCTGAGGCTTGCCTGTTGAGTGGACTTACTCCAGGGGCATACTCCCTCGGTTCAATTAATCTCGCGTATTGGTGGTTAGCGTTTGCCACCACCACCACGAGAGCCACCGCCTCCTCCACCCATACTACCGCCACGGGAACCACCGCCACTGAAACTGCCACCGGAGGAACCACGAGAGCCGCCCATGCTGGAACCGCCGACAGAACCACGGGATCCACCGAAATTACTGCTACCGCCGCTGATACTACCGCGGCTACTTCCACCGAGATTGTCTCCATTGATGCTACTTCTGCTACTGGAGCCAATGATGTTACCACCAATGGATGGGACTGATCGGAATGAAGAACTGCTGTTCCCCGAACCAATGCTGGGAGAGAGTGACCGAGTGCTGGATGATTCAAATGAGTTACCGCCAGCATTGCGGCTGCTCATGCTGTTGCCTGATGAGAGACGCAAGCCTGAATCACCACTGCCAGTGTTACTTCGCACGGAATTGGAAATGCTTTCGGAAGTACCCCGGGTACTACGGGAAATATCTGATCGACCGATGGTACCCGTCGGAGAACTTCGAACTGCGCTACCGATTTGACTGCGAAGTTGGCTCTCACTTGTTGGGGCCAGGCTTGGACGACTACTGACCATCTTGCCTGCTCCGATTGCACCACCACGACTGGCAACAGTGGTATTGGAGTTCATGGCTGCACTTCGAATGCTGCTACCAATATCTGTTGAACGAGTGCCTCCACTCAGAGCAGGTTTCTCGGTAGTGACTGAACTCTTGCTAGGTAAGCTTTGTGCCAGTCGCTGGTTGCGAAGCACATCCTTGGCAGGCTGAACGAGATTAGGGCTGTTTGTCTGCTTCAGCGCGGTGTTGACCTGCTGGATCGTTGCTCCCTTGTTCACCCGATCTGCAAATTGCTGGCCTGCACGTTCGCCACCCACTTTGCTTACCAGGTTAGTAGCGTTGTTCAGTGCATTCTGATTCACGTTGAATTGTCGTCCACGTCCACCAGCATCCATGCCATGAAACTGTCTGTTGGCACCAGGAACGACACCCATCTGTCGAAGGGCATACCCTTGCTGAAGGTTATTTTTCCAACCTGGGTTTTGTCGGTTAAGCCAGCAATAGTGGTTGAAAACGGGGTTAGCAAACCCTCGGTTGCCATTCCAGCACCAGGGGCGAAAGCCAGCACCCCAACCACGCCAGCCACCACAGTTGCCAAACCAGAAACTACCACATCCTGGGCCAATGAAGAGATTGTCGTAAAAGCCACCCCATCCCCAACCCCAACCACCACCGAAACCGATGTTGATGCCAAAGCACGGTTGATATGCCCACCCAGGAGTCAACCAGAGTGGCCTGGTAAAAAAGACTGGTGCAAAGAGTAGTCCACGATCTTCCAGGCAATAATCCCAGTAACCCGTGACATAACGATAGCCACTCCCTGTGTAGACGTACTGGCCTGGCATCCAGACCATGTTGTCTTCCACTTCACCCCAGTAGCCGGGCTGCCAGGCATAGTTGTCATTCCGGTGTACCCAATGTCCTGGTATCCACTGTGCATCCTTGTGTGGCGGTGGAACATTTGGCCCCGCTTCTACCGACTGTGGAGGTTCTGGCAGGTCGATTCGCCAGCTCGATTCATTCCTGAGTTTCCAATACCCAGGGATGTAGCGATGCTGGCCGTTTTCCACTTTCCATTCGCCTGCTGTCCAGGTTCGTCCCGGAGGTGCATTGCGGTAGAAGCCCGATACCCAGATGAAGTCTTTCTTTTCATTGTCGAACTGCCAGTAGCCCGGAATCCAGGTAACATTCTCGCCTGTGGGCTTTTCATCGGGAGGTATTTCTGGAACGGGAGGCGGGGGGGCTTTGGGTGAGGTCGATCCCTCAAGCCCACCACGGGTTTGTGCACCGGGATTAGCGAATGCCTCGTGCACCGGGCCGCGGTTTTCTATCTGGACGCCATCAGGCAACTTATCTGGTTTGGTATCCACCGGCGGATTTGCCTTGGGTGGATCCTGCGCAAAGGTAGCCACTAACAGCGTCGAGCTAACGGTCAAGCTGATGGCAAGAAGCCAGCGCTGAAGTCGCATGGTGAAGCCTCAAGGTGAGAATAAATTCTAACCTCAAGACGAGCCAAAAACGACTCTTTGCGCAAAATTGTGAGTAAAACCGTAGCCAGTAGCAGTGCTTAGTTCGGAAATTCGGTCAATGCACGCGAAACAATTTGTTCCAATGCCAGAGGGGTGAACGGTTTAGGCAAAATAGCCTTCAGTGGTAGATCTTTGCACCTATCCTCTATCTCGACATGCCCATAACTGCTCATCGCAATGGCGGGTATGTTTGGTTGTGTTGCCCATATCTGTTTCAGGGTCTCCACTCCGTCCATCACGGGCATTGTCAAATCAATCAGTATGAGATGAATCGGGCAGGTTCCATTCTGCACTAGTTCGCAGGCTGCTATACCATCCTCGGCTTCAATCACGTGAAAGCCATGATTGCGCAGCACCAGGGATGCCAACGAACGTAGACTCTGCTCATCATCCACAACCAGGATAGTTGCAGCGGATTGATCATTTTGAATGGATGGTGTAGAACCGGTGAGAGTCTGTGTATTCGAGATCAAAGGCAGGAAGATACGGAAACTGGTTCCATGTCGAAGTTTGCTATTCACTTCGATGGCCCCATTGTGACTTCGCACTATGCCAAGCACGGCTGGTAGTCCCAATCCACGACCAGTGTTTTTCGTCGTGAAGAATGGTTCGAACACACGTCGTCTGGTATCAGCATCCATTCCGCAGCCATTGTCGATAACATCGAGATGCAGGTAGTCGCCTTCAGGCAACTCTAGCGTCATCTCCATCTTCGAGTAGTTCTCATCGACATGTACTACACCAGTGCGAATAGTGATTTGGCCACGCTGTCCATCCATGAATGAATCAGCAGCATTGGCTACCAGATTGATAAGTACCTGCCTGAGTTGGGCTTCCTCAGCTTGAATGCTGGGAAGCATGGGATCGAGCTCAAAAACCAGATCAGCTTTCTTGCCTGAGGCAATCTTGAGGAGTGCTTCAGTACCATGGATCAGTTGAGTCAAGTTGACCTGGTTGACTTCAATCTTTCCACGTCCAGCAAAACTGAGCATCTGCTGACACAACTTGGTGGCATGCTCTGCAGCCTGTTCAATGGGTTTCAGCAAGCTATGGAGTGAATCATCCGAAGCCATCTGCTTATCCAGCAGGGAAGCATGTCCGATGATGACGGTTAGCTGATTGTTGAAATCGTGGGCGAGGCCACCAGCCAGCAATCCGAGGCTTTCGAGTTTCTGCATCTTCATGATGCGTTGTTGCCAACGCCGTTTCTCTTGCTCAGAGTGGCGTTGGGCAGATATATCTCGCAGGACGATGATGCTTCCCCGATGGTTATTGATTAGCAATCGAGAAATATGTGCCTGCCCTACGATATGTGACCCATCTTTCTTGATGAAGCGTCGTTCTTCCATCGATATCTGCGATAGTTCAAGAGGCTCCACTACATACTTCTGGTAGAGTTCAGCTCGATCGGCCGGATGCACGAACTCGAATATCTGCTTGCCATTTAACTCTTCTGGATTATCGTACCCTAGCATGTGAGCTACGAACGGGTTGGCGTGCTGGATCGTAGCATTACATGTCAACAAGATGCCTATCGGTGCCACCTCACTCAGCTTCCGATAGAGTTCTTCACTTTGCACCAGTTGCTGCTGTGCCTGCTTGGCTTCAGTGATGTCTTCCAGAGTACCTTCGTACCACAAAACTTTTCCGCTTGAATTACGAATCACTCGTGCATTCTCTCGCACCCATCGATGTTTATTGTCAGGTTGCTTCCACTGATACTCTAAACCAATGATCTCGCCAACTTCTTCGAGTTTCTGGTTAAACTGTGCACGATCATAGACCGGACCATACTCACATTCCTGCAAATTGACTGTTTGTAACTCGTCGATCCCTGACTTGTGTAAGAGTCTTGCCAATGCCGGGTTACCGTAGATGATCCGGCCCTCCGGGGTGCTTCGATATAAAGCAAGGGGGATACCTTCAGTGATCCTTCGGTACCGCTCTTCACTCTCTTCCAATGCAAGGATTGCGCTCTGTTTTTCTGTTACATCTTCACCGATGCTGAAGATGCCAATTGATTTGCCCAGAGAATTCTGAATGGTGGTGTTGTTCCAATGTAGTTGCAACAGTCTGCCATCTTTAGTACGTACAGAATTGGAACAATTCTGTAAAACACCGTTGTTCTTGAAGTTGGTATTAAAGACATCCTGCAGATCCTTACTATCCGAATGGAATACTGAAGTGATACTCTTGCCAATGACTTCCTCTTTGGACAAGCCGATGAGCTGAACGAAATAGGGATTCACATAGGTAATGTTGGCATTTTCATCGATGAACATGGCCAGGAGCTTCAGGTTATCCAGCGCTTCATTCCAAAGTTGATTGCTCTGCTGTTGTTGTTCTTCCAGTTGTTTGCTGTTGGTAATATCGATGCTGGAGCCCCAGGCTCGAACTACGAGGCCTGCTTCAACTTCACCAAAAAGGTTGTTGTGGAACCATTTGGTGTTACCTGCTTTATCCAGTTCCTTTGATTCCATTTGACGTACACGGTACCCATTCTCAATGAAGTGACGGAGATAGGCCAGGTTCACTTCATTACGAGGCATCAATGTCTCAAGACGAATGCCGATCATTGATTGTGGATTGGGATAGCCATAGAGTTTAGCCGTACTTTTGCTCGCCTCGGCCAGGTAACCGTAGCGGTAACATCGCTCAATCTGTTCAGCGATTGGCAAGCCGATGGGGATGGGCACTTCAAGCTCAAATCGCCATATTGCTTCGGTTGAATTGTCCATGAACCAGTTGTAACGTCGTTCCAGATGCCTGAGCTCCAACTCAGCATTGACCTGCCTGCTGACATCAATCACTTGTACAAACTCGGCTGATACTCCACGATAGGAGAGTGGAGTGACGAGCATCTCGGCTGCGAAGATCGACCCATCGCGGCGAATCTGTTTCACTACCCAGTTTTGATTCTGCCCCATCCTGTTGGCAAGATCGAGTCGAGAGAATGAGCCACTGCCCGTGTTGGCTCTAAGTTGATCCAGGTTGAGATTGAGTATCTCCTGATGTTCATAGCGATACTGTTTTTGAGCAGCGTAATTGGCTTCCAGAATTTTGCCCGTCTTGGCTGACACAATAAATGCAGGAACAGGATGGTCCGCGAACCACGGCAACTCAGCTAACGCTCGCAACCTGGCGTTCTCTTCTCGGAGTTGGGCGAGTTCTTTTTCTGCTGCAGACGACAATCCAAGACGGGGAAATTGCACGCAAACTCTCCGAGCCATCAATGAGAGGACGCTTAATCATAGTTCATAAAACGGGCAAAGTATGCAAAATAGCTGGTATCACCCGCTACTTCTTACCCACCAATCGGGCACCATCCAATCGTAGCTGATACTTTTGCACTTTGCCTGTTACAGTCATGGGGAAGTGTTCCACTGCTTCCCAGTATTTCGGTATTTTGTAACTGCTGAGCCGAGGCTGGCAGTAGGCAATCAGTTCATTCACTTGTAGAACCGCACCTTGCTTGAGACGCAGCCAGGCCATCACCTCTTCGCCATACTTCTGACAGGGAATGCCTACCACATGAGCTTCACTGATATCAGGATGGGTGTGCAGGACAGCTTCGATCTCAGCAGGGTAGATGTTCTCGCCACCTCGAATGATCATATCCTTGATGCGACCCACGATGCTGATGTAACCATCGGCATCCATGCTCGCGAGATCACCGGTACGCATCCAGCCGGCTGCATCAATGCTGTTTACCGTGGCTTCGGAGTTGTTCCAGTAACCCTGCATCACGATCGGACCGCGGACCACGATCTCGCCGGTCGTACCGCGCGGCACTTCTCGTCCCTCTTCGTCGACGATCAGCACTTCGACGTTCGGAGGCGCAACCCCG
>WBZX01000771.1_pt1 | contig 27196 bp, 19 predicted proteins | sample 5204211 | NCBI WGS metagenome assembly WBZX01 (sample SAMN12344362, study PRJNA552823) | activated sludge metagenome | biome: Activated sludge suspended growth; feature: Nitrification reactor; material: Wastewater; isolation source: activated sludge from nitrification reactor of wastewater... | reverse complement strand
AGGTGGCGGTAGTCGGGCCCCTGGCTCCACCAGCCGAGCAGGGTCTGCGTATACCAGCGGCCGCCGCCCGAGCCCTCGATGACGACCATCGGCTGCCCGATCGCGGGGGCGTTGGGATGCCAGGTCGTGCGGATCGGATACAAATTCCGCACGACGGAGTCCCGGCCCGCCCGCCAGCGGAGCGCATAGACGCTGGGGTTGAGCACGGGCAGTTCCAGTTTCAACATCGACAACTGTGTGCGGGCCTTGGGGTCGTCCGCGGTTTCGATCAGGGGTTGCGGCGCGTCGAGGTCGGAAAAGGCCGCGGCGCCTTCGGTCGGGGTGATCACGCTGATCAGATTGGTCGCGCCGAACAGCCGGGTGCCGGCCTTCAGCCGCAGGGGCCGCGAGACCCGATAGACGCCCTTGGGCAGGAATACCTGCTCCCGGGCGTCGATCGCGGCCTGCAACGCGTCCGCGTCATCGCGCCGGCCGTCGCCCGCCGCGTTCCACGGGGCGGAGCGGACATTGGCCACGTCGGCCCCGAACCAGTCGGGCAAGGCCGGCAGGCGATGGCGGGCCAGCACATCATCCGGCGGTGGGTTGTTTTCGCCGGTCACCAGATAGGGCCCGGTCTGCTCGCGGCCATCCACCCAGATCGAGTCGCGGCGTCGCATCTGATCGAGGAACGCCGGGTAGGTCGCCTCGCCGCCTGCGGCGTAGCGCTTCACATGGATCCAGCCATCGGCGCGGCCCGGCAGCGGCGGGTGGTCGGCCACCTGCGCGACGGCGGCGGCATCTTCGCACCAGACATTTTCCAACAGCACGGAACGCTCGGACTTGATCGCCGGTCCGGGACCGGTCCGGCGGAGGACGCAATCGACCAGGTTGAGCTCGCCGTCCCATTGGTTTTCGGTCCGCCGGGCGACGATGGGCGCGCCGGTGATGGCGCCGCCGACCACGGTGAGGGGACCGCGGCCGCGATAGAAGATCGCGGCCTCGGTCTGACCCGTGAGCGCGACATCGCTTACGAGCGGCGAGAGCTGGCTGTTGGGCAGATACAGGCCGTAACGCCCGCCGCGGACCCGCAGGCCGTGGATCGCGCCGCCGTTGCCGGGAGCGGTGTCGATGGCGGCAAAGGCGCCGTCCGCCCGCACGGAGATGTCCTCGATGGTCGATCCCTCGGAACCCGTGTGCCGGATGGCGACCGCCCCCGAGTTGCCCGAGCCCAGCTCAAAATCGACGCTCTGGATCTTCTGGTTGAAGTTGATGGACGGTTGCGAGATGTCGGGCTCGGGCTCCGGGCCGGACTCCCGTCGCGCCCAGAGATAAACCACCGCCTTCGGCTTCTTCGCGTCCTGGAAACCCGTCGCTCCATCCGCGAGCACGATGGTCGCGCGCGCGCCGCCGGGAGGACCGGCGATCACACAGGGATAGTCGAAGGAGGCGTAGGCGACCCACGGGTCGGACCAGCCCGCGTGATGCCATTGATCCCATTTCACCGTGCCCTGAACGCCGACGATCGTGTCGGTGACCAGATAGCGGCCGGCGGGCAGGTAGGTGACAAGCTGGGCGTCGCGCGCGTCGTTTACCGCGCGTTGGATCGCGGCGGTCGCGTCCTGTTTTCCGGTCGGATCCGCGAGATAAGGCGCCTTTGTCACGTCTAGGAAACCCAGCGCGGCGAGCCGCGCATCCGCGTAGCGGGCGATGGCCTGCCGGCCGGATTCCCGCACCTCGGACTCGGTGCGGATGGGAGCCGGGGTGTTGGCGGTGCCGGCCCGCAGGCAGCCGGCGGCCAGACTTGCCAAGGCGAAGTAGCGAAGGAGGCGGTGGAGGAGGGGGTGGTGGGCTGACATGCGGGAACGGGTTGGGGGTGGGAGTGAGGGACGGGTTCAGTCGAAAACCTGCAGTTCGCGGATGGTGTAACCCGGGCTGGGCACCTGCTTGGGCGTCAGGCAGCGTTGCAGGCATAGCACGCGGACATGGCGCGCGGTGCGGGCGGCAAAGCCGATTTCGCTCGCTCCGCCCCGCCCGGCGCTTTCCTGGTGCACGTCGGTCCACGTCTGGCCGTCGGTGGAAAGCTGCACGGTGAATCCGGCCGCGTAGCGGAAGCCCCACTCGATGCGCACCCGGCGGATCGGGCGCACGCGGCCAAGATCCACCGCGAGCCAGGCTTGCGGCCCGTCCGCCTGCCACACGGTGGCGGGATCGCCATCGGTGGCATCGGCGGGACCGTCCGCCGGCGCCGGATCATTCGAGGCGGACGCCGGCCGCCCGAAAGCCAGGCCCTGCTCCGCGCGGGATTCCACGGTGAATTCGCGCCGGCTCCGCACCGGTTCACCGTCGGCACCCCGCAGTTCCGCTTCCAGCACATAGGCGCCGGGTTCCTGCGGCCAGGTGAGCTCGAAATTCAGCGTGGCCTGGCCTTGGGGTTCCAGACGCGCGGATTGCGCGAACTCGCGGGTTGCCGGGTCGGCCCGGACCCGATGCAGGCGCAGGCGGACCTCGCCGACCCACGGTTGGGGCAGATCCGTGATGAGGCGCACCGGCACCCGCGCGGCATGCCCGGCCAGCACGCGCTCGCTCCAGAATCCGATCATCAGGCCGACCGGGGCGAAGGCGTCGCGGAGATAGCGGTGAAACTCCGGTTCCCAGATCAGTTTCACCACATCCAGCCAGTTGTCGCTCGTCTGCCCATCGGCGCGCGAATAGCCGAGGCTGCAGAAGTGCAGCAGCGCGGCCACCTGCCGGTGGCTGCGCCAAAACTCGGTCTCGGCGGCGAAATGGGTGGCGTAGAGGTGGCGGCGCTGCGCCGCCGTGGAATTCTCCCCGAGGGCGTGGTCGTAGAATTTCTTGGTGAGCGTCGTCGGCGAGCCGTCGCGGTTCAGCCACAGCCAGGCATATTCGTTGAGGACGACCGCATTGTGCCCCTCGTGGGCCTTGTGGTTGGGGGAGTGCGGCACCCGGTCGGCGCGCGCCAGGTCGGAGAGCGTGAAGCGGTCGAAGGACTGCCACGGGGAGAAATGATAGATGTGCTGCTCGAGCGCATCGCCGGGTGCCTGGGGGGCGCTCCAGCCGTTGTCCCACGGGCGGCCGGACAGGTCGAGGGCGCGCACGGCGGTGAGCGCGGCGCCGGTCTCGGGCGTGACGGTCTCGTTCTGCGCATCCCAGATCACGACACTGGGATGGTTGCTCCGCTCGCGGATCCACTCGGCATATTCTTTTTCCAGTTCCCCGCGCTTCACGTCCGCGAGGCGCCACAGGGGAAATTCGTCCTGAATCAGGATGCCGAGTTCGTCGGCGATGTCATACCACGCCTCCGGCGGAAACCCGATGCAGTAGCGCAGCGTGTTCCAGCGCATCTCCTTCATGCGTTGGTGCAGCAGGCGCACCCAGCCGTCCGTCCAGGGGAGCAGCCCGCAGTCGGCGTCCTCAAAGAAGCGGTAGAGGGTGAAATTGCTCCCGCGCATGAAATACGGCTGGCCGTTGAGGACGGCAAGGCTCGTGGCCGGATCGAACCGGAACTCCCGCATCCCGAAGCGCGTCGTGAAACGATCCGCGCCGGTGTCGGCTTCCAGGCGATACAGGAAGGGGGCCTCGGGTGACCAGAGCCGGCAGTCGGCGAGCGGGATGCGGACGTCCACCGTCGCCTCCGCGTCCGCGGCCATCGCCACCGGGTCGCTCACGACCCGGCCGGCGACGCGGCCCGAAGTTGCCTCGCGCACCACGAACGTCACGGCGGCGGACCGCGCCGGCCCGGCGTTGCGCAGCACCGCCTGCACCCGCACCGTCTGCGTGGCGATCTCGGGCGCGGCCTGCACGTGCAGGAAATGCGGCGTGCCGGACAGGAGCAGTTCGACCGAGTCGAAGATGCCGGGGATGTAGCGGTCCTTCTCGGCGTCGAAACCGCCCGGCACCGCCTGCGTCACCGCGTCGCGGTCCGCCCCGACGCGGATGAGCAGCACGTTTTCCCCCGGTTGGAGCGCGGCGCGGGCGTCATAGTAGGCGGGCGTGAAACTGCCGGCATGATCGCCCAGCAGGTGGCCGTTCAGGATCACCTGCGAGCCGAACATGGCCTTGGCGACCTTGAGCCGGGCGACGGCCGGCACCGGCTGGTCGAGCCGGAAGGTCCGCCGATACCAGAAGGCGTCGCGCGCCGGATCCTTTTGCGGGAAGGCCAGGCGGTCGGCGACCTTCGGGCCGGGCGTCGGCGTGAAAGCCGGCACCGCCAGCGTCACCAGGCCGGGCACCGGCACGGTGCGGTCGAAATTCGCCGGCACCGCGTCCAAGCGCCCTTCGGCGATTGACCAGACGCCGTCGAGTGACAGCACCTGGCGCGGCGAAGGCTCGGCCGCCGTCCCGCCACCAACCACGCCGAAGCACAGCAGGGTGTTGAGCAGGATCGGGAGCGCGGGCTTCACGGACGGGGCGGCTAGGCCGTTGGGCGCGCGATCATGGCCGGCCGGCCGGCGCGTTCGACGACGACCATGCGGAAATTGCGCTGGGCAATGACGCCGTAGTCGTGGCCGGCGCGCGCGGGATAGACGCCGAGGTAGGTGAGCGGCACGGTCCCGGTGTTCATCGTGCGGTGGGCGGTGCGGCCGGGCACATACACGGCCTCGTGGGGACGGAGCGGAACCATGCGGCTTTCGCCGGTGGCCTCGTCTTCCAGCAGCATCACGCCTTCGCCGGTGAGGCCGAAATAGAATTCCGCCGCCGGCCGCCATGCGTGCAGGTGGCCCTTGGTCAGGTAATACTCGTCGCCGATTTTTCCCGGCATGAGGCAGCCGACGCCGTAGTGCAGGTCGCCTTCGCCGGCGGCGGGTTCGACGCTGGCCACGCGGTAGAGCAGCGGATTGCCGGCGGCGAGCGCCGCCGCGTAGGCCGCCGCGTCGGCGAAGCAGCCGCGCAGGTCGGCGAGGCGGCGCTCGACGGGTTTGGCGCCGGCCAGTTCGCCGGTGGCGGGATTGTAGCGGGAGAGGAGGCGTTCAGGATCGACCATGGGGGAAAGTGTTCAGGTGCGGACAAAGGCTTTCAGCGTGGCGCATTCGGTGCCGACGGCCGGACCGTGCGGGCGGATGGTGTAGGCGCCGACGGCGGCGGGGACGATGAACGTCTCCGCGTAGTGGACCACATAGGGTGCGAAGGCACCGGTCGGGCTCTCGACCACGGCTTCCTCGCCTTGCACGAGGTTGAGCACGTTGACGCCGCCGCGCGTGTCGTGCGGCACCGCCTTGGCAAACCAGTGCCGGCGCGTCTCGATGAACTCGCGCTCGTGCAGGCCGGTGCGCTCCTCGCGCCAGCCGTCGCCGGCGGCGACCGGCGTGATGGCGTTGACCAGATGCTTTTTGGTCCAGGCGGTCGTGCGGTCCCACTGGATGTTGGCCGCGCCGTGATCGAGATGGATGGGGCGGGGCTTGCCGTCGAGGCCGAGGCGGGCCCAGTCCCAGAGCTTGAAGGTGAAGACATAGGGCGTGGCGCTGATCTCGAGCACCATGGTGCCGGTGCAGGAGCAATGCACCGTCCCGGCCGGAATGAGGAAATGGTCGTGCTTTTTTGCGGGCCAGAGATTCGCGTAGCGATCGGCATCGAACGGCGCCCCGCCGGCCTGCGCCGCCGCGAGGTCGCGCACCATGGCCGCCGGGTCCACCCCCTCCTTCAATCCCAGGTAAACGGCGCCGCCCGGTTCGGCGTGGAGCAGGTAGTAGCTCTCGTCCTGCGTGTAATGCATGCCGAAGTGCCGCTGCATGTATTCCGTGAGCGGGTGGACCTGGAACGACAGATTGCCGCCGCCGACCGTGTCGAGAAAGTCGAAGCGGATCGGAAACTCGTCGCCGAAGCGCGCATGCACCGCCTCGCCGAGCAGCGCGCGGGGCTGGTCGAACACGAGGTCGATCGAGGGCAGCTCGACGCGCACGCCCTCCAGGTCGAGCAGCAGGCTGTTCTCCTCGGGCACGCAGTCGAAGCACCAGCCATAGTTCTTCGCGCTCCGGTCGAGTGCGCAGGTGTCCTTCATCCATTGCCCGCCCCACGGCGCCGGATCGAAGAAGGGCACCACGCGGAACGGCCGCGTGACGGCGTGCCGCAGGCCGCGGCGCACCGACTCGCCGTCGGCCAGCTTCGGCGCGCGCGGGTCGTGGGTGTCGAGGACGAAGTCCCACCGCGCGATGAGCGGGCGTTTCCAGCGGTCGGCCACGCGCCAGTCCACGTAGAACGCGCGCTTGTATTGGAGGCCGGCGGCGAGGGTGTGGTTCGCCGTGCCGAGATTGGCCGACTCGTTGCGGCGGAAACGCAGTTGCGCCTCCCAGCGCGCGAGGTCGGCATAGACGAACACGTCGCCGTCGGCGATGAGGCGGGCGCCGCAACCGACGACCAGCACGAGCCCCGCCGGAAGCGCGGCCACCTGGGCGCGCAGCCGCTCCACTTTCGCGGGGTCGAAGAACTGCGGCAGCGTGAGGTTGGATTGATACCCAAACACCGGGTCGTCGCCGCCGAGGAAGGGCGCGACGAGGGCTTCGATTTTGTCGGGCGGCAGCAGGGATTCGCGCGGGTCCGGGGCCAGCACCGGGGCGAGGCGGGCGGACAACTCGGCGCGCACCTGCGCCTCGTCCACGCCCGGATAACACTCGACCACCAGCACGCAGCGGGGGCGGCGGGACAAGCCGGCCGCTTCGCGCAGCCGGCCGGCAATGGCGTCCCAGCCGGTGGCGCAGGCCTTGGCACCCGGCACGGGCAGAGAGGGAAATTTTTCGTAGTTGGCTTTTCTCATGAAAAATCGGCGGTGAACGGAGGATGCCTTACTGATTGGCCGGCGGGCGCAGGAACGCCTTGGGCGGGAGGGTGGCGTCGAGGCCGCCGGCGGGATCGTTGGCCAGGTCGGGCTCGGCCAGCAGTTTCTTCACGTTCTCGAAATCCTTCCGCGGGGTGCTGGCCCAGAACAGGTAGTTGAGCTTGAGCGTCTCCCGGGCGAGCTGCAGGTGTTCGCGGACCGGGATGGGCTTTTCATCCTCGGCGGTGATCACAATGGGCCGGCCGTTCATCTTCTGCTGTCCGCGGCCCAGAGCGCTGCGCTTCTTGTAGGCCACGGCGTAGTTCTCCTTCTGCACCGCCGCGCCCAACGGCACGGTGCCCGCGAGCTTGGCGTAGAGGCGGTAAACGCCGGTCTTGGGGTCGCTGACCGCGTCCTCGCGCGGATAGACATCCGGCCCGCCCATGCCGACGCCGATCTCCTTTTCATAATCGGTCAGCGCTTCCAGCAGTTTCGGAGGGAAATTGGTGTATTGGATGACCACGGTGTTGGGAAAGGCGCGGCGCAGGGTGGTCATGCCCTGCTTGAGCGCCTCGAAATAGGCCGCCTCGGTGTAGGCCTGGACGCCGGCCTGCGGGGACTTGTCGAGTTGGGCGCTGGGCGCCGTCTCCGGCAGGTTCACGGCCTCAAGGTTCGGATCGCGGTCGAATTCGCGGCCGAGCACCTGGACCAGCGCGTCGAACCGGGCGGCGACGTTGGCGTTCCACAGCACCGGATTGAGCGCGCCCTTCACGGTGGCATAGACCCCGCCGCCGTAGGCCTCGCCGGTCAGATAATCCGGCACGCTGCGCCTTCCCTTCGCGAAGGATTTGTAGGTGAGCTGCATGACCAGCTGCCGGCCGTGCCGGCGCACGGTTTCCAGGTCGGCGCGCAGCGCGGAGAAGTCGTAGCGTCCGAACTCGGGTTCGAAATCCCGCCAGGAATACATCTTCTGCACCCCGCGGAAATGGGGCAGGGTCACCGCTTCCCGAATCTCGTTGCCTCCGCCCACCAGGACGTAGTGACCGGGATGCCATTTGACCGGAGGCGGTTCGGCCGCGCCCAGCAGCGCGGACGCGGCCAGGGCGAGGATGGGGGCAAGGCACCAACGGGGAGGGAGGCGGTGGTTTTTCATCTGGAGGAGGCGGGCGGAGTCTCCGGTCCGGTGGTCATCGGGCCGAGCCGGCCCTGCTGGTTGAGGCCGGGATTGCCCGGCGTGTCGCCGACTTCCCTGGCCAAGCGATCCAGTTCGCGATGCAGGCCGGCCGCCACAGTCTGATACTTCGGGTCGTGGTAGAAGTTGGTGGTCTCCGTCGGGTCCGCCTGCAGGTCGAGCAGCTCCCACTCGTCAATCTGGCGCGCGATGTTCCTGCTGTCGCCCACCGGCGAACCGTCGTCGGCGATGACCGGGCCCTGGTAATGGATCAGCTTGTAGCGCTCCGTGCGCACCCCGTAGTGCGGCGGCAGGGCGAACTCGGTGGCGTAATAGCGATAGTAGATCGAGCGGCGCCAGTCGGCGGGCACGTCGCCGGACAGCACCGGGCGGAGGCTGCGTCCCTGCATGTCGGCCGGCACGGGCACGCCGGCCAAGTCGAGCAGCGTGGGCGCGAAATCCGTGTTGAGCACCATGGCCTTTTCCGCCGAGCCGGGCCGGATGAGGCGCGGATAACGGACGAGCAGCGGCAGGCGCAGCGACTCCTCGAGCATCCAGCGTTTGTCGAACCAGCCGTGCTCGCCGAGGATGAAACCCTGGTCGGAGGCGTAGATGACGATGGTGTCCTCCGCGAGGTGGTTGCGGTCCAGCCAGTCCAGCACCCGGCCGACGTTGTCGTCGATCCCGGCCACGCAGCCGAGGTAGTTCTTCATCATTTTCTGATAGAGCCAGCTCCGGCGTTGCTCGGGCGTCTGGCCGGCGGGTGGCTCGCCCCAGTGCCGGGCCTGCCAGCGCGGGAGTTGGTCGACGCGCAGCCAGCTCAGTTTCACGGCCCCGGCGCGCTTGGCGAGGTCCTCGCCGATCGACGCTGGCTCCGGGATGTCCCGGCCGTCGAACATCGCGCGGTGGCGCGGGGCGGGCGTCCATGGAATGTGGGCCGCCTTGTCGTTGATGCAGATCACGAACGGCCGGTCCGGATCGCGCTGCTCAAGCCAGGCGAGCGAGAGGTCGGTGATGACGTCGCTGACATAGCCCGGGATGGTCCGCCGACCCTGGGGCGAGAGGAAGGTCGGATTCTGGTAGTCACCCTGGCCGGGCAGGATGTCGTAGTAATCGAACCCCGCGGGATCATCGCCCTGGTGATATTTGCCGACGAGCGCGGTCTGGTAGCCGCTCGCGCGCAGATACTCGGCGAAGTTGCGGTGCGTGTGGTCGTAGGGCAGCCAGCCCATCGCGCCGGTGACGTGGCCGTATTTGCCCGTGAGTATGGCGGCGCGGCTGGGGCCGCAGATCGACTCGGTGCAGAACGCCCGGTCGAAACGCATGCCCTCGCGGGCAATGCGGTCGAGGTTCGGCGTCGGCACGAGCGTGCTGCCGTAGGTGCCGATCGTCTGCCAGGCGTGGTCGTCCGTCAGGAAGAACACGATGTTGGGGCGGCGCGGGCCGGCCGGCGGCGCTTCGGTCGCGGAGCTCCGGCCCGGTGCAATCGTGAGCAGGGCGGTGAGGAGTGCGGCGGCAGGGGTTTTCACGGAGAGGAGTGCGGCGGGCATGGTCAGGAGGGCTGCGGGACGTCGGACCGCTCGCGCAGCAGCCATTCGCCGGCCACCAGCGCAGCCTGGTCGCCGAGGGCGGAGGGCACGACCTGCACCTTGCCCCACGGCGTGTGGGCATGACGCTGCACATGGTCATTGATGGCCGGCAGGATCGTGGCGGCGCTGGCCATGATGCCGCCGCCGAGGATGAGCATCTCGGGGTCGTAGGCGTGGATCAGGTTTACGGCGAGCGAACCCCAGACGAGCAGGCTGTGGTCGCGCACGGCCGCGGCGCACGCGTCGCCGCGGGCGGCGTGCTCAAAGACCCGCGCGTAATCGAGGGTCGGCGCGGAGCGCAGGGAGCTGTCGCCCCACGCGGGGGAGCCCTCGGCCAACTGGCGGAGGAAGGCCGTGGAGGCCTCGGCCTCGGCGCAGCCGAGATTGCCGCAATTGCACCGGCGTCCCCCATAGCGCACGGTCAGGTGGCCGCCGAGCACCCCGGCCTGGCCGTGTTTGCCGCGCAGGACGCGCCCCTCGACGAGGGCGCAAACCCCGAGCCCGGTGCCAAGCGTCATCATGACGAGATTGTCGCAGCCCTGGCCGGCGCCGGCGCGCCATTCGCCGATGAGCGCCATGCGGGCGTCGTTCTCGATGAAGAGCGGCAGGCCGAGCTCGGTCTTCGCCCAGCCGCGCAGGTCCAGCGCCATCGAGTCGCGATATTTGCCGTATTCGGCCAGGATGCGGCCCGTGGCGACATCCACGAGGCTCGGGAAAGCGACCGTCACGCCAATGCAATCGGCCAGCGAGAGTTTCAGGCCGCGCAGCAGGCGCCGCCAGGCGGCCTTGAGCACCGGCAGCTGCGGGGCGAGGCCGAGTTGCGAGTTCGCCGGTTCCACGCAGTGGGCGACCACCCGCCCGCCGCGCACCACGCCGATCTTCATGCGGGTGCCACCCAGGTCGCAGGCGAGGATGATCATGGCTCCCGTCCCTTGGTTGCGGCCGCGCCGGGCTGCCACATCCGGCCGATCTCCTCCAGCGTGCGGCCCTTGGTCTCCGGGATCTTTCCGAGGATGAAGAAGAAGGAGGCGAGGCTGACCGCAGCATAGATCCAGAAGGTGACCGCGGGCCCGATCGCCGGGCTGTCATTCATCATGGGGAAGGTCTGGGCCACGATGTAGCAGGCCACCCAGATGACGAACGCCGCCACGGACATGGCGCGGCCCCGGATCTGGTTGGGGAAGATTTCCGAGCAGAAGATCCAGGTGATCGGCCCCATGGCCATCGCGAAGGCGGCGATGAACAGCACGACCGCCCCGAGCAGCAAGGGACCGTGCTGGCCGGTGTGGAAGAGCCAGCCCACGAGCAGCAGTGCCAGGGCCTGGACGGCGGTGCCGGCCAGCAGCAGCGGCCGGCGCCCGAGCCGGTCCACGAAGGCGATGGCCACCAGCGTGAAGACGAGGTTGATCAGCCCGACCCAGACCGAGGACGCAAAGGCGGCATCCTTCACCGCGCCGGCCGTCGCGAATATCTTCGTCGAATAATACATGATGGCGTTGATGCCGCAGAACTGCTGGAACAGCGCGAGCGACACGGCCAGCACCAGCGGCCGGCGAAAATCGCCGGCGAACAGCGCGGAAAAGGGCGGCTCCGCCTGGCGCGGATGGCCGCCATCTCCTGCTCGGCGTGCGCCGGGCCGTCCACCTGGGTGAGGATGGCCCGGGCCTCGTCCGCCCGGCCGCGTTGCGCGAGCCAGCGCGGGCTTTCCGGGACGGTGAACAGCAGCCCGATGAACGCGATCGCCGGCACGACCTCCATGCCGAGCATCCAGCGCCAGCCATAGGCGGTGTTCCAGGCCTCGTCGCCCAGGCCCTGGATGACCCGGTTGACAAACAGCGTCAGGAATATCCCGGTGACAATGCCGAGTTGGAACAGCGAGCCGAGCCGGCCGCGCCATTTTTCGGGGGAAATCTCGGCGATATAGACCGGGCAGATCATGGAGGAGGCGCCGATGCCGAGGCCGCTGATGATCCGCGCGGCCAGGAACTCGTCGAACGTGCGCGGGATCGCGGACAGCAGCCCTGACACCGCGTAAAGCACGGCGCAGAGGAACAGCATCCGCTTGCGGCCGAACCGGTCGCTCAGGAAGCCCGCGAACATCGCGCCGGGGATGCAGCCGAGGATCGCACTCGCGCCGGCCAGGCCTTCCTGGGCCGGGCTCAGGCCCAGATGCGCCGTGAGGTAGGAGTTGGCGCCGTTGATCACGGCGGTGTCATAGCCGAACAGGAATCCGCCGATGGCGGTCACGCCCGTGGCGAACAGCACGAAGCGGAGGGAACCGGGATTTTTTGGGGGCATGGGGAAGGGGGCGGTCATTCCTGCCGCAGGGTGAGGCTGAGCTCGAAGCAGTCGCCGCGATAGTGGACGATGGAATGCTCCATGGGCTGGCGCCGCGTGTCGAAGACCGTGCGCGTGCGGCGCAGGAGCGGTGCGCGCGCCTCGAGGGCGAGTATCCGGGCCAGCTTGCGGTCGGCCCCGACGGCCGTCAGCTCCTCGTTGGACTGGTCGGCGATGACCCCGCTGCGGTCCTGGATCAGGGCGTAGAGCGGCTGGTTGAAGTCATCCCCCAGGGTCAGCCCCAGGCGCGGATGCAGGTAGGACAGGAAGCGCACCACGCGCCGGCCTTCCCAGCCCCGGACGCGATCGAGGCAGAGCACCTCGGTGCCCGCCCCGAGGTGCAGGTGGCCGGCCACCTCGGCCGAGATCGCGACCAGGCGGGCGGACAGGGAGTAAGTCTCGACCCGCACCCCCTTCGACTCCATTTCGCGCGTGAAGCTCTGCCAGGCACCCACCCCGGAATGCACCCGGGGCTCGACCACGCGCGTGCCCACTCCCGCCTTGCGATTCAGCCGGCCCTCGCGCACGAGCCGGGCGATCGCGGCGCGCAGGGTGTTGCGGCTCACCCCCATGGCGTTGGCGAGGGTGACCTCATCCGGCAGGAGCGTGCCGGGGGCCTGGGTCGGCCGGTCCAGCAGGGTGCGGAGCGATTGCTCGGCCTGCACATGCAGCGGGAGCGAGCTGCCCGGATCGAGTCGCAGTCCCTTCAGGGAGGGCAGGGATGCAACCGGCCTGGCCCGGGGGGGAGTCGGCGGGGGATTCATTTGTTCAAACAATCGAACGAAGTGGTGCGTGTCAAGCGGGCGGCGGCGCGGGCCGCCGAATCGGGGGCGGATGCACCCCGCGATTGCCGGGAAGCCGGCCCGGGATGCGGTCGGGCGGCATCGCTCAGGGGAGCTTCGTGCCGGTGGGAGCGGAACGGGCCGGGAGATTCTCCGGCACCGGCTCGCCCTGCAGCCAACCGAGGGAGGCGAGGAAGCGGTCGGCGGCGAGCGTGGTCTCGCGGAAGTAGCGGCCATCGGCCTGGCCGCGATTGAAGAAGGAGTGGCCCTGGCCTTCGTAAAAGAGCACTTCGCACCGGGCGCCGGCCTGGGCCATGCTCTCCTGAAAGCGGCGAATCTGCAGCGGCACGATGACGGTATCCGCCGTGCCATGGAAGATGACGGTCGGCGGCGCGCCGGCGGAGACATGGTTGGCCGGGGAGTGCTGGAGGAACTGATCCAGCCTGGTGCCGAAACGCCGCTCGAATTTCGCGTCGGCCGCCTCGGCGGGCCGGCCGCCGATCACGGGATTGAACAGCACGAGCGCGGCGGGGTTGAGGGGCACCCGCAGGTCGTCCGCCGGGTCGTCCCCGCCCGGCACCAGCGCGATGCAGCCGGCGAGGTAGCCGCCGGCCGAGGCGCCGCCGACGCCCAGGCGAGCGGGATCGATGCCCAGCTCGGCGGCGTGGGTCCGCACCCAGCGGAAGGCGGACTTGGCATCCTGCACGCAGACCGCGGGCAGATCGCTGCCCTGGGAGTTGCCGCCCGGCAGCAGCCGGTATTGCACGCTGACGCAGACCAGGCCGCGTGAGGCGAGATAGGTGCTCTGCGGTGCCAGCTGGCTGGGCGTGCCGCCGGTCCAGGAGCCGCCGTGGAAGAACACGAGGGCGGGCCGCCGGTCAGCCGCTTTCCAATCCGCCGGCTTGAACACGAGCAGTTTCAACTCCCGGCCGTCGGCGTGTTTGTAGACGAGCGGTTCGCCCGGGAGATCCGTGAGCGCGGCGGCGCGCAGCGCGAGGCCGCAGAGTGATGCCAGCAGGAGCCGTTTCTTCATGGGGCGGAGGTCAGGATTTGGCGCGGACGAGGATGATCGCGTCGCCGGGGGCGAGCTTCACCGACCCAACGGACCGGCCGTTCTCCGCGTCCACCAGTCCGGCGGGCACCTTGACTTCGGCCGTTTCGCCCGGCTCCCCCGGGTTCACCACGACATAACCGCCGGCGAAGGGCCGCGCGTAACACGGCGAATCCGCGAGCTTCAGCTGCGCGAGGTCGTTGGGCCAGGTCGGGTCGCCGAGCGGGGCGTAGAGCAGTTCGGGCCACGGCGTGGCGGTGACCGGCCGGCCTGTTCCGTGCTGAACCGCCAGCGGCAGGCCGAGGGAGGTCGAGCGCTCCGCGGTGACGGTGAGCAGAAAGGAGGCGTAGCTGTAGCGGAGGAGGCGCGCATACTCGGGCTGGTCGGAGTTGAGCCGGCCCGCGAGGTAGCCGGCGGCGCCGCTCATGCCCATCACATGCAAGCCGGAGCGGGCGGCATCCGCGAGAATGCCGACATTGCGCAGCCATAGCTTGCCGGTGTTGGGGTGGTAAATCACCGGCGGTGGCTGCGGGCTGGCGCCCGAGCGCCGCAATTCCCTGCCGTCCGGCGACGTGGTCTGTGGCGTCAGGAACGCATCCTCGAGGCAGTAGCCGTCGAGCAGGCTGTGCTCCGCGGGGCCGTTGATCATGCCCTTGGCGCCGAGACTGTAGGTGCTCGCGACGGAGTTGGCGTAGAGGATGGGATCGCGGCCCGTTTCGCGGCGCACGATGGCGCGGATGTTGCGGGTGTAGGTCTTGAGTGACTCCAGCGAGCTGGCGAAATCGTGCGGCCGGCCCGTGGCGGGATTCCAGAGGTTGCCGGACTTCAGATTGCGGCCCAGCGCGTCGCACAGGTTGATGGGTTCGGCGCGGAAGGTGTCCCACCACGCGCCATCGTAGCCGAGGCGCATGACCTCGATGACGCAGCGGGCCTTGTAGGCCTGGGCCTCGGGCCGGCTGGGTTCGACGGCGTAGCGGATGCGGCCCGACGCGCCGGGCCAGCTGGCGCTGAAGCGAACGCTGGGCCGGTCGCGGTTGCCGAGGTAAACCGGACCGAGCGCCGCCGTGCCGGCGCGATGCGCGGCGGGCGCGCTTCGGTCGAAGCCCCGCTCCACGGTCACGCGGCCGGTGGCGGAGTCCACCGCCGTTACTTTCATCAATTCATCATCGAGGCGCAGCCAGAAGCAGTAGCGCGAAGGGTCATCCAAGTCCACGCCGTCCGCCGTGCTGGCGACCACCGCCAGCTCACCCTCGCGGGGTTCGGCCAGGGTGAACTCCCGCGCCGTGGCGTCGAGATCGTGCGCCAGCCTGGCGACGCGCACCATGGCGATGCCGCGGCGATATTCCTTTTCCAGCCAGAGGATGTCGGCGCCATTGGTCGTGAATCCGCCCATGTAGACGAGCACCGGAGGCGCGCCGGCGGGACGGGCATCGCGGACGAGGCGCAAGGTGGGCGTATCATCATAATAGGCCATGCGCGCCGACGCGAGCACCTCGGACAGGGGGCGGCCTGCGACGGGTTGCGCGCGCAAGTCGTCCTGCGCGATTGCGCTGACGGGGTAGAGAGGCGTTCGCGGCGAGGCCATGACGGCCGGTGCGGCCAGCAACGCGAGGAGGAGCCAACTCGGCAACAGGGGCGGTTTGTTCATCATAGGGCAGTGAAAAGCAGAGGGCGTGACGGCCGGAATATGGCGGTTCGCACCCGTCAAGCCTATCGGCAACGGCCGGGTGCTTCAACCCACGCAAATGCGGGTGCGGCTCGGGGCGCGACCGAGGCATTGCGGAATTGCCACCCCGGTTGCCGGGTGCTACGCCCGACCTGTGCTGCCCCGTTTCCCCGCAATTCTCACTCTGGCCGCGCCCCTGATGCTGGCGGTCGGCTTGCGCGGTCAGTCGGCCGATCCCGGGTCCAGGAGCCTGTCATTGCCGCCCGCAATCGCGCGTCTGATCAGCGGAGAATATCGCGAACTTGACGACCGCCACCGGCGACTGGAGGCGGAGTTGCAGGCGCTGCCGCTGCCGCTCAAGAATGAACGGAGTGCAAAGGTGGGTTGGAAGGTCTTTGGATACAATGATGCCTTGGTGGGCGAGCACTGGATCGAGATCGATCTCGGCAGCATGCAGCGGATTGACTCCGTTTGCCTTGTGCCGGTGGACGCTCCGGCGCCTGACGGCACCAACTCGTCCGCCCTGGGCTTTCCCCAACGGTTTCGACTGCTGGTGGACGACGGGAACGGGAACCGGCGGGTCGTGGTGGATAGAACCGAGGAGGATTTCCCCAATCCCGGCGATCTGCCGGTGCTCCTGCCCACGCCCGGGGTGATCGCCCGGCGGGTGCGACTGACGATGAGCAAACCCTGGATGATGGGCATCTACCGCGCCTACGCTCTGGGCGAAATCATGGTGCTCCAGGGCAACCGCAACCTGGTGACCGGCCTGGCCGACGTAAAGGTGCGGACGAGTGGATCATCGGAGATACCTCCCACCTGGAGCCGGCAAAACCTGATCGACGGGCAAAGCATCGTCGGCATGCCCGTGCACTCGACAGGCGAGCCCCTCCGGCACGGTTGGGAGTCCGAACATTTCGCAGATCCGGCCACGCGGGTCTGGGTGCAGGTGGATCTCGGCCGGAGTCAGCACTTCGACGAGGTGCGGCTCGTGCCGGCGAAGCTGACGGAATTTTCGATCACGCATGGCTACGGTTTTCCGGTGCGCTTTCAGGTGGAGGCCTCCAATGAGGCCGAATTCACCCACGCGCGCGTGCTGGCGGACCGGACAAACCGGCCGTATGGCGACTCCGGTTTCAACCCCATCACGATTCCGGGCGATGGCGCGCCCGCGAGGTATGTGCGGGTCACGGCGCACGAACTCTGGCAGCGCCGGCAGGACTCCTACACCTTTTCCCTCGCCGAGTTGCAGGTATACCAAGGCGACCGCAACATCGCCGCCGGTGCCCCCGTATCCGCCCACAGCGCGGCCCGCACCAGCAGCGCCAATTTCAGCCTGGGAGGCCTGACGGACGGCCTGCGCGGCCCGTTGCGCTTCGGGGAATGGCCCGAGTGGCTGGGTGAATTGTCGCGTCGCCGCGAGATCATCCAGGAGGAAGCAACCATTCAGCTTCGCCTCGCGGCGCTGCAGCCCGGTCTGGTGCACATGACGGCGTGGATGCTGGCGGCCGCGTTCTCGTTGGCCCTGCTGGCCGGCGTGGCCCTCTGGCTCAGGGTCCGGCAACAACAAGCGCGGGCCATGGCGGCGCTGCAGCGGCGAATCGCGGGCGACCTTCACGATGAGATCGGCAGCAACCTGGCCAGCATCGCCATGCTGGCGGAGCTGGGCCAGCGGCATCCGGCCGACCGGGCGGATTCGGATATCCACGAGATTGGCCGCCTTGCCGGCGAATCCGCTGCGGCCATGCGGGACATTGTCTGGCTGACACAGCCGGGGCCGCATGATGCGCACCAACTGGGTGATCGGCTGCGCCAGGCGGCCCAACGCCAGTTGAAGGGGGTGGCATGGACCTTCTCGATTGACGGACTGGAGACCGCGCCCTCGCTGGATGTGCAAAGGCATCTGCTGCTGGCCCTCAAGGAGATGTTGAGCAACATCCTGCGGCATGCCGCCGCGCAGCATGTCGAGATCCGGCTCTCGGTCCGGGAGCAGCGGTTCACGCTGGAGGTGCGTGATGATGGGCGCGGCTTTGCCCTGGACGGCCAGGGCGATGGCCACGGGCTCGCCAGCCTCCGCCACCGGGCGACGCTCATTGGCGGGGAGCTGACTTTGGACAGCCAGGCCGGTGGCGGCACCCGCATCGCGTTGAGCGGCATCTTGCGCCCGCCGGGCGGGCTGTCCGTTACTTTCCCATGACCGCCGCAAAAAAGAACGTCTGGCTGATCGAGGACAACGCGGCGCTGTGCCGGACCATCGCGCGCGTCATTGGCACCATCCATGGCCTGAGCTGCACCGAGAAATTTTTCCGGTGCGAGGATGCACTGGCGCGCCTGGCGGAGCCGGGGGCCCTTCGCCCGGACATTGTCCTGCTCGACGTGGGGCTCCCCGGGATGAGCGGGCTCGACGGCATCGGGCTGCTCAAGGAGCGCGCCCCGGCGGCGCAGGTGGTGATCCTGACAGTCTTCGACGACGACGAGAAAATCTACCGGGCCATCTGTGCCGGTGCCTCCGGATATTTGCTGAAGGGGGCGGGGATGGACGAGCTGGCCGCGGCCCTGGGGCAGATCATGCGGGGCGGCGCGCCGATGACGCCGCGGGTGGCCCGGCGGGTGCTCGAGATGTTTTCCCGCCTCGCCCCGCGGGAGACGGCCGCCCCGGCGCTCTCGCCCCGCGAGCGCCAGGTGGTGGAAGGCATGGCGGAGGGCCTGACCAACAAGGAAATCGCCGCCAAGCTCGGCCTCAGCACGCACACGACTGACGGCTACACCCGCTCGATCTACGAGAAACTCCACGTGAAAACCCGCAGCGGCGCCGTGGCCAAGGCGATGCAATGGCGGGCCCATTGAACCGGGACGGTGCAGGGCCGGCCGGTCTTGGGCGCGGAACTCAATCGGGGGGAAGTTTGCCCGGCACAGGCGCGCGCGTCTCTTTCGCTTCGGCCAGCAGCCGTCCGATCTCCGCCCCCACGATCAAGTCGGAGACGGCGCCGAAATGTTGCGCGCGGCGGCGGCCGAGCGTGTCGATCAGAACCAGCGTGGGCGTGCCTTGCATCCCGTAGGCGCGCATCGTGCGGGGCAGCGGGTCGTCCTCCGACGGCTGGTCCACGGCGAGGGGGAAGGTGAGGCGGTATTCATGGGCGAAGACCCGCAGGGCCGCGGGGGTCATCACCTCATGGTGCTCGAACACGGTGTGCAGGCCGATCACCGCCACGGCGCGGGCGTCGAAGGACTGGTGAATGCCGGCCGCCTGCGGCAGCCCGTGCGAGACGCAGCCGGGGCAGAGCATCTGGAACGCGTGCAGGACGACGACCCGCCCGCGCAACTGCTCCAGCGTGAGCGGCTCCGGCGTGTTCAACCAGGAGGAGACGGCCAGCGGCGGTGCCGGTGAATACGCGGCGGGGTCAGGCGGCTGGCGGCGGGGATGCATGAGGGGCGGGCTTCGATTCCTGGGCGAGGGCGATGGCCGCGAGGATGGCGAGGGCGATGCCCGCAGTCTCGATCAGCCCGACCCGTTCGCCCAGAAAAATCAGGGCCAGCACGATGGTGACCAGCGGTTGCACGGCGGCGGCCAGGGTCGTGACGACGGCGGCCTTGCCCTCGCAGCGGTAGGCCGCGAAGGCGGCGATGACCCCGAAGCTGTTCAGCGCCCCCGCAGCGAGCCCGGACCAGAGCATGGCGGCCGACATGTTCCAATCGAGCGGCTTGGTGGCGGCGATCCACAGCGCGATGGGGAGGAAGGCCGCGCACCAGGCGAGATAGGACAGCTCCGCCGAGACGTGATTGGTGGACACCTTCTGCGTGGCGCTGAAGACGCCCCAGCAGACCATCGCGCCCAGCGAGTGGAGCATCCACGGGGTCAGACTGATCCGGTGCAGCAGTTCCAGCGGCCGCCCCAGGCTCTTCGCCTCGCCGCTGAGGAGAAGGATGGCCGCCACGGCGAGGAGGATGCCCAGCCCCTGGACGAGATTGAGCCGCTCCTTGAACCAGAAATACGCGATGAAGATGGTGACCAGCGGATAGACATTGGTGAGCGGCACGGCGACGGCCGTGACGGCACCGGCCTCAAGCGCGAGGTAGAAGAAGATGTTGCCCGCCGCCGCGATCAGGCCGGAGACGAAGCCCCAGAACAGGCCGAGGCGCTTGTTCGTGCCGGTGCGCACGTTTTTCGACCGCGCCGCGAAAATGACGGAGGGCACGAGGGCGAACGTGAAGAGCATCTGCGTCATCCAGCCGGAAAGCTCGCGGCTCGGGCCTTTCGACAGCACGCCCCAGACGCCCCAGCAGGTCGCGGCCGTCAGGGCGTAAAGCAGCCACGGGGGCAGGAGCGGGGATTTGGCGGAGGACTCGGTCATGGGAAAAGTCGGAGACGGAGCGGAGCTGCAAACGGCAGATCAGGCGACGGTGGTGACCTTGGTCGCGCGCTCGAAGCGGCCCGGTTCGCGGCCGGCGAGCGCCGCGAGCGCGAGGGACAGCATCTGCACGGGGAGCATTTCCAGGAGCGGGCGCCACCGCCCGGGCGCGGCGGGCAAACGAAACGGGCCCGGCTCGCCCCCTTCCCCGACTAGTGCGGCCCGGCCGCCGGCGGAACGGATGTCGCGCACGAGCGCCTGATTGAGGGCGAGCGTGGCGGCCTCGCCGGCAAAGACCAGGGCGTGCAGGCCGGGAGCGACCATCTCCAGCGGGCCGTGGCGGAACGCCGGGCAGCTCATCCCCTCGGCGTGAAACCGGGTGGATTCCTTGAGGATGAGCGCGCCCGTGCCGGCGGCGGCGAGCGAGGCGCCGCGCCCGAGGAGGAAGAGGTGGCGAAGCCCGGCGAAGTCGGCGGCGAGTCGCTCGGCATGCGCGCGCCAGTCGGCGAGATAATCCCGCACGGCGGGGGTGACCTGGCTAACCTCCCCCAGGAACGCCGACGGATCGCTGCCGGTCAGGGCGTCGCCGAGCCATTCGAGGGCGACGAGCGTGGCGAGGTAGGTTTTGCAGGAGACGGAAAACTCCGCGCCGGCCCGCAGCGGCACCACGGCGTCGGCCCGGAGGGCGAGCGGTGAATCCGGGGTGTTGGTGACGCCGATGACGAAGGGCCGCGTTGCCCGGGCCCCGATCAGGTCGAGCAACTGCACCGTCTCGACGCTGCGGCCGGATTGGGAGACGGCGATGACCAGCGAACGGTCGTCGAGAAGCGCCGGCTGGGCCTGCACGAGCTCGCCGGTCTCGACCATGACCGCCGTGTGTCCGGCGCGCACGAGCCGCAATTGCAGCGGATGCAACCCGTGAAACGAGGAGCCCAGCCCGGTGAGCACGATGCGTTGGGCGGCCAGCGCGGGGGCGGGCAAGGGCGGGAGCGCGCGGAGACCGGCGGCGGTGTCGGCCAGGGCTTGCGGCTGGGCCAGCAGATCACGCAGGTAGGCGCCTTCCAGGATGGAGAAATCGGTGGGCATGGCGGGTTATTTTGCAGAAAGACGATAGGTGAGTATCTGCTGGCGGGCGAAGGCCAGCGGCAGTGCGCCGCCGCCGGCCAGGGCCACGGGTTCGAGATCGGTTTCAATATGCGTGGTGTGCCGGGCGGAGACAATGCCGGGCGAGAACGAGAGGGTCGTTTGCACGGGTGCGTCGGTGACATTCCACAGGCGCGCGATGATGCCATGATCGATGCCATCGGCGGCAGGCTTCACCGCCCACAGCAGAACACCGGGATCGTTCACCGTCACGAGCGAATACGAACCGCCGGGCAGGGGTGCGCCCGGCTCTCCCGTCACCGCGCCGGTGACGGGCGGGTTCTGATGCTCCAGGGCGAAGCGCATGGCGGCGACGGGGTCGTAGCCGCCGTGCGGATGAAGCGCGAAGCGCTGGAGGAAGTGCCGGTGGCCGTTCGCGAACGGCGGATCCTTCCGGTCGGTGCCCGGTGGTTTGCCGGCCAGGAAATGCAGCTGCGGGGTGGTGATGTCGAGCGCGGCGGGCGTGCTGGCCCCGAGGCGGGCAAAGGCCAGGTCGGGATTCGAGATCGTGACGCCTTTCCGGCCGTCGCCGTCGGTGATGTCGGCGAAGTGGTTCGCCGAGATGTAGTCGTAGCGCGCGTGGGTGTCGGCGTAGTCGCCGCCGTCGGCCCGGCGCTTGTTCAGGTTGAGCGCGCCAACTTCCTCGCTGTGCACGGCGGGACGCCCGAGGGCAAAGGAGAAGGCCCAGTGCCGCATCCCGGTGAGCTCCGCGTCGATCTCGTTGCGGAGATCCACGCGATTGGAATCGCGGTAGAGCGTGATGGCGGTGGTGTGGGCGAGCCCGGCCGGGCTGCGGGCGCGCACGGTCACGGACACGGGGCCGCGGTTTTCCACCACCAGCGGTTCGCCGTCGTCGGCGTTGGCGGCGAAGTCGTTCAACCCCAGGCCGCCGATGCTGGCGGCGAGCTCCGCGCCGCCGTTCTGGCGGTCGATGAGACTGCGGATAGCACCGTCGCGCTCGACAATCAGCTGCACCGCGTCGTTTTCCAGCACCGGGCCGTCCGCCCGGGCGGCGTCATCCGTGGGCGCGGAGCCGGGGCCGGGCCGGATTTCAAAAACCTTGTAGCCGGCGGAGGGCAGGTCGCGGGCGAGAATGCGGAGATGCCTGGTCCCGTCGAGCACCACGAACTGATGGGGCGTGTCCTGGTCCGCCGCCAGATCGCGCACATGAATGTCCGCCGGGCCGTCGTAGGCGAAATCGGCGGCGTCCGTGCGCGTCCAGCCGAGAGGGTTGAGCACGAAGAAGCGGCGGGCCTTTCCCGGCTGGGGGATGAGGGCGCCGAGGCGGTCCGCCGCCGCCTTTTGCAGCGGGTTGACGTAGGCTTCGATCCGGCCGACGACGTCCTCCTGCCACGCCGCGCGCTGCGCGACAGTGACGAAGCCGCCGCCGACCATCCAATTGTGCTCCCAGAACAGGCCGAGGGCGAGGTTGGCCCGTTCCTGCGCGGCAAGGTGGTCCCGCATGAAGCCGGGCTCATGCAGACTGACCAGCGTGGCGAGCAGATCGGCGCCGCGCAGCTGCTCCACGGCGCGCTTGGCCCGGGCCGTGATCTCGGGCAGCGCGGCGGAATTGATGTCCCATTCGTTGCCATAGGTCACCGAGTGGGCCCCGAGTGTGCTTCCGTGCGTCTTCGCGAAATCCTCGAAGAAATCCACCTCGTTGGAGACGATGACCTGTCGCCGGGCGTTGCTCATTTTCTCTGCGACGAGATGGAAGTGCTCGACCACCGGGTAGGGATACCGCTGGGGCCCGGTGTAAGGCTGGCCCGTCTTGCGGTCCAAGGCATCCTCGCCAAAGCCGAAGGCGCTGCGGACCTGATACGGCTCGGTTGCGCCCGCCGCGCGATACCGGCGCAAGAAGACCGGATCCTGGTCGAGATAGTCCACCGACACGACGGGATCGAAGGCCTCGGCGTAGCCGCCGCTGTTCTGCGCCGCCTCGCCCGGCGTGAGCGAGTGCCACTTCAGGAGAACACGCTGGCCGTCAGGACCCGTCCACCAGCCAATCTCGCGCGGCCGGGCCTGGAGCGCGTGCTTGTCGATCATGGTGCCGCAGGCGCACACCCCGCGCCACGAATAGCGCGCGCCGGAACCGGCGAAGAGCGAAGCGAGCCCGCGCGGCAGGGTCTGGTTCTCCATCGCGATCGCCAGGGGAAACCGCAGCCCGTGCTGCCGCTCCAGCCGGCCGGCGTAATACATCCCGCGCAGCACGGCCTCCACCGGCTGCCCGCCGTAGCACGGCACCACCAGATTCAGCGGGGCGCTGATGGTGCCGTCCTTGATGCGCGCGATCAGCCGCGCGAACTCCGCGGGGGATTTCCGCCGCTCGTAGTTCCACAGCCAGAAGCTCCCGTCGCAGTTGAAGCGGTTGCGGTAAGGCGGCGGGTTCGCGGCGGTGTCGTCCGCCAGCTTCAGGTGGAAGTCGAGCATCCCCACAAACGCCCGGCCGTAGGCCTCCTCGTCGGCGGTCCAGAGGAGGTCCGTGTGGTCGTCGTTTGCGATGTAGATGCGCACCGGCCCGGGCGCGGCGACCGGCGGCGCGGCGGCGGCGCCGCCCGCGGCCGCCGGCAGAAATGCGGCAAGGATGAGGGAAAGGGATTTCACTTCGGTCGGAGCCGGTAGGTTTGGATCTGTTGCCGCGCAAAGGTTGCGGTCAGGACGGCCGCGCCGTCGAGGACGGCGGGCTCGAGATCGGTTTCGAGGTGCGTGGTCCGGCGGGCGGCGGCGAGGCCCGGGGCGAGGGTGAGCGTCGCGGCCGCGGGAGCATCGGAAACATTCCACAGGCGGGCGATGACACCGCGGTCGATGCCCTCCTCGGCCGGCTTGACCGCCCACAGGAGCACGCGCGGATCGCTCACGGTCAGGAGCGAGTAGGAGCCGGCCGGCAGCGGCGCATCCCCCGGCCCCGTCACGATGCCGGTGACGGGCGGGTTCTGGTGTTCGAGCGCGAAGCGCATGGCGGCGACGGGGTCGTGGCCGCCGTGGGCGCGCAGGGCGAAGCGCTGGAGGAAATGGCCCGCGCCATTCTGGTTGCGGATGCCGAGCTGATCGCCGTCCACCTGGCCGCCGGCGAGCACGTTCAGTTGCGCCGTGGCGGTGTCGAGCACGGCGGGCGTGCTCCGGCCGAGGCGCACGAAGGCGCAGTCCCAGTTCGAGAGCGTGACGCCGCGCGTCTTGGCGCCGTCGGTGATGTCGGCGAAGTGGTTGAGCGTGGCGTAGTCGTAGCGGGCGTTGCGCTCCGCGTAGTGGCCGCCGTCGGATTTCTTCTTCAACCGCAGGATGGCACCGAGCTCCTCGGTGTGCACGTCGGGCGCGGCGAGGTTGAAGCTGAAGGCCCAGTGGCGGACGTCGCCGAAGTTCTCGGTGATCTCGTTGCGCAGGTCCACGCGGTCGGAGTCGCGATAGAGCGTCACCCGGGTGACGTGGTTGCGGCCGGCGTCGCTGGTGATGCGGACGGTGACCGACACGGGGCCGCTGTCTTCCACGACGAGATCGTGTCCATCCCCGGCGCGGGCGGAAAAATCATTGAGCTTCAGCCCATCGATTGTCGCCGCCAGATCCACCGCCGGCTCGTGCTTGTTGATCAGGCTGGCGATGGCACCGTCACCGTCGAGGACAAGCTTCACGCGGCTGTTCTCGAGGGCATGCCCCGCGAACGTGGCGGCGGCATCGCGCGGCGCGGCACCGGGGCCGGGGCGCAGCTCGAAGACCTTGTAGCCGACCGGCGGCAGGTCGCGGGCGAGGACACGGAGGTGCTTCACCCCCGCAATGGTCACGAACTGGTGGGGCGCGTCCGCGTCCGCCACCACATCATGCACATGGATGTCGTCGGGGCCGTCGTAGGGGAGGTCGGCGGCGTCCGTGCGCGTCCAGCCCAGCGGGTTGAAGGCGAAAAAGCGCGGTTTGGCGCCGCCGGAGGGGATCAGCGTGGACAGGCGCGCCGCGGCGTCGTGCTGCAAGGCGTCCACGTAGCGGGCGAGGTCGTCGGCCAGCCCAACCTGCCACGCGGCGCGGGTGGCGCGGGACACGGGGCCGTCGGCGGTGAAATCATGTTCCCAATAGAGTCCGAGATCCATGAACGCCTGGTCGCGAGCCGTCTCGCGCCCGCTCAGCGCCGCCGGGTCGTGCAGGCTGACCACGGTGGCGAGCGCCTCGGCGGTGCGGAGCTGCTCCGTGGAGCGGCGCACGCGCGCGGAAGGCTCCGCCAGGGAGGCGCTGTAGAGATCCCATTCGTTGCCGTAGGTCAGGGATTCACTCGGCAGGGTCGAGCCGTAGTGGGCGGCAAAGTCGCGGAAGAAATCCTCCTGGTTGGAGACGATCACCTGGCGGTCGGCGGTGGTCTCCCGTTGGGCGACGAGGTGGAAATGGTCGGCCACGGGATAGGTCTTGGGATCGGCGGCGTAGGGCTGGCCGGTCTTGCGGTCGAGCGCGTCCCAGCCGAAGCCGAAAGCCGAGCGCACGCGATAGGCCTCGCTGCCGCCCGGGGCGCGGTAGCGCGTGAGGAACCCGGCGTCACGGTCGAGGAACTGCACGGCCTTGACCGGATCGAAGGCCTCCGCGTATCCGCCGCTGCGCTTGCTGCCGCCGGGCAGCGCGAAGGAATGCCACTTCATCAGCACGCGCCGCCCGTCGGGCCCGGTGCTCCAGTAGATTTCGTGTTCGCGCTCGGCGAGGCTCTGGTTGCGCATCTTGCTCGCGCAACCGCAGACCCCCTTCCAGCTGAACTCGGCGCCCGATCCCGCCCAGAGCGAGGCGAGACCCAGCGGTAGCGTCTGGTTTTCCATCGCGACGGCCTGGGTGAAGCGCAGGCCGAAACGGCGCTCGAGGCGTCCGGCGTAATACATGCCGCGGAGCACGGCCTCGGTCGGTTGCGCCCCATAGCAGGAGACCGCGGCGTTGAGCGGCGAGCTGAGATGTCCGCTCTTGAGCCGGGCGATGACGCGGGCGAACGCGGCGGGGGATTTGCGGCGCTCGTATTCCCAGAGCCAGAGGCTGCCGTCGGTGTTGAAGCGGCTCTGATAGGGCGGCGGATTCCCGAGGGTCTCGTCCGTCAGCTTCAGGTAGTAATCGAGCTGCTCGACGAAGACGCGGCCGTAGGTCTCGGCGTCGGCCGTCCACATGTAGTCGGTGTGGTCGTCGTTCGCGAGGTAGAGGCGCACCGGCTCGGCGGCCGGGCACCAGGCGAACGCCAGGGCGGAAACCAGGGCGAAACGTTGCGCGATCATGCGGGCGGGTGGGTGAAGATCCGGCGGGGGTTGCCGAGGATCATCCGGTCCGTGACTTCCCGGGAAATTCCGTTCGCGTGCATCCACGGCACGGCGGTGTCGAGCAGGTAGGCGTAGGTGCGGTCCCTGCCGCCCGCGTTGGTGTCCTCCCAGAGCACCTTGAGTTTCCCCTGCTCGAACGACCACGTCAGATCCATGGTGGCGACCAGGCGGTCGGCGTGGCCCCGCCGGGCCAGTTCGCGGATGATGAGCGCGAGGTCCTCCGGCTTGGTGTGGTTCCAGTTGCCAAAATTATTGAAGCAGAGCGTGCTGCCCTTGGCCACCACGCCCTCCAGGTAATCGATTTCCTGCTCCACGCTGCGACCCTCCCAGCCGAAGGTGGCCTCGATGTGGGAAAAATAGCAGCGCCGGAGGTCCGCACCGGCCTCCTCCAGTATCCGCTGCTGGTGGGCGCAGCCGCTGACGGCGTGGGTGCAGATGGGCAGGTGGTATTTTTGCTGAACGCGGGCGGCGGCAACGAACAGCTCCTTCTCCGCCGGCCGGATGGGCAGGCGCGTGGCGGCCACCTTGATGACCCCGGGGCGCACGTCCGTGCCTTGGAGGCCGTGCTCGATGTCGTGGAGCATCTTGCTCTCAAAGTCCGCCGACTTGAGCGTCAGTTGCTCGCGCCGGAGCAGGTAGAAACCGGTGCAGCAAATCACATTGATGCCCGTCGCCCGGGCCACCTCCCGGATGCCGGCGACATCGTCGGGCGGCCCGACATCCGCGATCGTGCGCAGACCCAGGGCCTTTGCCCGCTGCAATTCGCGGATGGCGTAGGCCAGGCTTTCCTCCCGGTGCCCGTCGTCGTGCCGCAGGGCGATGTGCTCGTGCAGGCTGGTGATGCCCATTTCCTCGGGGAGGATTTCCCCGGTGGCGGTGGGGATGGGCCGGCCGCGCGGGCCGGCCGGCGGCGAGGGATCCTGCGCGCGCAACAGGGCGGGTGCCAGCGTGGCACCGGCGAGTGCGGCGGCACCCTGCGCGAGGAATTGGCGGCGGGTGGTCATGGGGCGGGTAAAAGGGCCTGGGCCCGGCCTTCGACCGGAGGTCAGTCGATTCCGGTCGGCACGGTGGCGGTGCAGCCGCCGGCGGGATC